>OAWS01001376.1_pt1 | contig 12273 bp, 7 predicted proteins | sample 1517141 | NCBI WGS metagenome assembly OAWS01 (sample SAMEA2580173, study PRJEB22360) | human gut metagenome | biome: human gut; feature: human-associated habitat; material: faeces | place: Denmark | collected 2008/2010
GCAGCTAAAAGCGTCCCCGAACTCGAGGCCGCTGCCGCCGCCGGTGCCGTCACGGTCATTGCCGTCGATATGCCGACTGGCGTCAACTCCGATACGGGCGCTGTCAGCAATGGCGATGACGATGAAGACGGGCCGCTCTTTGCCGATATGACCGTCACCTTTGGCGCCCTCAAGCGGGGCCTGGTCCTTTATCCCGGCCGGGCCTGTGCCGGTCACATCGAAGTCGATCCCATCGGTATGCCCGGCCCGCTGCTCATGCAGCTCGAAGAAGATCCGGCTTACTTGTTGCAGGAATCGGATATCGCCGAAATCGTCGTACCCCGCAGCCCGGACAGCCATAAAGGGACGCACGGTACCATTGCCATCGTCACCGGCAGCAGCCAGATGGCCGGCGCCGCCCTCATGGCCGCTCATGGAGCCGTCCGCAGCGGGGCCGGCAAGGTCTTTCTCCGCGTACCGGGCGCGACGGCACCGTACTGCATCGGCGTCCAGCCGGAAATCATGGTCCGCGGCGTCGGTACGGGCGACCATTTTACTGCCGCTGATGCCGATGAAATCATTGCCGAAAGCAAGAATTGGTCCGTCCTGGCCATGGGTCCCGGCCTGGGCCGTGATGCAGAGACGAAAGAATTTCTCCTGAAAGTCCTGGCCGCCGTGACCTGCCCGGTCGTCCTCGATGCCGATGCCCTCAACCTGCTGGCCGGCGAAAAGGCCCTCATCGCTTCCCGCGGCAGCCGCATCATCATGACGCCGCACTTGGCTGAATTTTCGCGCATCAGCGGTCTGTCTATGGCAGAAATCAAAGCGGACCCCATCGCGGCAGCCCGGCAGTTTGCCTCGGAATGGAAGGTAAACCTCGTCCTTAAAGGGGCGCCGACGCTCATCGTTTCAGCTAAGACGGGCAATGTTTACGTCAATTCCACAGGCAATGCCGGCATGGCCTGCGGCGGCATGGGAGACGTCCTGACCGGCATGATTGCCGCCATGATAGCTCATCAGGGCATGAGCGACTTGTGCAGTGCTGCCTGCGCCGGTGTCTATCTCCACGGGGCTGCTGGCGATGCCTGCCGCAAGGACCGCGGCCCTTATGGTTTTACCCCCATGGAAACAGCCGATGCCCTGCCGCAGGTCCTGGCATCCTTAGAAGAAGATTTGGCCCTGCCCATTTTGCAGCAGCCCTTGATTGGAGGAAAATAACGTGAAAAAAAGAAGCTTCTTTACAGCCGCTCTGGCCCTGGTCATGAGCCTCATGCTCATCCTGGCCGGCTGTGGCAACAGCGCTTCGTCCAGCTCGTCTGGCGGAGCCAAAGCCGTTCAGTCTTTGACGGCTTCTGACAAAGATTTGCGCGTGTCCGTCCTTAACGTCGGCCAGGCCGATGCGACACTTATCCAGTATAAAGGCAAGAACATGCTCATCGACACGGGTGACGTCGACAGCCGGGCTGATTTGGTAAAACAGCTCAAAGAACGCAAGGTCAAAGATCTGGACATCGTCGTCATCACCCATCCCCACGGTGACCACATGGGCGGTATGGCAGAATTGTTCAAAGATTTCAAGATCAAACAGATTTACGACAATGGCCAGAGCGCCAATACGGCCATGTACCGCAATTATTTGAAGAACATCAAAGCCAAGAACATCGCCTATAAAGTCTTGAAGAAAGGCGATACCTTCACCCTTGGTGATGACGTCAAATTCACAGTCCTGTCGCCGGCCAAACCCTTTACCAAAGAAAATACCCAAGGTGTTTCCGAAAGCGGCCTGACTAACAATAATTCCATCGTCTGCAAGATGACCTATGGTCAGTTCTCCATGATGTTTACTGGCGATGCCCAGAAAGAAGCGGAAGACCAGATCCTCAAGGCTTACAAACCGGCCGACCTCAAATCGGACGTCCTCAAAGTCGGCCATCATGGCAGCAAGACCTCGTCGTCCGACGCCTTCGTCAAAGCCATCGCGCCGAAAGCGGCAACCATCTCCTGTGCTGCCGGTAATCAGTACAAATTCCCGCATGAACCGACCTTGAAGACCTTGCAGAAATACAACGTCGAAGTCTATCGCACCGACCGCAACGGTACCATCACTATCACCACCGACGGCTCGTCGTACAGCATCGCAAAGGAGCACTGATATGAAAAAGGAACTCATCGGAAGTATCGACCGCATTACCGAACAGACAGCCTGCATCATCCTCAACGACGATGAACATCAGCTCCAGATTCCACTCGAACTCCTGCCAGACGGCGCCGATGAAGGCATGGCCTTCACCATCACCATCGAACGCAACGAAGAAGAAGAAAAACGCCTGGCCGAAGAAATCGCAGCCCTAAAAGAAAGCCTCTCCCAATAGGAGAGGTTTTTTCTTTTGCTTTTTACGGATTACGAGCCACTGCCTTTCCTCGGACTCAGATGCGGCTGCGCCGCGATAGACTCAGGAAATAAACGCAGTTCGCCGGTCGCAGATGGCAGGCCGCTATGGCCCTGTGGACCGCAAAAAAATACACGGCCCATGGCCTTGTGCGTAGGGGCCGTCCCGGCAGGGCGGCCCGCTGCGATATTCAACCACAGCCTGTCCGAGTATAATGGTGAGCTTTTCTCGATGAGCGGTTTCCCGGTTGTACAAAGAAATTAAAATCTGATACAATAAACTCAAGGAGGTGTGGCCGTTCCCGAATTTGAATCGGCCAGCCTTGATGATATTGCCAATATCTACATCGAAGGGAAGCCGGAAGTCAGTACTGTTCCGGTTTCTAATTGATTTCTTTGCAAAAAGGAACTGAATTTACCAATAGCGACTACGATAAAATAAAGAAGGTCTATACCATCTGGATTTGCATGGAAGCCCCACAGGGAAAAAGCGCTATCAACCGCTATCAGCTGAAAGAACAGCATTTGCTGCACCGCTATAAAGAACCTTGTCAAAATAGGAGAAGGAATCTACGAAGATGGCCTGATGAAAGGCAAACAAGAAGGATGGGATGGCCTTAGAAAAAGTAGCAAAGTACAGCAAATTATCACTTTCCATCATCAAGGAACTTGCTAAACAAAATAAATTGATTTAGGAATAATTACAAAACACCGCTACGGGGCAAGAAACGATTGGCGGTGTTTTTGTTGAAATTCCTTCGGATTCAGATGCGGCGTTCCGCCGCGACAAACTCAAACTGACAACGACGCTTCGGGAAACCCTCAGCGCATAGCGGGCCGCCCTTTGGCCGGCCCCTACGACGGCCCCGGATGGGGCCCTTTCCACAAGCCGAGGGTTTCCTGAGGTGATGTCGTCTACTTGAGTTTAACGTCGCATTGTGGCCTGAGCCCGAGGCGGCCTACGGACGGCGGCCTGCGGGGCCGTCAAGTCCCTTTTATATATATTCCCTCATACGTTTTACTAAACACGTATAATGCATAAAAACAAATTATTACAATCGAAAGGAAAAATTATGATTAGATGTAAAAAAATTGCAGTCATCCTGGCTGTTTTTTCGGCCATGAGTATGGTTGTTCAAGGTCAAGGAAATGGCGATAGTATCGCGCTTTCTCAGAATGTACGCACGCCTTTACCGGCCTTGGCGCCGGCCGCTTATGAAGGGCATTTCTGGCGTGTCGATGCGGAAAATAATGGGGGCTTGCCTCGGAATTTCCGCACGTGTCAGTCACCTTTTCATAAGGTAGAACATAAATATGCATCGGAAGTCGATTCGTCTTATGTTCCATCGCGGAAAGGCCTGGATGATTTGCGTATTTCTGGGTCTGGCCAGTTTTCGGCCCGCCAGTTCGATGCTCTTATCCATGAGCTACGGAAAAAGACGAAAGGCCCCATTTATGATGTCGACTTGCGGCAGGAATCGCATGGCTTCTTTGACGGTACGGCAGTTAGCTGGTATGGCCGCCACGATTGGGGCAATATCGGCAAATCTCCGACGGCCGTCTTGGCTGATGAACAGCAGCGCTTGCAGGCCGCTTTGGGAAAGGACGTCATCGTCTACGACCAGGGGAAAGGCGATTTGCCCATTCATCCTCGAGTCATAGCGGTTCGACGCGTCCAGACAGAACAGGAACTGGCAGACAGCAAAGGCATCCACTACGTCCGCCTGGCTAACACGGACCATCTTTGGCCGACGCCGGGCGAAATCGATGCCTTCTTAGCTTTCGTCCGCACCTTGCCGGATGACGCCTGGCTCCATTTCCATTGCGAAGCCGGAGCCGGCCGGACGACGGCTTACATGGTTATGTACGACATGATCAAAAATCCCGGCCTGCCCTATAAGGACATCGTCTATCGTCAGTATGAAATCGGCGGCAACTACACGCCGCACGACGTGGCCCATCCTAAACGGAGCGATTGGAAAGGACCGTATTATCATGAAAAACACGAAATGGTGTCCTTATTTTATCAGTATGTGCAAGATAAAGTGAAACAGGGAGGAAGTCAGTCGTGGTCGCAATGGCTGAAGAATAAAAGAATGAGAGTCAATAACAGTTGAAATAAAACTGCCATGAAAGACAATGAACTGTGAATAAATAAACACAAATAAAATTTTTATGCAAAATTGCCCTTTAAGTTTTTAAAAATGGCGATTAAAAAATGAAGGGGAATGGCTTTGTTGAGCCGATTTTTACGATGATAAAAGAGGGCAGCAAGCATTAAATTTTGACAAGTGCCGAAAAAAGTTGTATAATAATCGCAACAGGTGTGGTGCGGACGCAGGCAACACCTGCGAAAAGAGCAAAAAAACAGTACCTTTTTCAAGGCAGTAAAAGAGAGGAAACTAGGACAACTCGCCAATGAACCCTTGGAAAAAATACGTTTCGGCGCTCGCTAGTAACGGTGTAAGACTTCTAACGAAACTTATTTTTTTATTGGAAAAGGGGTAATCCTCATGAAAACAAAAGTATTAGCAGCTCTCGCAGCAACTATGGCTGTTGGCGCAACTTGCGCATTCGCAGCTAACCCGTTCGTCGACGTACCGTCCGACAGCTGGGCTTACAAATCCGTCGTAGAACTCGCTGACGCTGGTATCATCCAGGGTGTCGACGGCCAGTACTTCCAGGGCAACCGTAACATCACTCGTTATGAAGCTGCTGAAATGGTCGCAAAAGCTATGGCTCATATGGACAAAGCTTCTGTCGAACAGCGTGCCCTCATCAACAAATTGGCTGACGAATATGCTGACGAACTCAACAACCTCGGCGTTCGCGTAAGCGCTTTGGAAAACCGCGTTGGCAACGTTAAACTTACCGGTGATGCTCGTATCCGTTACATCCACCAGAGCGAAGGCGATAAATTCAAAGCCACCGATAAAAATATTGATAAGTTCCTTGGTACAACACGTGTAAATTCTGAAAAGAAAAATGATGCTTCTTGGGATTACCGTGTCCGCGTTCGTGCTAATGCGCAGGTTAACGATCGCACGAAAGTTGTTTATGGTATTAGCACTGGCGCCCTAAGATTCGCTGATAACAGCACGGCTAGCGATAGCAAGGACAACAACATTTTTACGGATCGCGCTTATGTTGACTACAATTTCGGCGGCAACAATTGGGATTTGATGGCTGGCCGGTATAATTATGTCCTCGGTGGTGACCGTGCTTATGGCTATTTCTACGGGGATACCTTCGACGGTGTTCAGTTGAAATACCAGAACGATAAGTTCGCTGCTACCGCTGGCTATGGTAAATTCAAAGAAGGCTATATTGGTGGTAAAGACCATTCTATTTATATTGATATTGATGGTGATGGTAAAGGTAAAGAAGTTGATATCACTGGTAATGCTAAAACTGCTTACGGCGAATTGGAAGGTTTCTTCGGCGGCGGCCGTGTAGCTGGTTCGTCCATCGGCGTTTACTACAATAACATTAAGCCTCAAGATGATAACCTCAATGACTTCGATGTTTGGGGTACCTATGCTAGCGTAAACTTCGGTAAATGGAATGCCTTAGTTAACTATGAAAAATATACGTTAGATAAACAGGCTAACATTGATTTTGATGACGCTGATGTTTGGATTGGTAAATTGACTTATGGCAAAGCTAACTTCGCTACACCGAAGTCCTGGGATGCTTGGGTTGAATACATCAATGCTGATCCGATGCTTGCAAAAGATGGTTTGTACTCCAATACATTTCTCGGTTCCACAAATAGCTGGAGAGATGATAGCCTCATGAGCAACGTTAAATCTTGGGGTGTCGGTGTTGACTACACCTTCGCTAAGAACGCTCAGTTCCAGGTAATGCAGTCCTTCGCTTCCAGTGCTAAACAGGGCGATGCTGATCCGGGCGAAGAAACACGTGCTCAGTTCGTATTCGTATTCTAATCTCTCCCTTTACAGGAAGATTACAAAGACCACTCAGAAATGGGTGGTCTTTTTTTGCACAAAAATGGAAAAGACGCAGGTAGCCGCATAAACACATACGGCCCGTGGCCGTATTCGTAGGGGCTTCCACGTGGCGAGCCCGCTAGAGAGCGTTAGCCATAGCCTATTCTAGTATAATGGTGAGCCTTTACGAGCCACGAGCCATTATTTTCACGAGCCGAGGCGGCCTGCAACCGGCGGGCCGTTAGGCCCAAAATTCGATGAACGACCTACGATGAACGGCTTTTCGCCTGGCCGTCAGGTCCTAATCTACATTAACGGTTCCTTAAATATTTGGGAATTCGATTAAAAAATGATTAAGTTTTCTGGAACTGTCCTTTTTCTGTTGTATCATGAAATTATCAAGGATTATCCTTTTCGTGGTTCTTCATGATATAATAAAGAAAGGAATGGTGAATCTGTTGAAAGAACAACTGACTGCCAATGAAATCCGCTATCGTACGTATTTTCCGGAGCTGACAGAAAACAATTTCAATCCCATGAATGACGTGTTGTTCAAGTTCATCTTTGGCCGGCCGGAACGCAAACTTATTACCATTGATTTTCTCAATGCCATTGCCGCCGAAGATTTGGGTCATCCGATTACGGACATCGTCTTTACGCCGACGGAAAACGTCCCGGACAGTCACGATGAAAAACTGACCCGCCTCGACGTGGCCTGTACGTTGGACACGAGTGAACAAGTCGATATCGAAGTCCAAATCGTCAACCAGAAAAACATGCAGCGCCGGACCATGTGCTATTGGGCGCGCTTGTACTTGTTGTCGTTGCCGCCGGGCGGAGCCTATCAGGACTTGAAGCCCTGCATCACAATCAACTTGTTACGTTTTAACCTGCTGCCGCAAGAAGAAGCCCATTCCATGTGGAGCATTTACAACGCCGAGACGGGCGACCGCCTCAATAAGGATTTGGTATTCCATTTCCTGGAAATCCCGAAATATACGAAATTGCCGAAGAAGCGAATCAGTGACATGACGAAGATGGAGCGATGGTTGGCGTACTTTGCCAATCAGCTCAGTGATGACGAAAAGGGGGAATTGATCATGAGTGATGAAGCCATCTATAAAGCCGTAGATGCGGCCCGGACCTTCCTGCAAAATGATGCCGAACGCCGGGCCTACATCAATCGCGAACTCGCCATCCTAGACTATAACTCGGACCATCGTGATGCCTTTGAAGAGGGGGAAGCTAAGGGACGTGCCGAGGGACGTGAAGAAGGAGAAAAAAGATTTGGAATGTTGATGAGCATTTTATTGGAAGAAAATCGCTATGATGATGCGTCCAAAGCGTCTGCTGATGCCGATTTCCGTGAAAAACTTTTTAAGGAATATGGAATTTAACCGATAGAGAAGGGACTGTCGCGTGAAAGAGACTATCATGCACAGTCCTTTTTTTCGGACTCAGATGCGGCGTACCGCCGCGACAGACTCAAACTGACAACGACGCTTCGGGAAGCCCTCAGCGCGTAGCGGGACGCCTAAAAGGCGTCCCGTTGTGAGATTTCATGTATGATGGCCGGCTTTTACGAGCCACGAACCACTATTTTTACGAGCCGAGGGTTACTCGAGACGACCTGCGACCGGCCTGGCCGTCAGGCCCAAAATAAAAAAAATTCAATTTTTTTTGTTTTTTTAGAAGGAATTTGCATCTCCGTGTTGAATACTATACATATAAGGGAAGAGACCACAAGAAATGAAAGCCATACATTTCTTAGACAGGATCTCCCCACGAAAGGAAGGGATGTTTTATGGCAACCATCGTTAGAGGTAAAAATTTAGAAATTACACCGGCTCTGAAAGATCACGTTGAAAAACAGGAAAAGAAAGTCACGAAATACTTTGATAACGAAGTCAATGTCCAGGCCCTGCTTTCTGTAGAAAAAGATCGGAAAATCGCTGAAATCACGTTGAAAGTGGACGGCGTCGTCCTCCGCGGCGTTGAAGCCAACGATGATATGTATGCTGCTATCGATTTAGTCTATGATAAACTGGTACGCCAGATTCATAAATATAAAACGAAAATCGCCCGCCGCATGAAGAAAGGTGCTTTCAATGATGCTCTCGTCGAAGGGCCGGCCGTTCCGGAAGAAACCTTTGAAGTCGCCCGCGTCAAGAAATTCGCCGCTCGTCCGATGGACGTGGAAGAAGCTATCTTGCAGATGAACCTCGTAGGCCACGATTTCTTCGTATTCCTCAATTCCAAGACCGACACGATCAACGTCGTCTACAAACGGAAACACGGCAAATACGGCTTGATTGAACCGGAATATTAAGAGCCGTTCATCGTAGGTCGTTCATCGTTGAATGAATAAAAGAGGCTGTCGCTTTTGCGACAGCCTCTTTTGTGGTTCGTGGGTCGTTTGGCGTGGTTCGAAGTAGAACGCTCGCTGACGCATCGCTTCATGAAGAACCCCTCCGCCCCTTTGGGGCACCTCCCCTTCGCTGGATAGGCTTTGACTGGCTCCCCTGCGAAGGGGAGCTGTCAGCGAAGCTGACTGAGGGGTTCTTCCAGCGATGCGTCAGCGAGCTGCGCGAATCCTGTGAATCGCCTTATTCTGCATTTATATGCCTTTTCGAATCACGAACCACGGCAAACGAACCACGGAGGAACGGCACGTTCCTCATTCCTCTTCATTATGCAGGACGCTGATTTTAGGCGTATGGTGGATGGCTTGTTCGAATTCATCCTGGATTTCCTGGCTCGGTCCGCCATCGAGTTTGCTGACGACGTAGATGGCGATGAGCGAGAAGAGGAAGCCCGGTACGATTTCGTAAAGGCCAAACCAGGCGAACTGTTTCCAAATGAGGACGGTTAGGCCGCCGACGATGATGCCGGCCAGGGCGCCGTTTTTGGTCATGTTCTTCCAGTACAGGGACAGGAGGATGGTCGGGCCGAAGGCAGCACCGAAGCCAGCCCAGGCGTAGGAGACCATGGTCAGGATGTAGCTGTTCGGGTTGAGGGCCAGGACGATGGCACAAGCGGCGACGACGAGGACCGTCAGGCGGCTGACGTAGATCAGTTCTTTTTCACTGGCATTCTTGCGAATGAAAGTGTGATAAAAATCCTTGGAAATAGCTGACGCCGTGACCAGGAGCTGCGATGACGCCGTACTCATGATGGCAGCCAGGACAGCTGACAAGATGAGGCCCGATGCGAACGGCGGGAAGAGCTGACGGCTCATGACCAGAAAGACTTTTTCTGAGTCAGCACCCGTTAAAGGTGTCGGGACGACGACTTTGCCGACCAGGCCGACCAGGACGGCAGCGGCCAGGGAGATGACGACCCAAGTCATGGCGATGTGTTTCGATTTCTTCAGTTCTGTCGGGTCGCCAATGGCCATGAAGCGGACTAGGATATGGGGCTGGCCAAAGTAGCCTACGCCCCAGGCCAGGGCGGAAATGATGCCGATGATGCCCGTCGTCGACGTATCCGGTGCCATTTCCAGCAGATTCGGTGCCGTCGTAGCTAATCGGGTCATGATGGCGTCATAGCCGCCAAAGGCGATCATGCCGACCAAGGGGACTAGGACGATGGCCAGGAACATCATGCAGCCCTGGATGAAGTCGGTCCAGCAGACAGCCATGAAGCCGCCCAGGAAGGTGTAGATGACGACGACGCCGGCGCTGAGCAGGAGGGCCGAGAAGTAGTCCATGCCGAAGACCGATTCAAAGAGTTTGCCGCCGGAGACGAAACCGGACGACGTGTATATAAGGAAGAATATGAGGATAAAGATGGCAGAGATGATGCGGATGATATTTTTGTCATCGTGGAAGCGGTTTTTCAAGTAGTCCGGCATGGTCAGGCTGTTGTTGGCCACTTCCGTATAGTTGCGCAGGCGCTGGGAGACGAACTGCCAGTTGAGGTACGTGCCGATGGCGATGCCAATGGCAATCCAGGCAGCCGAGATGCCTGTCGAATAAGCGAAACCCGGGACGCCCATGAGCATCCAGCCGCTCATGTCTGACGCTTCGGCGCTCATGGAAGTGATCCAAGGCCCCAGGCTGCGTCCACCGAGGATATAGTCGCTTAGTCGTTGCTGGGACCGGGAATAATAGACGCCGATTGCCAGCATGACCAGAAGGTACAAGGCAAAGGCCGTCAATATGGAAACATCATATTGCATCATAATCATAAAACCCCTTTCACGCGGTATATAAATAATAAAACTATTTTAGCATATTCATGCGTTGTTGTATATGGGAAATAGGTATTGCATTGTGAGTCGTAGTCGGGGTATAATGTATAATTGATATAATATCACAGAGTAGATTGTAAATTGTGTAAATTGGAGGTCTCGGATAGGTGTTTAATAAACTGATACAAAGACTGCTCGGGAATAATACCGAGCATGAATTAAAGAAGATGTGGCCTATTGTCCGCCGCATCAACGACCTGGAACCGAAATTGGCAGGCCTGAGCGATGCATCGCTGCAGGAAAAGACCTTCGAGTTCAAGAATCGCCTGGCCAACGGAGAAACGTTGGACGACATTCTGCCCGAAGCTTTTGCCGTCGTCCGTGAAGCGTCGCGCCGTGTGACGGGCATGCGCCATTTTGACGTCCAGCTCCTGGGGGGCATCGTCCTCCACCGCGGGGATATCGCCGAAATGCGTACTGGTGAAGGGAAGACCCTGGTTGCGACTTTGCCGGTATACCTCAATGCCCTGACGGGCAAGGGCGTCCACGTCGTCACGGTCAACGACTACCTGGCTACCCGCGACAGCGAAGATATGGGCCGCATCTATAAATTCCTCGGCCTGTCTGTCGGCCTCATCGTCCACGACCTCACGTATGACCAGCGCCGCCGGGCGTACAACGCTGACGTCACGTATGGGACGAACAACGAATTTGGGTTCGACTATCTGCGCGACAACATGGTCATCAGTGAAGACCAGATGGTACAGCGGCCGCTCAACTACTGTATCGTCGACGAAGTGGATTCGATCCTCATCGACGAAGCGCGGACGCCGCTCATCATTTCCGGCCCTGGTGAAAAATCGACGGACCTCTATTATACGCTGGCAGGCATCGTCAAGACCTTCACCAAGGACGACTACACGATGGACGAAAAGCAGAAGACCATTGCGCCGACCGATTCGGGCGTTGCCAAAGTCGAAAAGATGCTGGGCATCAGCAACATGTTCGACAACGAACACCTCGACTTGAACCACCTGGTCATCCAGGCCCTGCGGGCGCGCTTCATGATGCACCGCGACAAGGATTACGTCGTCAAGAACGGTGAAATCGTCATCGTCGACGAATTTACCGGGCGCCTCATGTTCGGCCGCCGTTACAGCGATGGTCTCCATCAGTCCATTGAAGCCAAGGAAAACGTCAAGGTCCAGGGCGAAAGCAAGACCTTGGCTACGATTACTTTCCAGAACTACTTCCGTATGTACGAGAAACTGGCCGGCATGACTGGTACGGCTAAGACGGAAGAAGACGAATTTAACAAGATCTACAAGCTCGACGTCTACGTCATCCCGACTAATAAGCCGGCTATCCGTAAGGATTTGCCGGACGTCATCTACAAGACGAAGAACGCCAAGTACCGCGCCGTCGTCCGGGAAGTCAAGAAGCGCCACGCTACGGGCCAGCCGATCCTGGTCGGTACGACGTCTATCAACCAGTCGGAAATCCTCAGCCAGCTCCTGGATAAGGAAAACATCGTCCACAACGTGCTCAACGCCAAATACCATGAAAAAGAAGCGGAAATCATCAAGAACGCCGGTCAGAAGGGCATGGTCACCATTGCCACCAACATGGCTGGCCGCGGCACGGATATCAAACTCGGGCCGGGCGTCGCCGAACTAGGCGGCCTGATGATCATCGGTACGGAACGCCATGAAAGCCGCCGTATCGACAACCAGCTGCGCGGCCGTGCCGGCCGTCAGGGCGAC
>OAWS01001388.1_pt1 | contig 12156 bp, 6 predicted proteins | sample 1517141 | NCBI WGS metagenome assembly OAWS01 (sample SAMEA2580173, study PRJEB22360) | human gut metagenome | biome: human gut; feature: human-associated habitat; material: faeces | place: Denmark | collected 2008/2010
TGGAAGGAAAAGCGCGGCCTGTCCGACGCCGCCATCCGCCGGTTCGGCCTTGGCTACGCACCGGAGGACTTCGGCGGCCTGCTGCACTACCTCAAGCGCCGCGGCTTCAGTGAGGAGGAGCTGGAAACCTCCGGCCTCGTCAAGCGCAGCGCCAAGGGCAACCTCTATGACATTTTCCGCCACCGCGTCATGGTGCCCATCATTGATGTGCGCGGGGCCATCATTGCCTTCGGCGGGCGCGTGCTGGACGACTCCAAGCCCAAATACATCAACAGCCCCGAGACGATGGTCTACCACAAATCCCGCACGCTTTTTGCGCTGAATATCGCCAAAAAGTCAAAAAACCGGCGCTACATCCTCTGTGAGGGCTACATGGACGTCATCTCGATGCATGAGGCCGGGTTTGACACGGCGGTCTGTGCCTGCGGCACGGCCCTGACACCCGAGCAGGCCAAGCTGCTGAGCGAGTACGCCGACGAGGTCGTTTTGAGTTACGACTCCGACGAGGCGGGCCAGAAGGCCACCGAGCGCAGCCTTGGCATTCTGGGCAGCACGACGCTGAAAGTCAGTGTGCTGAGCTACCAGGGCGCAAAGGACCCCGATGAGTTCATAAAAAAATACGGCCGTGAGCGGTTTGAAATGCTGCTGAACGGCACAGCCAACCCGACAGAATTCCAGCTAAAAAAGAGCAAGGCCAAGTATGACCTGCGCAGCGACGACGGGCGGCTGAGCTACATCCGGGAGGCCATCGAGATTCTGACCGAGCGCGGCGTCAGCCCGACGGCGCGGGACGTCTACGCCGGGCGGCTGGCCGACGAGACCGGCGTCTCGAAGCAGGCCATCCTTTCCCAGCTCAACGGGGCGCTTCAGGCCGCCGCGCGCCGCAGCTACCGCAAGGAGCAGCGCGACCTTTCCAAGGAGGGCATCGCGTCGGACATCCGCGTGCCCTACACCAGCAGCGGGGAATCCGCCCTCGGCGCGGCCAACGCGGCGCGCCAGCTGGCCGTGGCCATGCTGCAGGACCCCGAGCAGGTGCCCTACGTCCGTGCGCGGCTGGATATGTCCACCGTGCTGGTGCCCGAGATGCAGCGTGCGCTGGAGGCAATTTTCCGCTGTGTGGACGAGCACCTGCCGCTGAACCAGACGTCATTACAGCAAATGCTGGATGAGGCCGCGTTCCAGCAGCTGGCCCACGGGCAGGCGTACAACCACGACATCCGTCTGCAAAGGCAGGATATTGATATGTATCTGGATCGCTTGCGGACCGCCAAGCCGATCAGTGAGCAGGTCAAGGATATGAGCGACGGCCAGCTGGAAAGCTACTTTGCAAACCTCGGCAAAAAGAAGGGCGCCCGCCCCGCCGAGACAGACGAATAACGACATTCCGACATACTTTGTCAAACAATAGAAAACCAAAAGGAGAACGTACTTATGGCAGAAAAGAAAGACCCGATCCGCAGCCTGATCGACACGGGCCGCCGCGCCGGCAAGCTGACCAGCAGTGAGATCAGCGACGCAATGGAGGAAAATGGCAACGTTCTTGACGTAGAAGCGATGGAAAAGCTCTACGAGGAGCTGGAAAGCAACGGCATCGAGATCGTCGACGACACGCCCGTTGACGTCAGCAGTGCCCTGCCTAGCTCCGAGGAGGGCGCGGACGACTACGAGGACGGCCTGACTGCCGACGGCATCACGATTGACGACCCCGTCAAGGTCTACCTGAAGGAAATTGGCCGCGTGCCGCTGCTGTCCCCCGAGGAGGAAACCGAGCTGGCACTGAAAATTCAGGCCGGCGGCCCCGATGGCGAGAAGGCCAAGCAGCGCCTGAGCGAGGCCAACCTGCGTCTGGTCGTCTCCATCGCCAAGCGCTATGTGGGCCGCGGCATGCAGTTCCTGGATCTGATCCAGGAAGGCAACCTGGGCCTGATCAAGGCTGTCGAAAAGTTTGACCACACCAAGGGCTTCAAGTTCTCCACCTACGCAACGTGGTGGATCCGTCAGGCCATCACCCGCGCCATCGCCGACCAGGCCCGCACCATCCGCATCCCCGTGCACATGGTCGAGACGATCAACAAGGTCAAGAAGGTGTCCAGCCAGCTGCTGCATGAGTACGGCCACGACCCCAGCGCCGAGGAGATCGCCGAGCGCCTTGACATGCCCGTGGATAAGGTCCGCGAGATCATGCGCGTCGCACAGGAACCCGTCAGTCTGGAGACGCCCATCGGTGAGGAGGAGGACAGCCATCTGGGCGACTTCATCCCCGACGATGACGCACCCGTGCCCGCCGAGGCCGCCAGCCAGACCCTGCTGAAGGAGCAGCTGGCCGACGTGCTCAAGACCCTGACCCCGCGTGAGGAAAAGGTCCTGCGCCTGCGCTTCGGCCTGGAGGATGGCCGCCCCCGCACGCTGGAGGAGGTCGGCAAGGAGTTCAACGTCACCCGTGAGCGCATCCGCCAGATCGAAGCCAAGGCCCTGCGCAAGCTCCGCCACCCCAGCCGCAGCAAGAAACTGCGGGATTTCCTGGATTGATTTGATACGTGAATAAAAGTACCCCCGCCCTGCTTGTGAAAATAAGCAGGGCGGGGCTTTGGTTTGTGTGGGTGTTATGGCCGCTCTGTAGGGGCGGCTGCTATGTTCCACGGGCGAGCAATGCTCACCCCTACAAGGCGTCAAACAAAATTTATGCCTTATTCCTTGCAATACACCTCAATCGCTTTCGCTGCGAACTCGGCAGTGCCGGGGCCGCCTGCGGCGTTGATGTTGGCGGTGAACTCTCCGCCTGCGCCGTACATTTGGCCGAGCTGGGCGAAAATCTCCTTTGTGCAGGTGTAGTAGTGCTCGGTGATGAAAGCTTGCAGCTTGGCGGCCTGCGCCTGCACGGCGGGGTTGTCGATGGGCAGGTTTTGCAGTGCGCCGAACCCGGCGGTCAACGCCATCAGCTGATTGTTTATATCGCTGCTCTCCTGCACCGTGCGTTCGGCGGCGTTCCGCTCAAACTCGCGGTAGGCGGGGGTGTCGCCCCAAGATTCCTTGGCGCGGCGGGTGTACTCGTCAATGCGGGATGTATCAAATTCTTTGAATTGCATAGTGTGTCCTCCTGCGAGCTTCCGCCGGTCCCCCCGCCCCCGCCCCCCCCCCCCCCCCCAGCCGTATCAAATCTTCCAAGTGCTGCTTTTTCAGCGTGAGAAGCTCAATTTGCTGGCGCAGAGCCTTGCGGCGGTCAAAATTCGGGTTGTCCAAAATGGTGCGGATGTCCCGCAAGGGAAACTCCAGCTCCCGAAACAGCAAAATCTGCTGCAAACGTTCCAGCGCTGCATCGTCATACAGCCTGTAGCCGCTCTCGGTGCGCATGGCGGGCAGCAGACCCAGCTTATCATAGTATTGCAGCGTGCGTATGCTTATGCCTGTCAGTCGGCTGGCTTCTTTTACGGTCATCATGATAAAACCCTCGTTTCCTTTGCGGTACTGCTATCATACACCCTGACGTTGCGTCAGAGTCAAGTGTTTCTTGAAAAAAAGTGTAATTGAAAACTTTCCGCGTCTGTGTTACACTTGCCTTTGTGCGAATTACGAAATTGGGAGGAAACAGGAGAATCATGGAACAAAAACAAAACAGAAGTTCGTTTTCCGGCAAGCTTGGCTTTGTGCTGTCGGCTGCCGGGGCGTCGGTGGGGCTGGGCAATATCTGGCGGTTCCCGTATCTGGCGGCCAAGTACGGCGGCGGTATTTTTCTGCTGATCTATATTGTGCTGGCGCTGACGTTCGGCTACACGATGATCATGGCCGAGACCGCCCTGGGCCGCATGACCCACAAAAGCCCGGTCAGCGCCTACGGCACGTTTGCAAAGCCGGGACGCAAAAACGGGTTTCTCGGCTTTGGCGGCTGGATCAACGCCGTTATCCCGGTGCTGATCGTGCCGTACTACTCGGTCATTGGCGGCTGGGTCATCAAATATCTGTTTGAATATCTGCGCGGCAACGCCCAGGGGCTTGCGGAGGACGGCTATTTCGGCGCGTTCATTGCAGATGGCGCGTCCGCCGAGGTCTGCTTCCTGCTGTTTGCGTTCTTTACGCTGGGCATCATCTTTGCGGGCGTGCGCAACGGCGTGGAGCGCGTCTCCAGGCTCATGATGCCGGTGCTGGTCGTGCTGTCGGTCATCATTGCGGTCTACTCGGTCACGCGGCCCGGCGCACTGGCGGGTGTTGCCTATTTCCTGGTGCCCAACCCGGCCAACTTCTCGTGGATGACCGTCGTCACGGCCATGGGGCAGATGTTCTACTCGCTGTCCATCGCCATGGGCATTCTTGTCACGTTCGGCTCCTACATGAAGAAGGATGTCTCGATTGAGGAATCCACCGAGCACGTCGAGATTTTCGACACGCTCATCGCTGTCATGGCGGGCCTGATGATCATTCCGGCGGTGTTTGCGTTCTCCGGCGGCGATCCCGACACGCTGCAGGCCGGTCCCGCGCTGATGTTCATTACGATCCCGAAAGTCTTTGCCAGCATGGGGCTGGGCACAGTGGTGGGTGTGCTGTTCTTTGTGCTTGTGCTGTTTGCAGCGGTCACCAGCTCGATTGCCCTGACCGAGAGCGCCGTCTCAACGTTTGAGGATGAGTTGGGCTGGGGCCGCAAAAAGGCCACGGTGCTCGTCGGCGTCATCATGGTGGCGCTGGGCACGCTGTCCAGCCTGGGCTACGGCCCGCTGGCGGGGGTCACGGTCATCGGAATGCAGTTCCTCGACTTCTTCGACTTCCTGACGAACTCGGTCATGATGCCGATTGCGGCCATTGCAACCTGTCTGCTCGTCTCCCGCGTCATCGGCGTAGACAAGATCGAGGAGGAGGTTGAGCTGGACGGCCAGCCCTTCCGCCGCAAGAGGATTTTCCGCTTCATGATCCGCTGGCTCTGCCCGGTTTTTGCCGCCGTCATTCTGGCAAGCTCGGTGGCCAATGCGTTTGGAATCATTAAAATGTGACAGAAAAGGACCGTTTCCGGGTGTGGAGACGGTCCTTTTTGTTTTATTAGAGATGCAGGGCAAGGCTCCGCGGGCGGATATAGAATCCGCCCCTACGGCCTCCGAGACCGCAGGCACCCGCAGCCTGTCGAAAAAGTGCATCGTAGGGGCGAGCACTGCTCGCCCGCAGAAGCGTTGCGGCAGCCGGAGCGCTGCCGGGCCGTCGGGGGCACCCCGCCCTACGATGCTTCTATTTCTTCTCCGGCTTGTACCGCAGCACCTTCTCCGAAAAATGCCTTGTAAAGAACTGCACGAACGGTCCTAACCCGAAGGCGCAGATCAGGGTGCCCAGCCCGATCAGTCCGCCCAACAGGAAGGCAAGCACCGCACACAGCGCATCGGTGAACACGCGGCAGCCGAAGTAGGGGACAGGCAGCCGGTCTGCCAGCATCAGCGAGAGCGCGTCATAGGGCGCGACGCCTAAATCCGCCGTCTGGTACAGCGAGCACCCCAGCGCGATGACCAACACCGCCACAGCGACCCAAAGCAGCTGCACCGGCAGCGTGTCGGCAGAGCCAAAGATGGCGGTCATCGCGTCGCCGGTAAACGTGACGATGAACCCGATGCAGAAGCTGTTGATGATGGTGCCAAGCCCAATGTACCGCCGCCCCCAAAGCAGCTGCGGCACGAAAAGGCAGAGGTTCATCAGCACATTCTCGATGCTGAACGGCAGGCCGACCAGCTCCGCCAACCGCAGGTTCAGCGCACTGATGGAGTCGTTGCCCAGACGCGAGAACTTGAACACCGCAATGCCGATGCCGATGATGACGACGCCCGCAATCATGCCAAGGATGCGCCGCAGGGTGATTTTCTGGCCGAGAAGATTCATGTGCAAAACGCCTTTCAAATTTTAGTAAGGATTCTGTATAGTACTATCCCGTAAAACCACCCCGCCTGTCAAGAGACAACCTGTTTAAAATATCACACCCAACCTTGTGAAAACTGCCAAAAACCGCGCCCTGTAACCGCTGTACCGAATTTGTCAAGCGGAGGGAAACGGTGCAAAATCAGCAAATTGCCGAAATTTTGTTACACCCGCCCGGGCGTTCGATAGAACGGAAAAACTTCATAAAAAAGCCGAAAAACCCTTGACAGCAAGCCATTTACCCTGTATACTAAAACAGTATCACAAAAATGGAATAGAGCGCCCTAAAGGAATTTTGCAAAATCTGTAAAATCAAAAAGTTTGTGAAAAACGACGAATATGCCGCAGTTTCACAGCCGCCTTTCGGGTCGCTTTCGCCAACTTTGTCAATCTATGGAATAGGAGTGGTCGCGTTTTATGGTAAAGGTCAAGCCCGTACAAAACGGCAGAACGACCCGCATGAGCTTTTCCCACATCAACGAAGTGATTGGTATGCCCAATCTGATCGAGATCCAGAAAAACTCTTACAACTGGTTCCTGGAGGAGGGCCTGCATGAGGTCTTCCACGACATTGCCGCGATCGAGGACTACACCGGCAACCTCGTGCTGGAGTTCGTCGATTACCGGCTGGACAAGAACCCCAAGTATTCTATTAAAGAATGCAAAGAGCGGGATGCCACGTATGCGGCACCCCTGTACGTCACGGCCCGTCTGTTCAACAAGCAGACCGGCGAGGTGAAAGAGCAGGAGATCTTCATGGGCGACTTCCCGCTCATGACCGACGCCGGTACCTTCATCTCCAACGGTGCCGAGCGTGCCATCGTCTCCCAGTTGGTCCGTTCTCCCGGCGTTTTCTACGGCTCCAGCAAGGACCGTACCGGCAAGGACCTGTTCACCGCCACCATGAACCCCAACCGCGGCGCCTGGCTGGAGTATGAGACGGACTCCTCTGACGTTTACTACGTCCGTATCGATAAGAACCGCAAGCTGCCCGTTACCACGCTGCTGCGTGCCCTGGGCCTGTCCACCGATGAGCAGATCAAGCAGTTCTTCGGCGATTCCGAGCCGAAGATCAACGCCTCTCTCGAGAAGGACATCACCCACAACACCGAGGAAGGCCTGCTCGAGGTCTACCGTAAGCTGCGCCCCGGTGAGCCCCCGACGGTGGAAAACTCCCGCGCGCACCTGAACAACCTGTTCTTTGACCCGCGCCGTTACGACCTGGCTCGTTTTGGCCGCTATAAGATGAACAACAAGCTCAGCCTGACCCGCCGCATTGCCGGTTATAAGGCTGCCGAGGACATCATCGCCCCGCTGACCGGCGAGCTGCTGGCCGCCAAGGGCGAGAAGATCAACATGGCCAAGGCCGAGGAGATCGATAACGCCGGTGTTACCCGCGTTACCATCCTCGTTGAGAAGAAGGGCGAGGAGCCCCGTCCGTTCATTGTCATCTCCAACGGCTGCGTCAACGCCCAGAACTTCTTCAGCTTCGACGTCGAGGCCGAGGCCGGTGTCAATGAGCGCGCCAACTTTGCCGAGATCCGCAAGATCCTCGACACAACCTCCGATGTGGAGGAGCAGAAGGAGCTGCTGCGCCAGAACCACGATGTTCTGATCAGCCGCACCGTCACCGTCGATGACATCTTTGCCTCCGTCAACTACCTGCTGGGCCTTGATCACGGCATCGGCACCACCGATGAAATCGACCATCTGGGCAACCGCCGCGTCCGCAGCGTCGGTGAGCTGCTGCAGAACCAGTTCCGCATCGGCTTCTCCCGCATGGAGCGCGTCATCCGTGAGCGCATGACCCTGCAGAATCAGGAAAACGGCGAGATCACCCCGCAGAGCCTCGTCAACATCCGCCCTGTCGTCGCCGCCATCAAGGAGTTCATCGGTTCCAGCCCGCTGTCCCAGTTCATGGACCAGAACAACCCGCTGGCCGAGCTGACCCACAAGCGCCGTCTGTCCGCTCTGGGCCCCGGCGGTCTGTCCCGTGACCGCGCAGGCTTCGAAGTCCGCGACGTTCACTACACCCACTATGGCCGTCTGTGCCCCATCGAGACGCCTGAAGGCCCGAACATCGGTCTGATCTCCTATCTGGCCACCTACGCCAAGATCAACAAGTACGGCTTCGTTGAGGCCCCGTACCGCAAGGTCGACAAGGCCACCGGCACTGTCACCGATGAGGTCGTCTATATGACCGCCGACGAGGAGGACGAGTATATCGTCGCTCAGGCCAACGAGCCGCTGGACGAGAACAACCACTTCGTCCGTCCCCGCGTCTCCGGCCGCCACCGCAACGACATCCAGGAGTTCGACGCTTCTCAGGTCGACTACATGGACGTTTCTCCGCGTATGATGGTTTCCGTCGCTACGGCCTGCATCCCGTTCCTCGAGAACGACGACTGCAACCGTGCACTGATGGGCTCCAACATGCAGCGTCAGGCCGTGCCTCTGATGGTCACCCAGCAGCCGCTGGTAGCCACCGGTATGGAGTACAAGGCCGCCACCGACTCCGGTGTCTGCGTCCTGGCCGCCCATGACGGCACCGTTGAGTATGTCGACGCCGACAAGATCATTGTCCGCTGCGCCGACGGCTCCGCCGACACCTATGAGCTCATCAAGTTCATGCGCTCCAACCAGGGCAACTGCAACAACCAGCGCCCCATCGTTAATGTGGGCGAGACCGTCAAGGCCGGCGACGTGCTGGCCGACGGCCCCGCGACCCGCAACGGCGAGATCAGCCTGGGCAAGAACGCCCTGATCGGCTTCATGACCTGGGAGGGCTACAACTACGAGGACGCCGTCCTGCTGAACGAGAAGCTCGTCCGCGAGGATGTCTACACCTCCATCCACATTGAAGAATATGAGACCGAGGCCCGCGACACGAAGCTCGGACCCGAGGAGATCACCCGCGACATCCCGAACGTCGGCGATGACGCGCTGAAGGACCTCGATGACCGCGGCATCATCCGCATCGGTGCCGAGGTCAAGACCGGCGACATCCTCGTCGGCAAGGTCACCCCGAAGGGCGAGACCGAGCTGACCGCCGAGGAGCGCCTGCTGCGCGCCATCTTCGGCGAGAAGGCCCGCGAGGTCCGCGACACCTCCCTGCGTGTGCCCCACGGCGCTTACGGCATCGTTGTCGACGTCAAGGTCTTTACCCCCGAGAACAGCGACGAGCTGCAGCCCGGCGTGCGTATGTGCGTGCGCTGCTACATCGCCCAGAAGCGTAAGATCAGCGTCGGCGATAAGATGGCAGGCCGTCACGGCAACAAGGGTGTTGTTTCCCGCATTCTGCCGCAGGAGGATATGCCCTTCCTGCCCGACGGCACCCCGCTGGACATCGTGCTGAACCCCCTGGGCGTTCCCTCCCGTATGAACATCGGTCAGGTCCTGGAGGTCAACCTGGGCTACGTTGCCAAGGCACTGGGCTGGAAGGTCCAGACCCCCGTCTTTGACGGTGCACACGAGTCCGACCTGCGCGACTGCTTCGCCGAGGCCCGCGAGAAGTGGCACGGCGAAAACGCGCCCGAGTACCCGACCCACCTGGACCGCCTGATGGGCGAGAAAGGCCATGTCATCGACTTCTCCAAGATCGATCTGACCGACGACGGCAAGACCACTCTGTATGATGGCCGTACCGGTGAACAGTTCCCCAGCAAGGTCACGGTAGGCTATATGTACTACCTGAAGCTGCATCACCTGGTTGACGATAAGATCCATGCCCGTTCCACCGGCCCCTACTCCATGGTCACCCAGCAGCCTCTGGGCGGCAAGGCACAGTTCGGCGGCCAGCGCTTCGGCGAGATGGAAGTCTGGGCGCTGGAAGCCTACGGCGCCGCTTACACCCTGCAGGAGATCCTGACCATCAAGTCCGACGACGTCGTGGGCCGTGTCAAGACCTACGAGGCCATCGTCAAGGGCGAGCCGATCCCGCGCCCCGGTATCCCCGAGAGCTTCCGCGTTATGCTCAAAGAGCTGCAGAGCCTTGGCCTGGATATTGTTGTGCAGGATAAGGAAGGCAACGCCGTCGATATGCGTCAGGAGTTTGACGACGATGACAGCAGCTTTGAGAACAATGACTACGACCTGGGCGATAACGTCATGGTCGAGAGTGAGCTGCAGGACGATTACAGCGTCAAGGACGCCGACGAAGGCTTTGACGATGATCTGGATGAGGATGCCGGCCCCACGGCTGACGACCTCGCCGCCATCGAGTCTGATTCCTTCGACGATTGATCGAATTGCATCGTGTGTCATATTGAATTTGAGAGGGTTCGCTGAATGGAAAATAAAGAATTCGATTCGATTAAGATCGGCCTTGCCTCCCCGGACCAGATCCGTGCCTGGAGCTACGGCGAGGTCACCAAGCCCGAAACCATCAATTACCGCACCCTGAAGCCGGAGCGCGACGGCCTGTACTGCGAGCGCATTTTTGGACCTACCAAGGACTGGGAATGCCACTGCGGCAAGTATAAGCGCATCCGCTATAAGGGTAAGATCTGCGACAAGTGCGGTGTCGAGGTCACCCGCGCCAAGGTCCGCCGTGAGCGCATGGGCCACATCGAGCTGGCCGCGCCTGTCTCGCACATCTGGTATTTCAAGGGCATTCCCAGCCGCATCGGCCTGATGCTGGACATCAGCCCCCGTCAGCTGGACAAGGTCCTGTATTTCGCCAACTACATTGTCACCGACCCCGGCTTCACGCCGCTGGAGAAAAAGCAGCTGCTGACCGAGCGCGAGTACAAGGAGATGCGCGAAAAGTACGAGGATACGTTTGAAGCCGGTATGGGTGCCGAAGCCATCCAAAAGCTGCTGGCCGAGATCGACCTCGACAAGCTGAGCAAGGAGCTGCGTGAGGAGCTCGAGCACGCCAACGGCCAGAAGCGCGTCCGCCTGCTGAAGCGCCTTGAGTGCGTTGAGAGCTTCCTCGAGAGCAACCAACGCCCTGAGTGGATGATCATGACGGTCATCCCCGTCATTCCGCCGGATCTGCGCCCCCTGCTGCAGCTGGATGGCGGCCGCTTTGCGACCTCCGACCTGAACGATCTGTACCGCCGCGTCATCAACCGCAACAACCGCCTGAAGCGTCTGCTGGAGCTCGGTGCGCCCGACATCATCGTCCGCAACGAGAAGCGTATGCTGCAGGAGGCCGTTGACGCCCTGATCGACAATGGCCGCCGCGGCCGCCCGGTCACCGGCGCGAACAACCGCGCACTGAAGTCCCTGTCCGATATGCTGAAGGGCAAGCAGGGCCGCTTCCGCCAGAACCTGCTGGGCAAGCGTGTTGACTACTCCGGCCGTTCCGTTATCGTCGTCGGCCCCGAGCTGAAGATGTATCAGTGCGGCCTGCCCAAGGAGATGGCCCTCGAGCTGTTCAAGCCCTTCGTCATGAAGGACCTGGTCGAGAAGGAGAAGGCCAACAACATCAAGTCTGCCCGCAAGATGGTCGAGCGCGCCCGCCCCGAGGTCTGGGATTCCCTCGAGACCGTCATCAAGGGCCACCCCGTCCTGCTGAACCGTGCACCTACGCTGCACCGTCTGGGCATTCAGGCCTTTGAGCCTGTCCTGGTCGAGGGCCGTGCCATCAAGCTGCACCCCCTGGTCTGCACCCCCTTCAACGCTGACTTCGACGGCGACCAGATGGCTGTCCACCTGCCGCTGTCCACCGAGGCCCAGCGCGAGGCCAAGATGCTGATGCTGGCCTCCGGCAACCTGCTGAAGCCCTCTGACGGTGAGCCCGTCACCGTGCCCACGCAGGATATGATCCTGGGCAGCTACTACCTGACCCTCGTCAACCCCGACGATAAGGGCCACGGCAAGATCTTCCGCGACGAGGACGAGGCCATGATGGCTTACTCCGAGGGCCTCATCACGCTGCAGGCACCCATCAAGGTGCGCCGCACGATGGTCTTTGACGGCGTCGCGGAGACCGGCCTGGTCGATACCACGATGGGCCAGATCATCTTCAACACCCCCATCCCGCAGGATCTGGGCTACGTGGACCGCACCAATCCCGCCACCAAGTTCGACTACGAGATGAACCCCCGCACCCTCAAGATCGCATCCGGCGGCAAGAGCGACAAGCTGACGAAGAAGGGTCTGCCCGACATCATCAGCCGCTGCCTGACGAAGCACGGCACCAAGACCTGTGCCATGATGCTGGATGCCATCAAGGCCCAGGGCTACAAGTACTCCACCCTGTCTGCCATCACCGTCGCTGTTCCCGATGCTATTATGCCTGACGAGAAGCCGGAAATTCTGGCTGCC
>OAWS01001396.1_pt1 | contig 12092 bp, 9 predicted proteins | sample 1517141 | NCBI WGS metagenome assembly OAWS01 (sample SAMEA2580173, study PRJEB22360) | human gut metagenome | biome: human gut; feature: human-associated habitat; material: faeces | place: Denmark | collected 2008/2010
TACTTCAAAGTGTGGTTACGCGATATTTATTTGTTCAAAAAGTTGTAAACTGCTGTTCATCATGTAAGTCAAGTTTAATGCTTTTTTTATTACGATTTAAATTCGCATAATAAGCACTAATCCCTTTATCAAAAGGTGGATATGCGCGGCTATCGTCTCCTCTGGGGGATTCTATCTTAATAACTTCAGCTCCCATATCTGCCAATAGCATCGTACAATATGGCCCTGATAAGACACGAGTTAAATCAAGGACACGAATGCCCTGTAACGGTTTTGCCATGACATCCATCTCCTATTCATCATCAATTTCAATATACATACGTAAAAGTGCCGCTTCCATGCATTTTCCCAATGTATCTAAACGTAATGAACGAGTAGCACCACCATCAAGAGCATGATGCATGACAAAATTAAACCCATCCAATTGCGGCACATCATAACGTGTGACATCGCCAAAAACAAGGCCTTCAAAATGACGGCGTACCCGTTCTGGCGTCAACTGTTCTGCCATAGCTTTATAATATTTCGGTTCGCGAGCGTAAATACAAATATTTGATGTATCACTTTTATCCCCACAACGACCATGTGCAATATCTTTTAACTGTACTTTCATGATATTAGACCTCCTCAACATACGTAGTAAGTTTAATGGCATCTCTCGGAATCAAAGTAGGCCACAATGCAAAAACTTCACTAGGACGGCTACGTCCACCAAAGAAGCACCCCTGAGCCGGTCCATTCAAATTGCTGACTGCAGCAACTTCAGGAGTCAGTTTCAAACCTTCTTTTTTAGATTCCGTCATAATAGCATAACGCAAGACAACTTCATTAAGATCAGCATTGATTTCAGGAGCTAATGGTCCATGGAGAGCATTGACCCCGAGATAGCTAATATTTTTGCGAATAATTTTTGCATTTTTCATAGCTAACCGTTTATCAAGGATATCAGCTGCCATTTTTGCTTTATCCAAAGCTTTGGGCCAAGAATACGGTAAATAAGCAATCGTGCGATAACCTTCTAAATAACCGACGCAAAGTTTCAATGTATCTGGCGCAGGAGTCCCCGTAACACCACGAACTGCAACATGATCTCGTTCAATTTCTTCTACTGTAATTTTGCTGAAATCGGCTACTACATCAGGAGTAATATATTTAGACGGATCATGGATTTCATAAAGAAGCTGTTCTTTCACAGATTGTGGAGTAACAAGCCCACCAGTATTTTTTGTCTTTGTTAAAACTAAACTGCCTTTTTCACTGATTTCAGCAATTGGATAGCCCAAGTTTTCCGGACTAGGAACATGTTCCCAGTCATAATCATAGTTGCCCCCCGTAGCCTGAGCACCACATTCACAAAGATGGCCTGCCAAAATACCAGTAGCTTTTGCAGTCCAATCGTCATATTTCCAACCAAATTCATAAATAAGGGGAGCTTCAAACATGGCAGTATCGGTTGAACGACCAAGAATAATGATATCCGCTCCATTTTCTAAACATTTGACGATAGGTTCTACCCCATAATAAACATTGGCATTTACCATATGAGGTAAAATCCGATCAATATCTTCACCTGTATCCATGTGTTTCATCGTAATGCCCTGCTGACGAAGCTGAGGAATAATTTCACGTACATCATCACCCAGTACATAGCCAACCTTTAAATGGTAGCCACCTTCACGAATGGCTTCTTTAGCTTTTTCGACGCAAGCTTTAACATTCATACCGCCGGCATTTGTAATAACTTTAGTTCCCTTTTCTGCAATATAGGGAAGCATTCCTTTGAGAGCCGTAATAAAATCGCGAGCATACCCAGCTTCAGGTCTTTTTTCCTGCTGACGTCTCATAATAGACAGCGTCAATTCTGCCAGATAATCGCAGCAGATATAATCAAGATTATCTTCTCTCGCCATAGTAATTGGCGCATCACTTAAATCGCCCCAGAAACCTTGGCCACCACCAATTCTGATTGTTTTCATAATGTTACCTCTTTTCTTTAATACTATACAGTAATTTTTACCGTACATTTACTACTTACACTTATTTATATAAAATTTTCATGCCAAATATAGAAAAAAAAGCCGACATTTTGAAAAAAAGTTCGAACAATCTGATAAATACGCCATTTTTAGTTCAAAATTATTTTATTTATAAAAAAAGCCTAATTCGGATATGCGCAGAAGTGTATACCAAAATCAAGCTTTATGTTTACATTATATACATCAATCTATGTACCGTTTGTCTACATAGTATACATTATTTTTTATCAAACCCATATGCTTTCCATTTCTTATAAAATGTCCTCCTACTAATCCCTAAAATCTTCATAGCCTTGGTCTTATTGCCCTTGGCTTCTTCCATTGCTTGTTGTATCTTTTTCATCTCTATCATTTGAATACCTGATTTCAGCGAATGTGAATTCAATACCTTCCCAGTTTCCATGCTAACCGGCTTATATTCCAGATTATCAGTCATATGTTGCAGATCTTCTGGCAAATGCTCTAATCGAATAACCGATTCATTACAAACAATCACCGCATATTCCATACAGCTCTGAAGCTGTCGTACATTGCCTCTCCAAGGAAATGATAAAAAATACTTCTCCACCTCAGCAGATAAAGTGATTTTTTTCCCATATTTCGAAGAATATCTTTGTAAAAAGAAATTTGCCAATAAAAGTATATCTTTTCCTCGTTCTCGTAGAGGAGGAATAATAATTTTAAAGGTATTCAAGCGAAAATATAAATCATCTCTAAATTTACCTTCACGAACCATCTGCTTCAAATCGCGATTCGTCGCCGCAATTACCCGTACATTAACTTTTTGAACCGTATTCGATCCTATTTTTTGAATTTCACCAGATTGCAAGACTCTCAATAACTTAGCTTGCATAAATAAGGGCATTTCCCCAATTTCATCCAAAAAGATAGTCCCACCATCAGCTAGTTCAAATTTTCCAAGTTTGCCTCCTCTTACTGCACCTGTAAAAGAGCCAGTAGTATATCCAAAAAGTTCACTTTCCATTAAAGATTCAGGAATAGCAGAACAGTTTAAGTTAATATAAGGATGGGCTCTCTTGCCACTAACTTTTAAAATAGCATTAACCAATACTTCCTTGCCAGCTCCACTTTCCCCTTCAATGAGAACGGTCGCATCTGTTGGTGCTACTACTTCAGCTAAGCGAAGACACCGCAAAAACTTAGGACTCTGCCCTATAACATCAGAAAATGCTGCGGGCAAATCATGAGGGCTATGCACCGCTGCTTTAAATATAGATTGATTTAATCGCTGTGCTTTTTCCAGTTCTTCCTGACTTCGTGTCAGTTCAGTAATATCATTAAAAATAGATACTGCCCCTATCAATTGCTCCTTTTTGATAATGGGGGTAATACTTACACGAATCTTTTTCCCCCGAGTTTTTACTTCTACAAGCTGATGAAAAATCGGAGTCCCATTTTTAAGAACTTTTAAAATAAGAGCTCCCGGCTCTATTGTCCTTACTTGCTTATAGAGAACTTTATCTTTGGATACTGCTAAAATTTTCGCATATGCATCATTGACATAAAGAATCCGGGATGTCTTATCAACGATAACAATCCCATCATTAACAGAATTTAAGGCTTCATGCATCATAAGCTCTGTAACATTATCATATTTAACCGTACAATCCATTCTTTCACCTTCTCCTCTATAAAATTTAACGAGGTCCCATAAACCGATTGCCGTTAAGGTGAATCATGTGGTCTGGTTCATCGGCAATCCAGACTTCTGTTTCCCAGGCTAAATCCGCTACAAAGCGTTTATATGTAGTCACATCAGGAAAAGCGGTAACGTAGATTACCCCACTCGTAACCTGCTGGGTCATGGCTTCCAATTCTTTCAAACGTTTAGGACTCATAGGGCCTACAGAGGTCACGGCTTCGACAAAGTAAATCCAGTCAACATCCTTGCGATACAAAATGACATCGGGCAGTTTATCGTGTCCCGTCAAAGCAATGCCTAATCGGTTCAGTAACGATTGGTTTTCCACTAAATTTTTGTTCGTCGTATCGCCAACATACAGGCAAAGGGCTCCCGGTGCAAAGCGCGGTGCAAATTCTTCCAAGATAGCTTTTTGTAAGGCATTGTGCTTGCCTGGTGAAAAAGTATAAGCCCTCTCGTTAATCATGACTGGCATTTTCTGAACATTTTTCTTCGATGCGTACATGGAAATCAGCGATTCATGAACATCGGTAAATTCTTTTAAAGATTTCTCCCATAAATCGGTATGAAAGTTCTGTAAAAGATGGACGGCTTCCTGCGTCAGTCTATACCGATAGTTAGGGCTATTCATCGCTTTTCCGTTATCTTCAATCAAAGCGGCATTACGAAAATGGTGCATAGCCTGCTTACGAAAAGTTTCCCGGCTATTTTCTGCATAATCAACGTCATAATTCACATTTACGAACTGAATAATGTCGTGAATACGAATCCACTCATTATTGGCCTGATACCATTTGTCATCAGGCCGTATATGAGCTAAAGCCAGTAAACTCAACGCACAAATAGGTGCTTGCTGACGTTCGGGCATCCCAATAGCCTTAAGAAAGGTTTGCGCTTCGCTGATTTTTCCCATGTAAGAATCCCTCCAAAATCTGATCACACGTTTTTGCTGTTATATCGGATTTCCTCAACAATGCTCGCCCTAATTCTTCAATAACCGAAATAGCTGGGACAGGCATATGATTGATTTCCGTAGCATTGACCTGCGTAGAACCATTGAGTACCCGGTAGTATATATCATAAAGGGTTGAATTAAATAAAACATATAGCCCATACACTGTGTCTTTAGACAATGTATGTTCTGTATTATCAATGAAATTAATTTTATTCTGCGTGCTTATAATCTCATATTGCGGAAATTGTTCTGCCAGATAAATACCACATTGTAATCGGCGCTTTTCTTCTTTTGCCGTAAATCGGCGGACAAATAAATAATTGCTATTGGGCTGTACTAAACCCTTCCGAGGCGGCAGCAAATATTCTCCGTCTTTACCAATGGGAAAACAGACATGACCATCTTTTATATGCTGGGCAAAAAACAACGGTACAGCCCCATCGACTTTAGTGTTCCGTAAAGACGCTTTCTCTCTAAAATCAACAGTCAATCCCGTCTTCATTTTCATGCCAAGATCTGGCAAGGTGTACGGAAGTGTGTTTAACAAGCAGACGGCTTCTACTTCCCGATGATTAGTCATTAAAAAGACATATTGGTCCGTACCAGAAACAACGGCAGAATAGGGCAATGAAATCTGCTGTAAATGTTGGAAATCACAATTAGATTCAGAAGAAGTGACCAATATATGGGAAGGAACCTGGCGTTGTTTCCGCATTTTAATAATCATTGTTTCTTGCAATACTTGTTCTGTATCAAAGACCTTATCCCGGCTGGTAAACAAGTGAATCTGTTCAATCACGCCATGGCTGAATAAATAGTGACGAAAGCGCTTGAAATAGATACCACTTGTCCAAGAACGGGGAATGATGTAAACCAGTTCTCCCCCATCACAAACGTTAAATAGCGACATAGCTGCAAATAGAAAATATAAATTAGGCGCACCATAGCAGATTTCCGACATGGCTTTAGCTTCAGGTGCATCTTTTCCGATTTTCATATACGGCGGATTGCCAATACAGAGGTCGCAAGTGACGCCTAATTCTGGGAACAAGCCTCCATTGAAAACATTTTCCTGGCTCGTAATGTAATTCAAAGCACGGAGTTCATAATCAGTTTGTTTTGAGCAACGAGCAGTCACATAACGAAGATTATCCTCTAAAAGAGGAATGATTTTTTCATCTGTTTCATAGCATATAATGTGTACTCGTTCCACTGCTGGTATTTCCGAAATACGCTCTAATAAAGCAGCCGTGAGGATGCCCGTGCCAGCGCCGGGATCCAATATGGTAATCTCAGGCTGTACAGGGATAGCAAACAGCCCGGCCATAAACCGGGCTGTTTCTATGCTGGTAAAGAATTGACCACTTTTTTTACGAATCTGCTTGGGCATGGATTCCATATAGGCCGCCGTTTGTCGAACTACATACTCTAACATAAGCCTTCCTTTCCCCGTATGGTCCCCTTTTCGATTTCAAAGAGGTGGATTGTGTCTGTTTCTCCAGACAATTGTTTCTGGACTTCTTCGGCCAATTTCAAGGTAGCGTCAGAGCAGGTGAACAGGAATATCTGTTCTTTTTTGCCCAGCGAAGCTAGGAACTGGATAGCTTCTTTCTGGCGCTGTTCGTCGAAGCGGACTAAGATGTCGTCGAGGATGAGCGGCATCGGCTCGATTTGTTTGGAGAAGGCCATGGCCAGACTGATGCGGATGGCTAGGTAAATCTGGTCGCCCAAGCCGCTGCTCCACTGTTTTTCCGGGACGCGGCGCTGGCTGCCGTCGACGGCAAAGAGCTGTTTGCCATCCAAGCTGGCCTGCAACGTATAGCGGCCCTGGGTCATGAGGTTCAGGTATTCGCCGGCCTGGCGGATGACGACGGGCTGACGGACCCGTTCGTAATATTCCTGGGCTTGTTCCAGCATGTACTGGGTATACATATTGGTCAGCCAGTCGTCGACAGCCAGGTCCAGTTCGGCCTTGCGGTTCTGTTTGGCCTGCAGGAGCTTACCGTATTCGTCGGTCTTGGCCATCTGGCTCAGGCGTTCGATGATGCTGCCCCGTTTTTCAGCGACTTCAGCCAGTTTCTTTTCGGCATCGGCAATCTTTTTCTGGTAGTAATCGCGTTCGTCCGTCCAAGTCTTCAAAGTGTGTATCTTCAATTCATGGCGCAGTTCGGACAGGTTCTTCGGCGTCTTGGCGATGAGGCGGATATGGGCTTCGGTCTGGTCATAGACTTCTTTATACTGATGGAACTGACGGAAGCGCAGGACTTTGCTGCGAAATTCCCCTTCCGACTGGGCTCCCGTCGCCTTGAGCAGTTCCTGCTGCTGCTGGACACGCTGCTGCCGTTCTTCACCAAGGCTGACAATTTGGCTTTCCCGTTCTTTCTGCTGGCGGTCCTGTTCTTTCGCCACTTCAGCCTGGACGCGGATATCCTGCCACTGTTTATAAATGGCTTCGACGGCATCCGGTGACACGGTCTGTTTGACGCCGACTTCGCGGAAAATCTGTTCTGCCGTATCGCTCCAGCGGGAAATGGCTCCTTTTAATTCCATCTTGCGCCGTTTCCAGTCCGATGCAGCCGTCGTCACGTCATGCCACGTATCCCAGGCTTCTTTCGCCTTGGCCACATCCGTCGTATCGAGCTTGCTGAAACTGGATTTTTGGCGCCAGCCGTCCCAGGCACTTTCACAGGCCAGGAGCTGTTTCTTGCAGGTATTGCCATCGGCCTGCCATTTTTCATAGATGGCGTCATACATGACTTTCTGTTCTTTCTGCCAGGCATTCTTCGTTTCCCGGGTCTGCCAATCCAGGTACTGTTTGCGGACGGCATCCAGTTCCTGGAGCCAGCGTTCATTCGATTCATCCGTGCTGAGGGTAATTTCCGCTTCCTTGGCCAGGTCGCCGATTTTCCCGTTGACGCTGGCCAGCCGGCCTTCGATTTCCGCGATTTTATGGGGAATCCGGTCGGCACCCGTACTCTGGCGAACTAAAGAAATGACGGCGATGACGACGCAGGCTGCCGCTCCGCCGAGGCCTACAGTCGAATCGAAGTGACCCATGTAGACGGCAGCGACGCACAGGGCGGCCAAGACCAGGAAGACGACGCCGACGAAGGTAAAGGCCTTCGACGAACTGGCCGGTTCCGTTTTTAGCCATTCCAGCTGTTCCTGTATCTTCTGGCGTTCCATGACGACATTCTGGATTGTCGCCACAGCGGTCCCGATGACTTCCCATTCGTCTTTAGTCTTTTCAGCCGCTCCGTCTTCCCCGTCTTGGGACGAGACGTTCTTCGGCTTATCGGCCTTCCATTTTTCTAGATCCTGCCGGCTGTGGTCGAGGGCGGCGGCGGCCGAAATCCCCTGGGTCCAGTTGACGACGGTCGGAATATCCTTACCATCGGTCCAGGTTTTGAGCAAATCGGATTGTTTCGTGCCTTCAAACTCCCAGTCCATTTCCTTATCTTCATGGTCCGAGAGTTCGGCCAGGCCTTGTTTCCATTCGCCGACGTGATGATACATCTCATCGAGCTGGGGGCCGCAGGCCAGCCAGCGGTTCCACGATTCCTGGAAAGCCGGGCCTTTGCGGCTCGTCGCCTTGAGTTTGCGGACCTGGTCGTCGATGGCTTTGATATTTTGTTCCAGTTCGGCCCACTTTTGAGCGCCATCAGCGGGGAACTGGGAAACGTCTGCCAGGGCCTGCATGTGCTGCAAGGCATCCTGGCCGCGCTTATAGACATCCCAGGCGGCAATGGGCATGGAAATCCGTTCAATCTGCTGCTTCGATTCTTCGATGTCCAGGCGGATGCGGTTTTCGATTTCGTGGGTCGTCTGTTCCGTTTCCTGCAAGCTGGCAAATTCATCTTCATCGTAAGCCATGCCGTTGATGCGGCGGTCGAAATCTTTCTGTTCATTGAGCAGGGAGTTGATGGGCTTCTTGCCCTGCGGCGAAGCGACCAGGAGATCCCCCATGTGCTTGGTCACTTCACTGCGGGCCATCCCCATGCTGACGCCACCTTCGATGCTGAAGAAATGGCTGCGCACGGCTTCATTGGATAGGATTTTAAAGCCCTGCAAGTCTTCCAGGCCCATGGCAAAAATCTTATCATACGTCTGGCGGTCCAGTCCGTGCCACCACAGGTCTGCCGGTTCGTCCTGAACCTTCTGGCTGCCGTCAGACAGGAAATATTCTTTTTCATTGCGGACGATTCGGTATTCTTTCCCGTCTTCCCGGCGGATACCCATGCTGCCGAAATAGCCTTTCCAGTCTCCGCGCAAATAACCGAAGAACATGGACCGGACATATTTCATGAGCGTCGTCTTGCCGCTTTCGTTGCGGCCGTGCATGACGATCAGGCCGTGTTCCGGCGGATTCCAGCTCACACCATGGTAAATCCCGAAATCATCCAAATGCATCTCTGTAATATTCATACTGCTTAACCTCTTCTATGTTCCAGCAATTTCTGTACGCCAAGCCATTTGGCTTTCTCGAACGTTTCCAGCAGTCGCTCATCCGTCAATGCCCGGCCATACGTGCCGAGGCGCTCAAATTCCGGACGGCTCATAAGGATATCCCGCAAAGCCTTGACTTTCTCTTCAGGAGCCAGCTTTTCCAATTTGTCGAAGACGTTCAGATAGTCGCCGACGGAGTCTGGCAGTTTGCTCCGTTCACCCAGGTTCATCTTGGGCCGGGCCAGGTTGCGCAGGCGTTCGACCATGACAAAAGCGTATTTCCCCTGTTCTTCTTCGCGCCAACTGTCCAGCCAGTACTGCGTCGCTTCAGGATTGTTGAGGACGTGGTACATGCTGCCGGAGCCGGTGAAATTGACTGTCAGGAAGGTCGGCTTGCCGATATTGCGGCGCACTTTTTCCTTGGCAAAGCGGACAGACTCGCGCAATTCCGACACCGATTCGATGCCGTCGATAGCAAGGTCAATGCTTTCCCAGCGGACGATGCTCGTATCGATAAATTCCAGGTCCGTCGTCCCATAAGGGCCGACTTCGACGTAATAGCAGCCCCGCGGCCCCGTTTCGGTACAATCCAGGCCCTGCGGGTTGCCGGCATAGACGATATATGGCTTTTCACAAAGGATTTCATGCTTATGGATGTGTCCCAAGGCCCAGTAATCCATGCCGCATTCCTTTAAATCTTCCAAGGTACATGGCGCATACGTCGATTCCCGGCTGCCGACCTGAGTATGGAGCATACCGATAGAAAAACGGTCACCAGCGGCACGGTTGAATTTCCAGGCCAGGTTTTCCCGCTGTTCGCTCTTAGCATAACTCTGGCCATAAATAGCCGCCACTTCTTCGCCATCGACGACGAGGGGCACCCGTTCAACCGATTCCGTCGGGAAGATATGGACATTGGGCGGAAAAGGAATCTTCGCCTTCCACGCTTCCAGCGGGTCGTGATTGCCCAGGACGGCAAAGACTTGTATATTATTTTGTGCCAATTTATGCAAGAGGCGCACGTAATCGAGCTGTGCCGTCAAGTTGTGATCGGCACTGGTGTAGACATCACCCGTGATGAGGACAGCGTGGACTCGTTTATCAATGGCCATCTGGACGATTTTCTGGAAGGCCCGGACAGGCGCTTTCCCGACGATACGCTGCCACCGTTCATCAATGGCGGCAAGGTTATGGAAGGGACTCCCTAAATGAAGATCACCGCATTGAATAAAACGCAAACTTTTCGCCATTAGTATCCTTCTTTCTCTGACCATGCCCCATGCAATGCCGCAACGGCATCGCGGAGCTTGCAGCTGGGAATTTTTGAAAATGACAGGAGAAATTCTTTATCCGTTTCCTGCGACGGTGTTTCGTAAAAAGACTTCATGGATAAGACACGACAGCCTTGCTGTTCCGCCCGGCGGCGCAATTCTTCTTCCGGAAGAGGGCTGTGCAGGCGGATATGGCAGTACACGCCGGAAACCAGGCGCCCTACGACGATGTCGCTGCCAAAGGCTTCGACCAGGAGTTTCCCTAACAGTTCCCCTTTTTCCTGATACTCCTTGCGCAATCGCCGGACCTGGCGGGAGAGTTCCCCGCTGTCGATATATTCAGCCAGTACGCATTGTTCCGGCACCGAAGCGCCCTGGCGGAACAGGCCGCGCCGCTGCTCATAGAGGGGCATGAGCGGTGGCGGCAGGACCATATAGCTGAGGCGGATAAAAAAGGGCAGTACCTTGGACAAGGCGCCCATGTAGACGACGCGGCCCTGACGGTCCAGTCCTTGCAGGGCCGGGACAGGCCGGCCATAGTAGCGCAATTCGCTGTCATAATCGTCTTCGATGATCAGGCCGTCCGTCTTTTCCGCCCAGCTCAGCAGGCGGTGGCGGATACCGGCCGGCATGACCGTCCCCGTCGGGAACTGATGGGACGGGCTGACGTAGACCAGGCGGACGCCGCTGGCTTCCAGGGCATCGACGTGGAGCAAGCCGCCGCTGATGGGAATGGGCACGATGGAATAGCCGCTGTTGCGGAAAATCTCCCGTCCCAGGCGGAAGCCCGGGTCTTCGACACCGATGCAGGTATATTTATCATGGAGCAGGTTGGTCAGGACTCCGAGGAGGGAAATCGTCCCGGCGCCGATGATGATCTGCGACGGATCGGCATGGACGCCACGCGTTTCGTAGACGTAGCGGCTCAAAGCCCGGCGCAAATCGGGGACGCCCTGGTCATCGTTGGCCGCCAGCAGGCGGTCTGGTTCTGATAAAATCCGATTCATATATTTCCGCCAGATGTCGAGGGGGAAGCGTTCCAGGGCCATATCGCCGCTGGCAAAATCATAAGCATAGACGGGACGACGGCTGGCCTCGCACAAGACCGGAGCCGCTGCATCCGCTGGCCGCGGCTCCAAGCCTCCCAGGGAAGCCACTTCATAGCGAGCCTTATGACGGCGCAGGATATAACCTTCGCTGGCCAGCTGGTAGTAAGCCTTTTCGACGGTCATCTTGCTGATACCCGCTGCCTGAGCCAGTTCGCGGACCGAATCGAGGCGCATACCAGCTACCATCCGGCGTTCCTCGATTTCCCGGCGATAATACTCATAGATTTGTACATAATAAGGTTTGCTGATAGATTTATCGAGTTGCAGCATCGTGACCTGGCGCCGTCTCCTTTCCTTGAACTACAGACATGGTGGAAATATCTCTGCAATATTATATTGTACCGAAAAAAGGGCGTCGTGGCTAGTGGTTACTGCGCCATGGCCGCTGCGATGGCAGCGCCGACTAAGGGGCCGTCTTGGACCAGGACCGGTTCGACGGGAATCTGATTGTCCCGGCTCACGCCTTCATTCTGACAAGCCTGCATGGCGTCTTCCATCATGAACAGAGCACCGCGGACGTGTTCCAAAAGGCTGCCGTCGACGGCGACAGACTGGGCCGGGACGGGCCCCTCGCCATAGAGACGGGGCCGGATGGCGCCCGGGGGCTTATGC
>OAWS01001398.1_pt1 | contig 12069 bp, 10 predicted proteins | sample 1517141 | NCBI WGS metagenome assembly OAWS01 (sample SAMEA2580173, study PRJEB22360) | human gut metagenome | biome: human gut; feature: human-associated habitat; material: faeces | place: Denmark | collected 2008/2010
TGTCCATTTCCACACACAGCGAGTTCAGGGTCTGCACCACCTTCGTCACGTCGGTGATGATGGCATCCTCTCCGTCGGGCAACTTGGCCAGGAAGTGGCGCTCAATCGGCGCATAGATGGCAAATTCCACCTTCTTCGGGTCGATGATGACGAACTTCAGTTCACTGGGGTGCTTCTTGTAGAGTAGGGAAGTCACGATGGCATTCAGTCCCACAGACTTACCTTGACCTGTCGCACCGGCCACCAGCATGTGGGGCGCCTTGGCCAGATCCACCATGAACACCTCGTTGGTAATGGTCTTTCCGAGTGCCACCGGCAAGTCGAAGGTCGTTTCCTGGAACTTCTTGCTGGTCAGGATGGAACTCATGGGCACGATGTGTGGGTTCGCGTTCGGCACCTCGATACCGATGGTACCCTTACCCGGAATCGGTGCGATGATACGGATACCCAGTGCCGAAAGACTCAGGGCGATGTCGTCCTCCAGGTTACGGATTTTCGAGATACGTACCCCTTCCGCCGGCGTAATCTCATATAAGGTAATGGTCGGACCCACACTGGCCTTGATGGAACTGATTTCAATGCCGAAGCTGCGCAGCACCTTGATGATACGGTTCTTGTTGGCATTCTGTTCCTCCATGTCGATGTCCGGATCGTCGTTTTGATACGTATTCAGCAGGTCGAGGGTAGGGAAGCGGTAAAACTCCAGGTCCAGGCGCGGGTTGTACGGTTGCGACACGTCTCCCCGGTAAGCCTGATCCTCTTCCTTGGTATCGTTGCTGACCTCAAATGCCGGCTTCTCTTCTACCTTTTCGAAGTCTTCCTCCAGGGCCGGCTTCACCTCAAAAGGGTGCTTCTTCTCATCCTCTTCCTCAGTATCAATGGGCAGGTCGATGACACGCTCCGGTGCCGGTTCCTCTTTCACGACCATCTTCTCCGGTTCCTCCTTGACAGGTTCAGTCGCCTTCTCCGGTTCTTCCTGCGGAGTCTCTTCCTCCTCCTTCTTCTGTTTCGGTTTCCGGTGCGTCCAGCTCTTCCAGAAACTTTCTTTCTTTTCCTTCTTATCCGATTCATCCTCCGTGGCGGTCACTTCCGGTTCGTCCACTACCGGCTTCCGGTAAGTCGGTTCCGGCTGGGGAGTTACCTCCTCTGCCATGGCCGCGTTATTGCCCTTTTGCGGATGCAGCGCTTTTCTCACCACACCCATGGTCTGTCGGGTCAGTGCCACGCCGAACAATATGGCCGTAGCCAGCAGCACCAGAATCAATCCCGGCGCACCGATTTGCGAGCGAATCCACAGGCTCACGTTGTAGCCGTGCAGTCCCCCCGGATAAATATAAGAATCTTCCAGTAGTCCTCCGAATGCAAATCCTAAGGTTACAGAGAGCCACACCATCACCGTGGCACAGCCTAAGAACCAGTAACGGATGCGGAACTCATACGCCTTCATCAGCTTCATGCCGGCCACCACTAAGAAGATAATGATACAGTAAGCCGAAAACCCAAAGCAGTCGTTAATCAGGAACTGCGCCAGCTGCGCTCCCCGTGCTCCGGCATAGTTCTGTATGCGGTTGCCCGTTTCCAGCAGCTCCGACGGGTTGGGATGCGACAGAATGCTCTGGTCGTTTCCTCCCGTAAAGAAGAACGAGCTGAAAGCCAGCAGCAAGTACACGCCAAAGATGACGCAGAGCAGTCCGATGACGAACGCGGTAGTCTCACTTTTCAGGATAGTCCATGTTTTTCCGGCCCCAGCAGCCGCTTTTTCACTTTTGCTTGTATCTATTTTTTTTGTTTGCATGATGATTCGAATTAACTAAACATACATGCAAATGTACGAATAAAACTAAAACTGAGAAATTTTTTTTGTACCTTTGCACGTCAATTAGCATGAATATGGAAGAAAAAAACTCTCAAGTAATATTCGATAAAAATGCAGTCGAGTTCGTGACAGTGGCTGCCGAGTTCTGTGGATTTATGGAGCGTGTGTCCGATATGCGTTGTCGGGATTTCGTCGACAAGTCCCTGAAACTCCTTCCCCTTTTATACCTGAAGGCTTCGTTGCTTCCTGCTTGCGAGCGGATGGAAGATGCCGACCCGGAAACCTTCGTGACCGAGACCGATTACGAAGTGCTTCGCGGCTCCATCGCCTCTCTCTTGGGCGAATACGATGACTACCTCGAGGTGTTCCTCGATGACATGGCCTATAGTGATACTCCCATTCATCAGAACATTTCCGAAAGCCTGGCCGACATTTACCAGCCCATCAAGGATTTCATCTGCGTGTTCCAGTTGGGCCTGGAGCACACTATGAACGATTCCTTAGCCATCTGCCGTGAACTCTTTGCCGAGTTCTGGGGACAGCGTCTGGTCAACGTGATGCGTGCCCTTCACGACGTGAAGTACCGCCAGCTTTCGCACAGCAGTCAGGAAGAGGAAGATTCCGCATTCTACGAAGACAACTGCACCGAAGAAGAACTCTACGAAGGCCTTGACATGGGCGATGACGAATAATCCTAAACCCGTAAACTGAATGGTAGAACTACAGAGTAAAATAGATAAGAAAATCGTTGCGGAGTTACCCAAAGTCTCTTTCCCCGGTCGCATCTTCGTGATTTACACCGAGGCCGAGGCCCGCAAGGCCATCGATTACCTCAATACCCATGTACTGGTGGGGGTGGACACCGAAACACGCCCTTCGTTCCGGAAGGGAGCCGTCAACAAGGTGGCCCTCTTGCAGGTCTCTACTTACGACACCTGCTTCCTGTTCCGCCTGAACCACCTCGGACTGCCGGATTTCCTGGAAGAGTTCCTTCAGAACGATGTGCTCAAAATCGGCCTGTCGCTGAAAGACGATTTCGCCATGCTGCGTCGTCGCAACCAGAAAGACCCGCGCATGGGCAACTGGGTGGAGCTGCAGGACTACGTGGCCTCTTTCGGCATCGAAGAAAAGAGCCTGCAGAAAATCTATGCCCTCCTCTTTCAGGAAAAGATTTCCAAGAGCCAGCGCCTGTCCAACTGGGAGGCCGACACCCTGACCGAGGCACAGCAGCTGTATGCCGCCACCGATGCCTGGGCCTGCGTGCGCATTTATCAATACCTGGAAGAACTTCGCCTTTCGGGCAAGTACCGTGTGATACGTACGGAAGTTCTCCCGCAACCCCTCGAAGATTAATCACTTAAACCATACAAATGAGCTATAAGAAAGTATTTCTCAAACCCGGAAAGGAAGAATCGCTCAAGCGTTTCCATCCCTGGGTTTTTTCCGGAGCCATCGCCCGTGTGGAAGGAGAGCCGGAAGAAGGTGAAGTAGTAGATGTCTACACCTCCAAGAAAGAATTCATTGCCTGCGGACATTTCCAGATTGGAAGCATCGCCGTGCGTGTGCTTTCCTTCCGTCAGGAACCCATCGACCACGCGTTCTGGGTACGCCGCCTGCAGGTGGCCAAAGACCTCCGCTGTGCCTTGGGTGTGCTGGGCAATCCTCAGAACAACACCTACCGTCTGGTACACGGCGAGGGCGATAACCTGCCCGGACTGATTATCGACGTGTACGACCATACCGCCGTCATGCAGGCACACTCTGCCGGCATGCACCTTGACCGTATGGCGGTGGCCGAAGCCCTCGAAGAAGTGATGGGCGACGTCATCCAGCATATCTATTATAAATCAGAAACCACGTTGCCCTTCAAGGCCGACCTGCTGGCTACCGAAAACGGCTTCCTCAAAGGCGGAAGTCCGGAGAACGTGGCCATGGAGAACGGACTGAAGTTCCACGTAGACTGGCTCAAGGGACAGAAGACCGGTTTCTTCGTCGACCAGCGCGAGAACCGTGCCCTGCTGGAACGCTATGCCAAGGGCCGTAACGTGCTCAATATGTTCTGTTACACCGGCGGCTTCTCGTTCTATGCCATGAGGGGAGGGGCCAACCTCGTTCACTCGGTAGACAGCTCTGCCAAGGCCATCGACCTGACCAACGAGAACGTATCCCTCAACTTCCCCGGCGATACCCGTCACCAGGCCTTTGCGGAAGATGCCTTCAAGTTCCTCGACCGCATGGGCGACCAGTACGACCTGATTATCCTCGACCCGCCGGCCTTTGCCAAGCACCGCGATGCCCTGCGCAATGCCCTTCGCGGTTACACCAAGCTCAATGCCAAGGCCTTCGAAAAGATACGTCCGGGCGGCATTCTCTTCACCTTCTCCTGTTCGCAGGTAGTGAACAAGCAGGACTTCCGTAACGCCGTGTTTACTGCCGCTGCACAGAGCGGACGCAGCGTGCGCATCCTTCACCAGCTCACCCAGCCGGGCGACCATCCGGTCAACATCTACCATCCGGAAGGCGAATACCTCAAGGGACTGGTGCTCTACGTAGAATAATTCTCCCCAAAAGGGATACAATAAAAGAAGCTGTTTCACTGTCGGAATGCTCCGTGCGTGAAACAGCTTCTTTCGTATCTTCTCCGGACGTGTCTCATCCGAACAGCTTGCCAAACAAGCCCTGTCTTTTCTTCTTCTCCTGTTTCCGGCGTTCGATGCCCTCTTCCAGCCTTTCATCCAGCGTTTCGGCCACCAGATCCGCAATTTTCAGGTGATAATGTATCAGGCGGTAAATGCTTCCCCAGTCAAGCATTCCCCCCAGGTTGCGGTCGTCAATGAACACATCCGCTTTCAGCTTCCGCGAGAAGTGCTGATGCGCCTCCTGTTCCTCCGGATAGTTTGTATTGACCGCATAAAATTCCACTCCATGCTGTCGGCAGAAATCCACGGCCTCCTCCAGCAGCTTGTCCTCTCTTACAGTCCATAAAATCAGCCGGTGCCCCTCTTTTTGCAGCATTTTCAGTGTGTCAAAGGCAAAAGGCTTTTCCCGTCCGATTTCCGGATAGCGGTGTTCCACAATAGTACCGTCAAAGTCAACAGCTATGATCATATCTAAATTCGTTTAAAAAGTTACGTAAAAAAGGTTAGTTTGCAAATGTAAGAGAAAGAATGAAAAAAAGAAATCGCCGCATCTCCTTTTTCAAGGAAGTGCAGCGATTTCCTATGATTTTAGTGTTTTTTTTATTTTGCCATGCGGATGATAGCGGCGCGGCTCAGACGCGGATTTTCGCGGAACATAGTGTCAACACCACCTTGGTATTCCATTGTCAGCTGATCCTTGTTTACACCATATTTATCTACCAGTGTATTGTATACAGCTTCCGCTCTCAGCTTACTCAGGCGTTCGTTGAATTCAGCCGAACCAGTCTGCTTGTCAGCATATCCTGTGATGATGAATTTGTTTTCAGAATACTTCTTGATCAGGTTTGCATAAGCTTCCAGGTTCACTGCTTCTTTTTCGCTCAGGTAAGCCTTGTTGATGTCGAAGAACGCTACATATTCAGTTGCATCCGGCAGCTTGTTGCTAGCCTTGGTTTCAGTTACAACCGGCTGGTTACGTTTTTCTTCTTCCAGTGCATTTACGCGGTTTCTCAAGCTGGCATTTTCTTCGTTCATGCTCTTAAGCTGATTCTGTACAGCCTGCATTTCAGCAGCCGAGATACCGGTACCCTTAGTCCAGTCTCTGCGGTTGAAGCGGTAAGTTGCACCTACCATGATGGCTGCAGAACCTTCCATATTCTTTCCGCCACGGATACCGTCCATCACGTCATTGTTGATGTTTCCTTTCAATTCCAGGTTCAAGTCCCAAGCCTTGTTCAAACGGAAACGGTTGATGAATCCGATACCTCCTGACAATTCGTTTTCGTTATTGTCGATACCGCGCAGGTAACCGATGCTCACGTAAGGAATTGCGTTGTACAATCTGTCTTCACGGTAGCCGCAGAACAGGTTGGTGAAGTTCAGCATTACGTCACCGTGCAAGTGCAGGATTCCCCATTTGGTGCGATACAAGTTGGTATCCACGCGTTTGTAGGCAAAACCAGCATCTTTAACTGAGTAACCTTTAGCTTGGTAGCCACCGAATCCCGCTCTCAGTCCGATAACCGGAGTAAACCATTTTCCTACATTGATTTCAAATGTCGGAGTAATCAGTTTGCCGGCTTTTCCTACTGAAATGTGATCGCCTATATACATCTGTGCACCCACGTTGGCTCCTACAAACCAGTTGTCGCCAAACATATTGGTCTGTACAGTGTATTTTTCAATCTTTTCTACGTTGCTGTTTTGCTGCGTGTTTTGCGGCATTGCACCTACACCTGTCATCAGTGCAAGAGCTAGAATGTAAATTCTACTATTCATATTCATGTAATTAATAATTCTGCTTCAAAGATAATACAATATTTTCAAACCTTGGTAAGAAATGATAAGAAATGTGTGAGGCTTAATAAAAAAACGGCCTAAAAGTACAGGTTTACCCCTAAATTCGCATACGGAAGCAGGGAGATTTCCTTCTCCGTCAAGGTTCTGGCTCCCGGGATGATGGCACCCTTGTAGCCCCTCAGCACTTCTTCCGCAAAGATGCCCCATTGGTCATTTATTCGTACGGTTTCTTTCAGTCCGGCCTGTACGCCGAAATAGTCCTTTTGTGCCGTTCCGTGGTGTGTGTACAAGATACCCGCCAGGCCTTCCACCGTAAAGATTCTTTCCGGGTTATACGTTGCGGCCAGGCTACTCAGGTCTACCAGGTAGTCCGCTCCGAGGGTAAAGGGGTATGCATGCTTGCTCACACTGTAAGGATAATGTGCCATTTCGATGTATCCTCTAACCGATGAGTATTTGCTCCATCTTCTTCCGTACCCCACGTAGAATTGCTGTCCCAGGTGCTTCATCATGGCCTTCAGCTGCTGGTCTCCGGTGCGCATCGGGTAATTTGCCCCCATGCCGACCGATACAAAGTTATAGGGTTCAAACAGGTATTGGTGGCGGGTAATACATTCTTCACGTCTTCTGTACTGCACACCCATTTCTATGCTCAGGTTCTGCATGTAGCGTTTGCTGCTCGTCCCGTGCTTGAATTTTTGTGTATAATTGTTTTTGCTCCAGCGTGCCTGCCCGAATACGCCGATGTGGTCGTTTACGGCATACACCAGCTGTCCTCCGGCTGTCGGGCCGGTGAAAGGTCTGATTTTCCGGGAATAAGTAACACCTCTATGTGCCACAGCACCAATTTCAAATCCTCCCATCAGGTTTGCTTCCAGCTTGGGATCTGTTACTTTGTCACTAATCAGACGGTTCAGGTTTAACATTCCTTCCAGCCGGATTCCTCCGTAAGCTTCTTTTGATTTCCATGTTCCTTTGTCGGGGATCGTATTGTGTATTCCCGCGAACAAGGTTCCCCTTACCCCGAAAGGCAGGAACCATTTTCCTATGCTGATACCCATTACCGGGCCTATGGGCTCCAGTATCCCGTTCATTACCGGTGCTTTCCGAACTCTGGCAGAATAATCCCCCTGAATACCCGCATAAATTTCGTAGAACAGGTTGTCCAGCGTGCCGGAGTTAGCAGATATTCCAGAACCTTTTTGTAGTCCGGTAAACCGGTAAGTCAGTCCGGCTACTGCCTGGGCACCGATGTCATATTTCTTCTGCGATTCCAGTCCGTTGATGCCGTCGGTAAAAAGATTCACCCTCGGTTCCAGAAACAGGTCCAGGTGATCGAGTAAATGACAACTTATGTGTAAACCTCCGTGTAGCCCTCCTGCAAGGAAATGTTCCTTCGAAATCTTGTTCTTTGTTCCATAAATTCCTACACCTAGTACCGTTTCCAGATCCCAGTATGTATTACTTTTATAACCTCTCAGGTAATCCAGTATCCGGAACATGTGCGCTATTTCCACGCCGCCTCTTCCAATCTGTTCGTTCACCGCCCCTTCTACGGCCAGACGGTAACTGTTGAACGAGGTTACATCCTTTGTGAAGGCGATACCGAATTCTTTGGAGTAGGGGGCTGCCGCTCCCCAGAATCAGTACCCTGCACCAGCAAAAATCGACAAGGAAGAATTCCATCCCCTGGCCTTGGGGGCAATCACCCTTCCGGCAGGGATATACCTTTTCTGTCTCACATAATCCATCGCATTGAAAAAGCCGGTTTTCACCGAATCGGCTGTGGCATCCTGTGCGAGGATGGTTTCCGTTCCGCCCATCCACAAATAGCCGAGGGCAGCTATATATAAAGTCTTTCTGTTTATTTTCATGATTACTGATTCTTATACATCTCCAACGCCGTTTCCACAATCTCTTTCGTGAATTCACCGTCGTTCTGGGCAGTGACAATCATCTTCTGGTCCAGGTTGAAACATCTCACCAGATACAGAGCCGCTTCCGTCAGTCCTACGTCTCCCTTTCTGGCTTCCGTCACCGCCTTCAGGTACCATTTCACCGGACTCTCGTCCGCCATCTGTTCCAGCACCTTTTCCGCCTGTGCGTTTCCCTGCGGCGTTTCCAGTGCCAGGTTCATCACCGCCTCGTTCTGTACGGACGACTGGCAGATGGTGCGGAAGGTTTCTGCGGCTCGCTGCGTCTCTTCAGGCGTATTCCCTCCCTGGAAATAGCCGCCCATGGCCCATGCGTACGCCTTCACCAGGTCAAATTCCTTGTAATCCGCCGGAATCAGCTTGGCCATGACACTGGCATTTTCAAAGTCGCCCGCTTTGATGTACATGCACAGCTGGTTCACCACCACTTCAATCGGGTTGATAATCTCCGTTCTTCCCGTATCCATGTTTTTCCTTTCATAGTTCACGGTAAAGATGGTACGGTCTATCAGCGGTTCCAGTATCCGCGTGTCGGTCACATCCTTTTCCAGGTACAGCTTGGCCAGCGTGTTCCCGGCCAGCACCCATGGACGCTTCATGCTCAGCGATTCCTCGTATGCCTTGCGTGCCACCGCTTCCTTTTCCTGACTGTCCTTCAGCAATTGCAGCAGCTTCCAGTATTCATACCGGGTGTACATCCCGTCCAGTCCCTTTCTCCGGTAAGCCGCCATCACCTCCTTGTCGGTCGGTTCCCGGTAGATGTCATAGCGGCACAGGTACTTCACCTGTCTCAGCTGCTCCAGGTAAGGCACAATCACCGTACGGTAGTCCTTGGAGGCCTTGATTCGCTGTCCCTGCCGGTTCATCTGGTCGGGCAGCTCCCTCACTACCTTTCTGATGAAACCGGCCGTTTCCATCAGGCTGTCCTTCTCCAGCAGTTCGGCCACCTCATTCCATGAAGCCACTTCCGCCTGCGGGTTTTGATACACGCGTTCGGCCACCGCATGGGGGAGTACCCCGACAACTTCCTGCTGAATCCGTTGCATACGTTTCTGGGCCAGCTGTAGGTTTTGCTGGTAATATCCTTCCGGCGATGCCTTGCCGATGACGTGAAACTCTTTCAGCATGGCGCCGGGCTCGTTCAGAATCAGGTTCAGTTTTTTCCGTATTCCGGCCAGGCTCTCCTGGTTCTTCGGGTCGTCCGTCAGCCGATCCGAGTTGATTTCAAAGCTGAGCTCCACCTGGTCCTCCGTGTCAAACTTCTCCACCTGTGCCTTCTCCGGATATTTCTGGAAATCCATATTCAGGGCTGTCAGGTTATATTCCAGAAATTTCAGGGGGCGCTTGTTCTCGCATGTATTAATCTGATACGTTTTTCTGAACGGAACATTGTTGTAGTCCTCTATGCAGAAATCCGCATAGCAGCTGTAATTCACGTTCGGGTCGGGCACCGTCACCGTGTCTTGCCATTCAATCACCATCCGCTCATTCACCAGCGGCCGTGACTGGATATAAGGCTCTAGTATATCCCGCTTCAGGTCGTACCCCATTCGTCGGGTCTGGGTCAGGTGATATTCCTTGCCGTCGTATACCAGCGGCTTCAGGAAAGCCACCGTGTCGTTGGTCGCACAGTTCAGCACATACGGCTGTACAATCAGGCGCGAATACATGTTCACTTCTCCTTTCGGAACCACGAACGTATTATAAGGATAAAAACGGTTACCTATCAGTCGGCTGGCCTTCGGTTCCGGCTGAATCTGCTTCAACTTTCCTTCCACTATCACCTCTTTCAGATAGATACCGTCATCCACTTCTACGTCTATTTTCATGCGGTTGTTCACCTTTTCCAGAATGGTCTTGTTCAGGCCCGCTTTGAACACTAGCGCCCCGTTGTCCGGCACCAGAATCTCGTAGTACCCGTTGGCATCAGCTTCCGCTCTTTCATCTTCGTTCATGAACAGTGCGAAATTGGTATTATCCTTGTCCAGGCTGTTCTTCAGGTCCTTCGCGGCCGCCACCGTCTTGCAGCTATATACATAGACCACGCTTCCCGAGAAGGGAACCTTCTTTTTCTTGTCTGCAATGTTGTAAACCGTGCCGCTCACCTTAATCATTCGCTGCGCCCATCCGCTTGCGGGGGCAGCAGTCAGCAGCATCGTAACCAGTACATATTTTCCGATGCGGCTTATTCTTTTTCTATTCATACGCTTCAGCTTCTTAGAATAAATAGCAGCATGACACCGCTATTTCTGTCGGCACACACTTCACTCCGTTTGCATTATACTCTTCTTTTTTCAGGTATGTACCCTCCGAATATTTTTTCTCCCTGTACCACAGGGCACCCACTCCGGCCGAGAATTCCAGGTTGAACCGTTTGCTCAGCGGCCAGGCATAGCCGTACGTCAGTCCCGGTCCTGCAGCTTCTCCCTGATGCGCCTTTCCCTTGTGCACCACCGTATACCTTACTCCGCTTACAGATAAGCCGATGAACGTGCGTGCCATTGGCCTTTCAGAAATCCAATACCTGAACTCCGCCTGTGCCCCTTTCAGCTGGGCATCCAGCGGTGTCTTGTTCAGCCCGTAAAACACAGTCCCTTCCAGGCTGAATTTAGAAGCTGTCACCAGCTCCATTGAAAAGTTCGGCGTCAGGTTCCCCCACAGCAGCGCGTTCGTTTTCACCGCGGCCAGCTGTGCATGAGCTATGCCGCAACCGGCCACCCATGCTCCCAGGCAGATACCCCGCCTTAAAAAATGATTCATAAAAAATAATTATAAATAGGTTTTTATTAAGTCTTAGTATGCATTCTTTTCCCCGTGTATGGCGTTTGCCACCGTTTTATAGATGATAAACAAATCCAGACCGAAGCTCCAGTGTTCGATATACCATATATCTCCACGGATACGTCCTTCCATATCCTTCAGCTCCTTGGTCTCTCCGCGATAGCCCGTCACCTGGCTCCAGCCCGTGATGCCCGGCTTCACGAAGTGTCTCACCATATACTTGTTAATCAGTTTCGAATATTCCTCCGTGTGTTTCAGCATGTGCGGTCGGGGACCTACCACGCTCATGTCGCCCAGCAAACTGCGGCAGTTCGTCGATGCTCGTTTTTCGCATGATGTTTCCCCAGCGTGTCTTGCGCGGGTCATCCTTGGTAGCCTGCAGCGAGTCGGCCTGCGTGTTCACCCTCATGCTCCGGAACTTATAGCAGTAGAACTCCTTGTCGTTCAGTCCGTTTCGTTTCTGCTTGAAGAACACCGGTCCCGGCATGGTCAGCTTGGTGATAATGGTCACTATAAGCAGGATAATCGGGAAGAGCGTACACAGAAACAGCAGTGAGAACACGATGTCGAACGCCCGTTTCAGCATCTTGTTGCCCGTCCGGCTCAGCGGGTCCGGTCGCAGGCTCAGGAAAGGCACGTTGCCCACCATGTTAAAGTATACACGGTTCTGCAGGTAGTTGTAAATGTTCGGCACACTGTAGAAATGCACCAGGTGGTTCTCGCAGTAATCAATCAGCGAGCGGATAATGACATGTTCCTTCGAAGGCAGACAGCAGAACAGGTAATGCGTATTTCCGTTCTTTTCCAGGTATTCTTTCACGTCCTGGGGCTTTCCCAGGTACGGACACTCCTGTGGAAATTTCGGGTTCGGCTCAAAGTCGAAATACCCTTTTACCCTGAATCCGGTCCAGTCCTGAGTCGTCAGTTCATAATACAGTTCGCGGTTGTTTTCCGAACTACCCACCAGCACCACATAGCGCAGGTTACCACCTTTCGAACGGTATCTTTTCAACCCCCATCGCAAGAGGATACGGAATACAGACAACCTGAGTTCGGGATAAATTTAGAATAAGGCCAGTTGTTTTGAGTCCTCAATATA
>OAWS01001408.1_pt1 | contig 11971 bp, 15 predicted proteins | sample 1517141 | NCBI WGS metagenome assembly OAWS01 (sample SAMEA2580173, study PRJEB22360) | human gut metagenome | biome: human gut; feature: human-associated habitat; material: faeces | place: Denmark | collected 2008/2010
CGGCGAACTCCTCCAACATAGCCTTTTGATTGGAAATGGAATTGCTCTCACGCTGTTGGTCATCATCTTTGCCAAAGTCATCACGGCTCAGTCGTTCGTACAGAGCTGTGATTTTCTCATTTTTTCTCATAACTTGCGCTCCTTTCTTCGGTTTTAGGTTGTGTGTTCTAAGAGACTTCCCAACCGCTTGATTAAGAAGTCTTTTAGAGCATACAACACCAGCCGCTTGTTTGAAAATGCGGTACTGCTTACAAGCGATGCTGTCGGGTTCGCGCATTTCCAAGCGCTCGAACAGGATGTCCAGCGGGGATTGGTAGTTGTCATCGTCCTCGTGGACTTCAGCAGCGGCGATCATTTCCATCACCATCGAGAAGTTTTGTTCTTCGGGCGGGGCCTCGTGCAGCAGGTACAGCATAAGGGCTTGGAGCAGGGCTGTCTCCGATTTGGTCCAAAATGGATCGCTGCTCTGCGCATGGGGTGGCGTGGTATTTTGAATCAGATTTTCTATTAAGGTCAAGACTTCACGGTCATCATGCACATAGACAAATGGGTTATAACAGAATGATGTGGCGGGATTTATGAGGTCAAAAACGATAACCTCATAGCCCTTTTGCTTCAACAAATTCCCGGTCTTACGCAAAATTTCAGATTTTGGGTCAGTGATGACCATTGAGCAGGCACATTCCAGCACATTCGGCACACCGTAGGTTCTAGTTTTGCCCGCGCCGGAGCCGCCGACAATGAGGATATTGGTGTTGTGCTTGTGCTTATAGCCGTCGATTCCAATGTGGAAATGCTGGGTCAGCAGCAGGTTCGGTCCTCGCTTGTCCATGTAGAACTTGTTCAAGCGGAACACATCGCCCCACGCCGCCGAGCCATGCTCCGCACCGGGGCGGGTGTTCTTCTGATCCGTCACGGCCACGATAACCACCACCGCGTAAATCACCGTAAACACCAGCAAAACGCGTGGGCTGTCTTGACTCCACGCCAACGCAAACGGCTCTGCCAGTGCGCTGTTCAGCGCATCCAGCAGAGCCGTTATTTTCATACCCGGCTGCCAGCGGCAAGCCACCGCCAGCGCCGCCCACCACACAAGTGGCAGGGGCAGCAGCCAGACCCACCAAGGGTTCTTCCTTCCCGGCGTGGTAGGCTACCTTTCTTCGCCGCGATAGGGCGGGCGTTTTGTACGCTCGGCATCCCATGCCTGACGTTTTCTCCACAACTTCGGCAAAACTGCGGAAAAGTCCTGCGGCATACGTTCCGCCTTGATTTGCGGCAGATTTGCAAACAAATCGCTTTGCAGTGTTTCCCATGCCACTTTGTCGGGCATGTTTTGGGCATAGAATTTGTTGTAGCTGTATGCCAAGTCACTGACTTCAATGTAATGCTTAACTTCCGTCCGCAGCATTTGCCGTTCCCATTCGGTTTCCTGCGCACGGTGGGGCGCAAGCTGCTCCTGCATGATTGCCTGATGTAAATCGGCAGACGATTTCAGCAGAGTTGGATACTTTCGGTGCAGTTCAGCAGTGACACCCGCTTTCTCAAAATAGGTGCGCAGCTTCTGCCCCGCGTAGGCATACCACGCCACATTCCCGCATCCCATCCACTCAGTATCTCGGAACGGAATGTTGAGTGCCGCGAGGTTATCGGGGTCAATCATCGCCTGCCGATAGGCATCGTACCCCTGCATAATCAGCCAGTTACGGAAATCGGTAAATCTGTCATCCGAACTGCCGTCATTGATGATGCAGGCTGCTGCGACCATTCTGGGAAAGTTGGCTTTATTGCGATAGCTTTGCCATGCGCAATCAAAGCCGAGCAGTTCATCCTGCGGCAAGTTGATAAGTTCCGTGTAAAGGAACTGTTTCACGGACGCTTCATCCTGCATATCTGCTTGGGCGCGGACTCGGTCAATGATCGACCAGAATTTTTCCCATGTCATAGTCGGATTCACCAGATAAACAGCGGCGTGTGCGCGTGCAGCAGCCGGGTCAGTGCGTCATCCACGGCATCAGTGTAGCCGCCCTCAGCCAGACGCTGGGTGCGCAGTTGGTTGAGGGCTGCTTTTGCCAGATGATACTCTGCCGCCGACATCGTCAGCTTACCGCCCGCGGGCAGATCGTTCACCCGAAGGATCAGCCGCCCGGTCACCTCGGTGCTGCCGCCGTTGGCACGCTGGCCGTAGTAGACATCGCCCAGCGCCCGGAGCAGGATGCTTTTGTTGGCACGGTCAAGTTTAACTTTACGTTCTGTCATTGTTTTTCACCATCCTTTGCTCACAGCATATCATAGAACCGCCGCAATAGCTATCCGTCATTTGAAAACAAACGGAAAACAATCAGCCGCGTTCCCGCTGGCGAGATTGTTTCTTTGCGGGAATGGCAACGGCATATTCTGCGGCGGGCAGTTCGCGGGTCTGTACAGCCAGCGTGCGACTCAGACTGCGCAGCAGCCCGCCGCCAACGGTGTTCACATCCGACAGAAAGCCCCGCTGCTGTTCTTTGCCCAGATTGCCATACAAGGCAACCACGCGGTCAAAGTTGAAAGCGGCGGTGTCAAGCCCATACCGATGCGCGACCATGTAGGCGGCACAGTAACTCGGCGCAGCGTAGGCTTGGCGGTTGTAGGTGTAATCCTTGTGAAAATCTGCCTGTGCGCACTCCCGAACGATGGCGCACAGCGTCGTGCCTGCATCCATGCCGTTGCGGACATAAATCGTGCGGTTCTTGGGAACATACTGCGCTTGGATGCCGTCCGGCAGACTGTCCGAGATCTGAATCGGCACTGGGCTGCTCTCGATGGAGGCGGCAATCAGTTCATCCACTTGGTATTCGGCGGGCGGTGGCACAGGCCTGCCGCGCGTCTGGGTGATGTCGAACACCTTGCCGATATTATACCCGGAAGCCTTTCGGCCGTTATTCTCGTACACCTGCCCCACAATGGCCGTGTAACCTTCCTCGCCGGTACGGATATGCCTTCCGGCATCCTTCCATTGCTGGAATGTGCGGGCGTCCGTGATGTCGGCGTTCTGGCCGGAGAGCAAAAGCTGGTTCGGCAGCGAGTTTCTGCTTTGCGACATGAAGTTGAGAAATTCCTGCAAGGCCGGGGCATCTGCCAGTACCTCACCCATGCGGGCATCCACCTGCACCCAAACCGCTTCGCGCTCTGCTTTCTTCATGGCAGCGTACTCTTCCTTGGAATACTGCGTTTCGGGCGCTGCGGTCTCGTTGAGATATTTGTTCAAGTCCATTTACAGTGTTTTCTCCTTTCTCTTGATTTTTACGGGCATCCTCGGCATTCGGTCTTTGGGCGGCTCAATCTTGCGGCGCAGGTAGGCGGTGATGTCGCTTAATTCCATGCGCACGCTGGGGCGCTCACCCTTGGCCCGAAGCTGATCGGCGCGCGGCGACGGCAAGTTTGCAAAAGATTTGCTGCTGTCGGAGAAAGGCTCGGACGGACTGGCGTTCTCCGAGCCCTGCGGAAAACCCATGTTGAACTTTTCCTCGTCTGCGCCGACCTCAAAATCTACCGCACCGTCCTCAGTCTGGACGCGCTCGGTTTCCGGAGCGGTTTCACCACGCTCCTGCTGCACAGTGTCGATAAGTTCTGCCGTGCCGGTGTCCACAATAGCCAGTTGCAGCTTATCGATGATGCGGTTGGCTTTGGAGGCCTCATCCTGTAAAATGGCGATCTCAATGTGGTCGGGGTCCATCTTGTCACGGATGGGGCAAAACAGCAGACCATGCGCCTTGGCGGCGCGGGCAAAATCGTGCATACGGTTTTTGTCTACCGTGAAAAATTTCAGCGGTTTCTGTTCTTTCAAAAGGCGGATAAGATTGGTTTTGCCGTGGGTCTTTTTGCTGTCGTGCAGCACGGCTTGCGCAAAAATAAAGAAGTTTTTCGCAGCGGTGCCGGAGATACGCAGAGCAAACTCCGCACCCTCCAGCGAGTAGCGGACGACCTGATCCGCAGGTTCAGAGCCGTAATTCATCTGGCATCACCGGCCTTTTCTTTGGGCGAGGGCAAGCGGCTGAACGAGTCCACGCCGGGGATGAGGGCAAGACTGCGCCCGCAGTCCCAATTCATGTGGATTTGTCCGGCATCATCGATGAAATCAACGGTTCCCATAGAGCCGGGCGGCACGGGAAACTCATCTTCCATGCAGCTAAGTTGCAGCCGCGTACCGGGCGGGTACTTGCGGCGCAGGTGTTCGATGTATTCTTTGTTGGGGTATTTCATAGGCATTTTCCTTTCCGAATTATAGTGTCAAATCAATGTTGGGGCGGCGGTCACGCTCGTGTTCCTGTTCGCGCTGTTGCTGTTCGGCGCGGTCACGGCGGGCTTCGGTGAGGTGTTGCTGCACCTCTAGGGATTGTTCTGCAATTTTGCGGCAGAGCCGTTCCTCTTGACGAAGCTGTTTTAGGGCGGTGTTGACCGATTCATGCTGCGATTGTACTTCATCGGTTTTGGGCAGTTGCTTACGCTTTGTCAGCAACTGCCCAATTTCTGTTTGCAGGGCTTGTCGGTGAGTTTCCAGCTGTGTCAGCGTATCAATATTGTTTCTGGACAGGAACTCCATCTGTCGGATGCGTTGGTCTAACTTGTAAGCATCCTGCCGCACGGCATAGCTGGAGCGTCTCGGCTTGCGGGGCAGCGCGCCCAGTTCGTACAGGTAACGATAATACAGCGCCCGCAGCCCGGTCAGCTTGCGGCGGGGCTTGCCGCTGCGCAGACGGCCATGTTGGATTGTTGGTGGATTTTCCACATAAGGGCGGTAGCTTTGTGGATACAGGATGCGCGTCTGGATGGCTTCTGGCGTGTAACGCTTGCCCAGCGTTTTGAATCGAACAAAGCGTTCTTTTCCGGGTGGGCGCAGGACAGGATACTTGCGTCCCATGCGGACTTCATAGCCTTTGCGGTCCAGCACAGTAAGAAATTGCCGCCATGTAAGGCTTTGTTGAATTGCTTCGTCCACATCCTGCCGAATAGCCGTGCGCCATGTTGGCTGACCGTTTTTCTCCGCCAACCATTCGGCGTAGGGCTTTGCCACATGATTAGAGTTTTCGGTGTCGATGACGGACAGCTTATATTTCCGGCAAAGTTCATCTGATACCGCGCGGATTTCCGTCACATAGCTTTTGCCGTTGCTGTGGTATTTTTTGCCGTCTATCCGGCTGACCGAGTTCCAGACAATATGCGAATGGATATGCCCGGTGTTCAGGTGTGTGCCGATGACATATTCATACCGCCCGCCCAGCACACGGTCTGCAAGTTCTTTGGCGATTTGGTGCGCCAGTTCGGGTGTGACCTCTCCTGCTGCAAAACTCTGTACAAGGTGGTATCCCTGCACACCGCCCGACTTGTGCCAGCGTTCCTTGGTTTGCCGCATATCGGCAAAGGCGGTTTCCAGCGTGCAGGCATACGAGCTTTCAAAGCAGGATTGCTCTGTTTTATCGCGGTTGGCGGCATAATCGAGGGCGTCCTGCAAGGATACAGCCGTGGTCTTTTCTTTGTTCATCACATACTTCACCGCTCGGTCAAGGCGGCGGACAGGGATCACGGATGTGTAAGCCATATTTCATAGAGCCTCCTAGTAGTTTTCTTTTATCTCGCGCCAGACTTCCTTTGCAATGCGCGTCATTTCGTCCACGCTTTGCTGCCCCGCCACGCCCGTGCTGTTGGCGCGATGCGCAAGCTGGTTGGCGTTGTTGCACAAACCGGAAATTTGCCGTACAAGTTCCGCATGGTGTGTGCAGGGGCGCGGATGGATTTCTTTGCCCAAGATTAGAGAGCGCAGGTATTCCTCGCGCGAAAATCCACTTATTTTGACCTGTTCACAAAGATGGCGGTACTCGCGCTCGTCCAGCCGCAGCGGAATCACATGACCGCGTCTGCGCATAGCGGGGGTTTGGGGAGCTCCCCAAAAGTGCGTTTGGATATCCAAACGCTATGCTTGCCAAACACGCCCCCCAGCGCCATTCATGACACAAGGTCGTCGCCCTCCGAAACGGCTTTCTTCAAACCGTCCAAGGTCGTCACGATGCGGTTGTATTTCTGTGCCAAACCGATCTGCGCGTTGGTGGTTGCATCCTGATTGCGGCTGCAGACCACCAGCATCGGGCAGCGCAACAGCTTATCCCGCACAATGGCGGTGTATTCGCTGCGTTCCACGGCATCTTCCAGCACCAAATACTGGCTGTCCTGCAATTTAGGGCATACAGGCAGGTAGCCCAGCAGGTACACCTCGCGACAATAGTTGCGCAGGTGTTTGGATGTTGCGCCCTCACTGGCGCAGATAAAAGCCCAAGGTCGTTTCATTTTCGTGTTTCCTTTCTGAATTTCGGGAGTGAATCAGATTTGATTCACTATTTTCAAGTTGGCGGTCAAAAGTGAATCAGTTCTGATTCACTTCGGATTCAAGGGCGGTTTTCAGCCGTTCGGTGCTGCGGAAAAAGTAGGCGTCCGACATTTCGATGCCGACAGCCTCATAGCCTTCCTGCACGGCGGCCAGCACGGTGGTACCTGCCCCGGAAAAGGGGTCAAGGATGCGCCCGCCCGGCTCGCAGATCTGCACCACATCCCGCATGAGCGGCAAGGGCTTTTCGGTGACATGGATGCGGTTCTGCGGATTCGGGTAACGGAACACGCCCGGCAGACACCCAACATTTCTCTCAAGCGGCATTTTGCCGTTCGACCCCCACACAATGTACTCGGACTGCTGGCGGAAGCGTCCTTTCTGCGGGCGGCTGGCGACTTTATCCCACACCGCCACACCGCGCCATGTCCAGCCTGCCCACTGCAAAGCCAGCGTCATAGCGGGCAACTGTCGCCAATCGATGAACAGGCAGACAGGCGCACCGGGCTTTGCAATGCGGCGGGCATCCTGCAGCCATGCAGCTGTCCAGAACATCCAACTCAGCTGATCCATCTGGTCAGAGTCAAAGTCGGGCAGCGCCTTTTCCTTGCTCATGCTGCTGTACTTTTCGCTGGTGCTGCGGTTCTTGGTGGTCTGGCTGCTGCCGCCGCTGGCATAGGGCGGGTCGGTAATGATGGCATCGAAGCTGTTCGGTTCAAACTGGCGGATGATCTGCAGGGAATCCCCGTGCAGGATTGACCAGCGGTCACCGCCGCAGTGTTCGGGCATCTGGAAATCAGGGTTAAGAATGTTGAGCGTTTCGGGAGTGTTCTTCAAAGGCATCTTCCTTTCGTTTTAGCGTTCAAAATCATGGGTACGAGGTTCTTTCGAGGGCGGTGTCCGGCTGGCTGTCTGCACAGAAACACGGTCATCTTCAAGTACAAAGCAGTCCTGCGTCCTGTTGTCGAGCTTGGTGCCAGGCAGGACAACGGCATTGCCGCGGCAGACCACATTGCCGGAAATTTCGCCATAGATGCGGGCGCTGCCGTCAATGATCGGTGCGCACAAGGTTTGCTCATCCTGCCGAATCACGGCATACCCGCAGACACAGCTTTTTCCCGTGAGCAGTCCGCCGCAGACGATGACATCATCCTGCACAGTGGCATCTCCCATTACGGTGGCGTTCTTGCCGACATAGGCGCAGCCCTTTGCAACGGCGTGATCTGTAAGGACTGCATCGCCGCAGACGACTGCATTTTCACAGGCGATGGCATCCTTCGAAATCCATGCGCGTCCCTCTTGGTCGAGGTTGTCATAGCTTTCCACATAGCCGCCGAACATCCCGGCAAGGACATCCTCGGTCAAGTCCGTCACCGCGCGAATGCGGTGCAGGTTCGGGTTGTCGGGATGGGCGATGTCGGTGATCTCATATTTCTTCATCTGGCATCACCCCGGTCACGCTTGGGCGTAGGGCTGGGCGACAGTTCGGTTTCCACATACTCGGAAACGATGTTGAGTGCTTCGGAGTAGCTTCGACTTGCCGTGACCCTGTCGCACATTTCCTTGGCCTTATCTCTCTGCCCGGCATTTTTCAGCAGGCGCGAGGCTCGCCCCATAATGGCGAAAATGTTGCCGTCCTGCCCAATCAGCTGCATCTTGGGCTTCTTCGGGCGGTTCAGCAGTTTGTTGAATTCGGTCATATCCGGCACATCGCGTTTCAGTTCAAAATCGTGATCCTGCCAGAAATGGACATACAGCTTGCCATCCCCAACATCGATTTCCCGCTGCTCAAAGCCCTCGCCCCAGCCATCGCTGTACTGACCGGAAATATATGCGCAGAACACGGCCTGTTCCTCGGCGGTAAGCGGTGCGTCCGTATCGACCCACAGGGAGCCGACCAGTTCACCGTTCACCTCGTCCACCGTGAGAACGGCACGAACGACCTTGCGGCGGACGGAATCGTCCTCACGGTAATATCGCATCAGGTCGCCGTAAAAATCTTTGACATCCTCGTAGATGGCATCGCGGATAACATCGCGGTAGCCGGTCAATTCCTTGCCGGTGTAAGGGATACCCTCGTATTCGCTGTAGTCATCGTCCAAATCCTCGGTGTCATTCGGGAATAAGTCCGCAGTCAAGGGAGAATAAAATTTCATCTGCAAATCATGTCACCTCTTTCCGCCGCACAGGTCATGGTCGATCTGCGCGGCATAGTAATTTTCTATCGTCAGCGGCGCATTGTAGAGCGCCGCCAGTAAGTATTGCTTGATGTTTCGGATGCGGGGCGCGTTGTCCTTGAGACAATCCAGAACATACTGGATGTGTTCCGCGTTCAGCTTGAGAAATCTGGATTTTACTACCTCTGCAGGCATATTTTCGCCAGCGATACGGATAGCAGCCCGTTTGGAGCAAACCACATCCAGCATCAACTCCATCAGTTCATCCAATCGCATCGTATCCATCGGGTTATTCTGCGCCAAAATCGGATACTCGATATTTTTCAGCAGCAGGGCGCGGTACTCTGTCCGCTGGCCCGCCGCGCGGATAGGATTCGATACGTTATTTGTTTCTTCTTTATTTATTTCTTTAGTATTTAATTGTGCAGGATTTTCCTGTACAGGTTTTTCCCGTTTAGGCTCTGCCTGTTTTGGTTGGGCACAGCTAGGCTCGTCCTGTTCCGGGGGCTGCGGCTGCTCTAAAACCGTGTACTCCATACCGCGCATCTGACCGTTCTTGTCGCGGATGCGGCGGCGGATAATATACCCCGCCGCTTCTAACTCGCGCACGGTGGCACACACGCTGTCTACGCCCTCTTTGCAGATGGACGCCAACCCGCGCGTGGTATAATCCCAATCTTCGGGCAGAGACAGCATCAAAGATAAAAGCCCCTTCGCCTTGAGCGAAAGAGCCTTGTTGCGCAGATGATGGTTGGACATAATGGTATAATTTTGCGTCTTTTGTACACGAAACACAGCCATAACGATTTACCTCCTGTTTATGCCCTATAAGTGGGCGAACGATTTCTAACTTTCATGTTGATTTCTCTCTATCGGCAAGGTGCCGCGCGGTGGGCGGCAGTTCTTGCCATCAGGTTGCTTTTTGCCATATCAGCGTAATCTCCATTCTCGATGTCGGGCGGAAGGTCATGCACGGTGTAGCGGTCAGCGTAGATTTTCCGGATGCCGACACTCGCCATACGCCCTTTGGCATCGTTGTCCAGCCGCAGTTCTATCGTGGTGATTTCCGGGTGCTGGCGCAGAAATTCCTGCAAGGCCAGCGGTTCTTTGCCGGAGGATGAAACCCCGCCCAGCGACAAACGGTATTTATCTGCAGCATCGCCGCAGAGCGTCATCTCGGCCATGGCATCTATGGCGGCTTCAAACACGGCCACGGTAGTGCCGGGCTGCATTGGCGGGATGCAGAATCCGTACTGTTTCTGACTGCCGGGAGCCTCCCTCTTGAACGGTTTCCCATAGTCATAAATACCGCGCAGAGCAGCATATTTCGGCACACCCTGCGGGTCTTTGCCCAAGAAAACACAGTTGTGATATTCTGCACTTTCGTACAGAATTTTTCTCGCAATGCAGTAGCGAATCGTGGGCAGTGAGATGCCGCGCCCCAGCAAATACCGCGTTACGCGGTCATTATTCGGTGCGGGGTTCGGCAGACGGAACGGTGGGCGCTCGCGCTCCACCGCTTCATGCTGCACGGGGATGTACATCGGGCTTTCTTCACATAACAGTTGCACCGCCTCTACAAACGGTACACCTTCCACATAAATCAAATATTTCAGCGCCGACTTGCCGCCAATGTCGCGGCTTTTCCAGTGCCAGACACTGGATTCGCCGTTTATCTTGAAGCTGTCATGCTCCGCAAGCTGGTACTCGCCCCGCGCGCTGCTTTTCACCAGCGAATTGGGTCTATACCGCCGCAGAAATTCTATCGCCGTCATCTGGTTGGCGGCATCAATTTGTTCTTTACTGACGCGCGGCAATTACACAATGTAAGCGGCGAGGTCGCTCATATGTTCAACATTTTCCCACGGAAAATCCTCGCGCCCGAAGTGACCGCCCGCCGCCGTGCGGGAGTAGATGGGGTTCATCAGGTTCAACTGCTTGATAATGCCCGCAGGGGTCAGGTCATACGCCTTGCGCACAGCGGTCGAAAGGCAATCATCCTCGCAGGGACCGCCAGTACCGAATGTGTTCACATCCACCATAACGGGCTCCTTCTCCCCGATGGCATACGCCAGCGTGACCTGACAGCGCTGGGCAAAGCCAGCTGCCACGATGTTTTTGGCAATGTACCGCGCCATATATGCGCCGCTGCGATCTACCTTGGTGGCATCCTTGCCGCTGAACGCACCGCCGCCGTGGGGCGCAAATGTGCCATAGCTGTCCACCATGAGCTTGCGCCCGGTCAAGCCGGTATCGGCATCCGGACCGCCCTGCACAAACTTGCCGCTGGGGTTCAGGATGATTTCCGCGTCATCGGCGGGCATACCGTCAAAGGCCAGCGGAAACACATACTCGTCCAGCAGATCCGCCAGCTTATCAATATCGGTATCCTCTTTGTGCTGCACAGAGACGACCACCGTAGTGATGCGCACGGGCGTATCACCGTTGTATTCCATCGTGACCTGCACCTTGCCATCCGGGCCGATGTCCGGGATGATGCCGGTGATTCGGCTAATTTCCAACAGCGTCACAAGGCGCTGGGCGGCAACCACCGGCATCGGCAAATATTCGGGCGTTTCGCTGCAGGCGTAGCCAACCATAACGCCCTGATCGCCCGCGCCGAGGGTGTCCTCGTCCTCTCCCTCAGCCAATTCCGGCTCGACAGCGCCCGCAATGTCGGGACTCTGGTCGTGGATGTAGCAGTCGATCTGGTACGCTTTCGGGTTATAGCCGACATCGCGTAGGGTGTCGCGGACGATGTTGAACACGTCCGGTTTAGCGTTGGTCGTGATTTCGCCCGCCACAATAATGTGACCGTGTGTTGCCATGACCTCACAGGCCACGCGGCTGGCGGGATCATGTTTTAAGCACTCGTCCAGCACACTGTCGGCAATGAGGTCGCACAGCTTGTCGGGATGCCCGCGCATGACGGATTCTGCGGTGTAAAAACGGGGATGCTCGTTTTCCTGCATGGTTTCGGTATTTTCAAAAATGTCGTTCATTAGTTTTTCTCCTTGCTTGTTGGATGATTTCGGACAAAGAAAAAAGCCCGCAGGCGGGCTGCGGGCTAGGATGGTAGTATTCATATCAGCGCTCCGGGGATTCTTTTGTGTTCGGCGGCGAGGTCATAACACGGGAGTATTCTTCCGGGGTGGTGTGTTCCACACACAGGGTCTTGCCCAGCAGGAAAAACAGCTGCGGATCGTGGTACAGTTCTTCGTAGTGCTTCATCTGCTGCGGGGTAAGGTCGGTAAAATCATCGCGGGTCAGGCCGCAGACAAAAAATGTGCCGTGGATAATGTCATAGTCGCTCAGCATACGGTTCAGCGGCAGGTTTTCTGCAATGCCGTTGTCATTACAGACGTTATGTGGTGCACCACATAACGTCTGTAATGCGTAGTTATATGTTATGTGTAGCATAATTGACATCTCCTTTCGT
>OAWS01001415.1_pt1 | contig 11885 bp, 6 predicted proteins | sample 1517141 | NCBI WGS metagenome assembly OAWS01 (sample SAMEA2580173, study PRJEB22360) | human gut metagenome | biome: human gut; feature: human-associated habitat; material: faeces | place: Denmark | collected 2008/2010
TTTTTTCCGGTGAGGCTAAACTCCCCCCGTCCGCCGCCGCTCTGACGGCCGAACGTGACGCCGGGGCCGATGGATGTGTAAAATTCGGTGCCCTCGTTGAAGTAACCGCCTATACCTATTGCAGCACCGAGATCCCACGACAGATTGAGGGCCACTTTGCGTGAAATGGGCAGATAACCTTTCACATTCGCAAATACGGGGAGGACAATTCCGCCTCTATAGCCCTCCAATATGGAACCCCAGTAGTTGTAGATGTAGAGGTCTTTGTAGAAATAATTGATTCCCAGTCCGACACCGGCGAACAGGTACGGATTGATCCGCACGCCGTGTACCGTTTCGAATACGATGCGGGGGAACAGATCGCCCGTACCTTCGCTTACGGCCAAACCGTATGCGAAGGCAACTTCTCCCTGGTAACGAGGTAATTTGCCGAATCGTTGTTTGCCGGCGGCCGATCGCCGGGAGGAATCGAAATGCGAGATGACCTCTTTGTTTCCGTTCGGGTAAGTGATGGTGAAAACCTCTTCTGCGGGTATCGTATATACCGGGCCGTCCGGATTGTCCCAGCGTTTGTATTCGATTTCTGTGTCGGTTATTTTCAGCACTTTGGCTTGAATCTCTGTGGCGTCTTTTTTCTGAATGATGTCTTGTGCGCAGACAACTTGTCCGAGGAGTATTGAAGCAATTATGAAAATCAGGCGTTTCATAGGAAATTTTCTTTTGAGTTGAATAATGAATGGTGTTGTTTGACAGGTATATAAAAAACGCAGGCTAAACTTTTTATTTGCTTTCTGAGGTCTTCGCAATACCTTGTCTGACAAATAAGAGTAAAGCCCACGTTGAACGTGAGCGTTTACACTTTACTCTTGTCAGACTTTTTGAAAGTTGCGAAGTTTCAGAAAGCAAGAAATAAAGCTAACGCTTTTTATATGTATCGTCATACCTGTATTCTATCGGACGGTATGACGTATTGTACTGAAGAATAGAATTGATGTTATTTTCTCATAGGCAAAATGGTTTTATGTTCCGATTACAAATATAGTAAACCGATTGAGCATTATGCGATTTTTACGGCTTATTTTTATTTATCGTTTCGGTTTATTCATTGCTTTGTTGCCGGGCGTTCGACCGGGCTTCGATGCTTCCTGTCTAAAAATCCTCTTCGGATTTCCTCGTTATTCCGATTGCAGATGGCGTTTTATCGACAGACGTAGGAGTTTGCATCGCGGAATCCGAGCAGCAGCTCTTGCACTGCCATGCGTTTCTTGCCGGATAATTGCAGCGAGAGGACGTCGATCCAACCGTCCGCACATCGGATCCGCAGGTATTTGCGGTTGTCGGTATCGATTGTGCCGCATGGAGCTTCCGGACCACCGGTTTCGAAGTGTGCTTCGAAAATCTTGGCCGAATTCGCTTCCTGTTCCTCTCGCAGCAGCCGGGTCCAGGCTGCCGGATAGGGCGACAGCCCGCGAATGAAGTCGATGATGCGTTTTCCGGATTGAGTCCAGTCGATCAGGCAGTCGTTTTTGAAGATTTTGGGTGCCGGCCGCAGCGATGCGTCTTCGTCGGGCTGTACGACGGGAGTGATTTCTCCGGCGGCGATCCGTTCGACGGTCTGCACGACCAGATCGGCTCCGACGGTCATTAGCCTGTCATAAAGAGTGCCCACATTATCTTCCGGCTGAATCGGCATTTCCACTTGGCCTAAAATCGCTCCCTTGTCGATTTCGTGATTCAATAGGAAAGTGGTGACGCCCGTTTTGGATTCTCCGTTGATGATCGCCCAGTTGATCGGTGCCGCACCCCTGTATTGCGGCAGCAGCGACGCATGCAGGTTGAAGGTGCCGAGTCGGGGCATCGCCCAGACGACTTCCGGCAGCATCCGGAAGGCAATTACGATTCCCAGGTCGGGCCGAAGCTCCTCCATCGCACTTACGAAGGCCGGATCGCGCAACTTCTCCGGTTGCAGGATCGGCAATCCGAACTCTCGGGCCGCGATTTTCACGTCGCTTTCGTGCAGTTTCTGTCCGCGTCCCGCCGGTTTGTCGGGGGTTGTGACGACCCCGACGACGTTGTAGCCGCTGCGCACCAGTGCACGCAGCGACGGCACGGCGAATTCGGGCGTACCCATGAAGACGATTCGCAAATCCTTGGCGTTCATTTTCGTTGAAATATTGCTGTCCGGAAATTCACTTCCGGCTGTCCGGCGGTTCCATTCGCGGTTCTGCCATCCGTTCCGTTCATGCCTTGCGGACAAGGATTTCGGGCTGCGGCAAAACCGAGAAAATCCCTTCGGACGATTCTCCGGTAATATCTTTGTATTTTAATGCTTGCAGAGGTTGAGTTTGTGGTGCATGCGCTCCTGTTTGGTTTCGAGGTAGCGTTCGTTGTACTTGTTGGGGGCGATGACGATCGGTACGATCTCGTCGATCTTCAGGCCGTAACCCTCCAACCCTACTCTTTTGAGCGGATTGTTGGTCATCAGACGCATGTGTTTGATCCCCATTTCGCGGATGATGCTGGCGCCCACGCCGTAGTCGCGCTCATCGACGCCGAAGCCCAGGCGCACGTTGGCATCCACCGTGTCCAGTCCTTCGTCCTGGAGTTTGTAGGCTGCGATCTTGTTGAAGAGTCCGATGCCGCGTCCTTCCTGGCTGAGATAAACGATGGCGCCTTTGCCCTCCTTCTCGATCATGCGCATCGCTTCGTGGAGCTGTGCGCCGCAGTCGCAGCGGCACGATCCCAAAATGTCGCCCGTGGCGCACGAGGAGTGCACGCGGAGCAGTACCGGCTCGTCTTCGGTCCATTCGCCCTTGGTCAGCACCATGTGTTCCAGCCCGTTGCTCTTCTGACGGAACACGGTGATTTTGAACATGCCGTATTCGGTCGGCATTTCGGCCGTTTCACCCCGCTCGCCGATCGACTCGTTGCGCAGGCGATAGGCGATCAGGTCGGCGATCGAAATGATCTTCAGGCCGTATTTCTCCGCCACTTCGAGCAGTTGCGGCAGGCGGGCCATCGAACCGTCTTCGTTCATGATCTCGATCAGTGCTCCGGCGGGTTGCAGTCCGGCCAGTCGAGCCAGGTCCACGGCAGCTTCGGTATGTCCCGGACGGCGCAGAACGCCTTTCTGACGGGCTCGGAGCGGGTTGATGTGCCCCGGACGCCCCAGGTCGGAGGGTTTGGTCTTCGGGTCGGCCAGTGCCCGCAGGGTCGCCGCGCGGTCGTGGATAGAAACGCCCGTAGTGCAGCCTTCGCCCAACAGATCGACCGTCACGGTGAACGGCGTGCCGAGCAGCGAAGTGTTGTTCGGCTCCATCATGTTGAGTTCGAGCTGTGCGCAGCGCTCTTCGGAAAGCGGGGCACACAACACACCGCGACCGTTCTTGAGCATGAAATTGACGATTTCGGGCGTCACCTTCTCGGCTGCTATGATGAAGTCGCCTTCGTTTTCCCGGTCTTCGTCATCGACGACGATGACGATTTTTCCCTGGCGGAAATCCTCGATGGCTTCTTCTATCGTATTCAGTACTTTTTCGTTTTTCATGGTCTATTTTATTTTTTGTTTTTATGTGCGAAACGTGCGAATATCCCGGAGATCTTCTCCTTGATTTTCTTGAATTTTACGACGTACCAATCCACGTCGAGCAGCCCCGAGTCGTTCGTGGCCTTGTATGTGAGGTAGATGGCGACGGGCGCCAGTACGAAGGCCGAGAGCCACGTGCCGTAGAATGCCTCCCATGTACCCTCTTTGGCCATCTTTTCGCCCGAACTGCTGATAATGTAGTAGATGACGAAGAAGATGACCGAGATCACGATCGGCATACCCAGACCGCCTCTGCGGACGATAGCGCCCAGTGGTGCTCCGATCAGGAAGAAGATGATGATCGTCACCGGAAGCGCCAATTTCTTGTGCCATTCGACCTTGCTGCGGTAGAGCTGGTTGAGCGCATTTTTGGCCTGCGATTCGTCGAACGAGAACATAGACCGGGAGTTGCGTGCGGCCGAAACGGCCTGGTTCCAGATTCGGTCCTTGGAGCGCAGGTCGAGAGTCGCCAGGGAGTCGAGGGCATCCATCGGCCTGAAATCCCGTTTTTCTACGACCACCGAATCGTTTCGGTCGGTTATGACGGTCGTATCCCGCACGAAGATACGCTCCTTGAGCAACGGGTCATAGGATCGGGTCGTCGCCGAATTGACCTGCTGTGTCAGCGTGTCGATTTCGTATTGCAGCTCGGAGATGTTTTTGGTCTGGGCGTTGTTGAACAGATCGGCATCCGTGCGCTGCATTTCGAATCCCGAAATGGAAATATTGGCTTTCTGAAGCTCGAATTTATTGCGTTGCAGGGAACTTTTGTTGTACCACTGGCTCGAATTTCGGGTCTGTTCGTAGCGTTCGCCGTTGAAGAGCGTGATCTCCAGAAAGCGCTTGTCGTCCGAGAGCCGGATATAGCCCGAATCGGCGACGGTCGTGGTCATATTGCCCGATGCGTTGCGGTTGTCGTAAATCAGTACGTCGGTCAGCAGCCCTGTTTCCTGATTCTGGTGTCCGACGCGGATGCTCATGCCGTCGATGCCGTTGAAGAAGAGCCCGTCCTGAAACTCGAGGGTCTGGTTCATCTGGCGAATGTCGTATATCGTACGGAAAAATTTTTTGTTGGCGTATGGCACTAAGTTGTTGGCGATGAAGAAGCTGCCGACGGCCAATATACTTACGACCACGAGCAGCGGCCTCATGATCTTAGGCAGCGACATCCCCGCCGACTTCATAGCGAGCAGCTCGTAGTTCTCGCCCAGATTACCCATGGTCATAATGGCCGCCAGCAGCGTGGCGAGCGGCAGAGCCATCGGGATCATGTTGATCGTGGCGTAGCAGAGCAGTTCGATGATCGTACCGGGATCGAGTCCTTTGCCGACCAGCTCGTCGATGTAGCGCCACAGTACATTCATCATCAGCACGAACATAATGATGAAGAACGTCAGCACCATGGGTCCCAGATAGGACTTGAGAACGAGTTTATAGATGGTTTTCATCGGCGCGGCGGCGTTTTTTGACGAGCAAAGTTAGCAGTTTTACTAAAATAAGCGTAACGGTCAGGGTAAATATTATGGCCGCACCGGGCGAAACTTCGAAATTGTAGCTCAGGGCGAGTCCCGCGAGGGTCCCCGCGAGCGCGGCGGCGGCGGCGTGTCGGCACGAGTCCCGCGGGGTTCCCGGCGCGGGCGACGGCTGCGGCGGCCGGTGCGAGCGTGCGGAAGGATTTGGTGAACGTATTGACGATCGTTACGGGAATAGTCAGCAGCGAGATCAGCAGCACGATGCCCATGATGCGGATCGAGAGTACGATCGTGACGGCGATGAGTGCCGACATGGTATAGGAGATCAGCCGGGTCGGGATTCCCTGGCTGCGGGCGAAGTCGCGGTCGAAGGCGACGTACATGACCGGACGCAACCAGAGGAGCGTGCCGACAGTTACCACGAGCGTCAGAACGGCGAGCGCCTGGACATCGGTGCGGGTGACCGTTACGATGCTGCCGAACAGGAAATTCGAGAGGTCGCCCGATGTGTAGCCCGGGCGCAGGCTCATGAACAGTACGCCGATAGCCATACCTACCGACCAGATGATGCCGATGGCCGAATCCTCCCGGATACGGCCCCGGTCGTTGGCCCATTCGATCCCCAGTGCCGAGAGGACGGCGAAGACCATCGCGCCCAGAATCGGATTGATTCCGAGGTAGAAAGCGATGCCCAGTCCGCCGAACGAGGAGTGCGTGATGCCGCCGCTGAGGAAGACCAGCCGCCGGCAGACGACGTAAGTGCCGATAATTCCGCACGTAATGCCCGACAGGATGCACGCCCAAAAAGCGTGATTGAGGTAGCTGTATCGGACAAGGTCGTTGAAAAACTCCATGGTGCGGTAATCATTAGTTTGCAAATTTACGGATTTTTTACAAAAAATAGAACCGGGAGCCGTTTTATATCGCAGCAACCGTATTTTGTTTCGTCCGATTTGCGGGGCCCGTGCCTTGGTTTCCGCAGAGAGCGGTATCGGTCGGAAGACAGGTGGCGCATACACCGGAATTCGTATGCTTTCTTGTGGAAGACATTAAAAAAGCGAATATTCGATGCGTCATATCATTATTTTTTTCGTATATTTGAATACGAATGCCTGTTCAGATGTGTTCTTCGGCATTCGCAAAACCAATCTTTAATCTCTTAAATTTTTACATTTATGCGTACATCTTTATTTCTCGGTTTGACCGGATTGGCATTGCTGGCAGCGTGCGGACTGTCGGGGTGCAGTGATGACGGTGTCGAAAACAAAGACCCTCTACTTCCCCCCCCCACGGTTGATGTCAGCGTAGATGAAGTAAATCGTACAACGGCTTCATTTACAATCAATACGAATAATGCCTCCGACTATGCCTATGCCGTATTGCCGGCCACAGAAACGATCGCCGATGCGGAGGCGCTCTTCGAAAGAGGACCTGTCCGTTATTTCGAAGGGGAGAAAACAGTAAAGGTCGATCTGAACGATCTTGCCGGCGACACGGAATACAATCTTTATGTTGCGGTACGCAACATCAATCCTTTCGTTTACAGCGATCTCGCTTCCGAGGTGATCGACACGCATGTTCCCTATACCGAGATGATTACGCTCGAAAGTGTCGGACTTACCTCTTTCTCCTACCATATCATGAAGCCCGAAGGGGTGACCAGGTATAAGCACATCTGTGTCTCGAAGTCCGATTACGATTATATCGTGAATTTAATCGGGAGCAGCCTGCATGCGTATGTAAGTGCTTTCGGTGCGGAAGCGACCGAGGATCAAACCTATAATTTCGATACCACTTTCTTTGATGCCAACGACTTTCGTCAGGATATCTATTCCGACATGGAATTTATCATCATTGCAGGTGAGTCGGACGAGGAGGGGCAGGTGTCTGCGCAGGCTGTGAAGTCGCTCCTCTTCAAAACCAAAAAAGCCGGTGTCGCGCCTTACGACATCGAGGTTTCCGTGGGTAACATCGGTTCGATGACTGCCGATATCACCATCGAGCCGAGGGAGGGAATCGAGCGTTTCCGTTATCTGGTTGCCGAAAAGGCGGAATTTGACTTCATCTCTTTCGAGGGAGAGGCTTCCGTACGCCGTATGATCATCGGTCATTGGGACGATCTTACGAACGAGAGTACGAAGACTATCACCGTCAATGCGACGGGACTCAAACCCAATACCGAATATCAGGTGGGTATCGTGGGCTTCGACAAGGAGTTGCGCGAAAAGGTTCTGCTTTACGACTTCACGACGGGAGAGCCTACAGGCCCGAAACCGACTTTGGCCGTCGAAACACAGACTGTCGAAACTCCGTGGAACAAGGCTGCTTTCAAGGTCAATGCGACTTATGCGGTAGCGATGACGGCCGGTGTTTTCCCGAAGGGCTCCATCGACGAAGTGCTCGGCCGCCCCGGTAATGAGAATCTTACGGCCGGCGATGTCATTTACAACAACGGTACGCAGCTTACCGAACAGGAGGTGGCTGCGGCTATGAGCGAAGAGGGGCTTGTCATCGAGAGTGGAGAGCTGCTACCCAATACCGAGTACGAGTTCGGCGTTTATGCTTCCAATGCGGAAGGTGTGGGCGCTTTTGAAGTAAAGACGTTCACGACCCTTTTGCCGCCGCAGCAAGGCGGTGAGCTGCGTGCGAAGCTGCCCGGCAAATACACTGCAACGGCCACAGACAGTAATGGCGCTCTGGTTACTTTCCCTGTTACCATCGCTACGGGTGTGAATGAAGCTACCGAGAAAGCTTATTCCGATCTGAACCGTCTGGTCATTTTAGGCTTTGATCCGTGTGGGGTGGAATATACCAGCCCCGAAGAACTGCTCGCCAACGGCTGGGCAGCGACCGAAGAGGAGGCCAATGCGAACTACGGACCGAAGTGGTTCATCGAATTCATCGATGACAATACGATTTCGACGAGTTTGCCTGTGAACGACGAATTGGATTACACGATGTTGAATTTCGATGGGAAGCAATACTATTTCCACGCTTATGCCAAGCGTTCGAACAGTTCCGGTTATATGGATAAGGCGTTAAGTTTTCCCATCGAGGTGTCGGAAGATCTGACAGTGTCGATTAAAAAGGTCGTCGAAGAAACTGAATACGACGGTACCTTTATCTACTATCCCGGTGTGTTGTCGGGAACGAGTCAGTGGTGGGGCGACATGGTGTTTGCTGCGTCATCTTGGATCGTGCTGACGCGCGATGCCGATCAGGGGCCCGAGCCTGCCGCCGTGAAGAGCGTACGACGACTCTCCATGCCCGAGCGCGTGACCGTAAACCTCGGAATGTCGCTTGTGGCGGACAGCCGTCGAGCTGTGGCTGAACGATTGATGCGTTAATCCTAAAAAACTTGTGTTATGAAGAATTTATTCGGATGGATGCTGGTCGTACTGCTGGTGCTGACGGCCGGCGTGTCGTGCAGCGACGATGAAGAGCTGATCGCGGGCAATGGAATCGCCGATGCAGCTTGGAGTGCCGAAAACCAGATCGATATCGAAGGCGGGGTGATTAACTACACCTTTACCGCTGCAGGCGATTGGACTGCCCGGAGTTCGGAAGACTGGTGCGAAGTGCAAACCGGTTCGGGGATAGCGGGCGAATCGTTGCTGCGTCTGAAAGTTGCCAAAAATACCAAACCCGAGGCTCGTTCCGCGACGATCACGATCGAAGTACAGGGATGTGCTTCGCCGGTTTCGTTCGTGGTGAAGCAGGGCGAAGGATTAAGTGAGCAGGGAGACGGCAAATACCGCGATGTGAACGAATGGGTTGCCGGATATATGAAGAGCCATTATCTCTGGAATCGTGCCATCGAGAATGTTTCGCTCGATTATAGCCTCAACTATGATCTCTTTTTCTCTTCGATTCTCGACGGTGTGGACGCACAGGACAACTTGAATCGTGAAGATGGCTACTGGAAGGGAGAGAAGCGTATGGGCTATTATTCGTTCTTGGACAGTGATGCGCCTACATCACGTGCTCCCGGCGAGGCATATATTGGTTCGGGTATCTATCTGTTGGATGCGACCCGTATCGGTGAGGATTACATCGGACTGGTGGTCATGGTTGTCATCCCCGGAACGCCGGCTGCGGAGGCCGGTCTCGTGCGCGGCGACTACATCACGGCGGTCAATGGCGAACCGGTAACCGAAAACAACTATCAGAGTTTGGGTGCGGCCGTGTATGACGGTGCGGTCACCCTTACGGTAAACAGTGTCACGTGGACCGACAACGGACAAACTCCTATACTCACTCCGAAGGGAGATATAATGGTCGGAAGCGAAACGTTCACCAGTCCGGCCATCTATATGGATAAAGTGGTCGAAATCGAAGGGTCGGACAAGAAGGCCGGTTATCTGCTCTATATGGGCTTCGATGTCGATTACGATGAAGAGTTGATAACCGCTTTCGACCGTTTCCGTGCGCAGAATGTCACCGATTTGATTCTCGACTTGCGTTATAACAACGGTGGAGATATGCTTTCGAGTACCGTGCTCGGTACGCTTATCGCGGGTGGGGCGTACACGGGACAGATCTATGCTCATACGACGTTCAACGAAGATCGCACGGCAGCCGGCGAAAGCGGCGATTACAAGATCGGTGTCAAGAATACGCACGAAGGTGACTATGAACCGATTGAAAGAGCCTTGCAACACGCTTTGGGCCTGCAGAAAATCTATGTTCTGGTGAGCGAAACAACCGCTTCGGCGAGCGAAATGGTCATCAACGGTCTGCGCGGTCTTGATATTGAAGTCAATCTTATCGGAATGCCTACTAACGGCAAGAACGTAGGTATGGAAGGTTCGATGAAGTCGTTCCACAACTACGACTTCTGGCTCTATCCCGTCACATGCTATATTGAGAATGCCAAGGGTTTCCGGGATTACTCGGATGGCTTCACGCCCGATGTTCAAATCGATGATTCGGCGATTTATCCGGGTGAGTTCGGTACGATGATGGATCAGCTCGGATACCTTGCCCTGCAGTGGATCAAGACCGATAACAAACCGCAGTTGCCGTCCGCCATGCACACGCGCGGCAGTTGCCGGTCGATGAGATCTTTCGGCGATCTGTGGGAAAACCGGCCCGTACAGCCTGTGGGCGGAGCCGTGATGCAACCCGTGAGAGAGGAGTAGATCGCCCTGTTTTACGTATGACGCAGGGGTGCCCGTTGCAGGGCGCCCCTGCTCTTTTATCCGGACGTGTGTGTGATTTTTGCCGATAAAATGGTCGGATTCGCATAGTTTTTCGTACTTTCGCTCAAATTTACAGCAGAAATATGCAGCGACGCAGAGTCAATTTTCACACCTTGGGCTGCAAGCTCAATTTTTCGGAGAGCTCTACCCTCGCCCGCGAATTCGAAGCGGGCGGCTTCATCCGGGTCGGGGTTTCGGAAGCGGCGGATATTTCGGTCATCAACAGTTGCTCGGTGACCGAACATGCCGACAAGAAATGCCGCAACCTGATCCGTAAAATCCATCGGCGCAACCCGGCGGCGATTATTGTCGTCACCGGTTGCTATGCCCAGCTCAAACCGCAGGAGATCGCCTCGATCGAAGGGGTCGATCTGGTGTTGAGCAATAACGACAAGGGCGAACTTTTCAGGCGTGTAGCGGCTCTTGCTGGCAAGGGACCCGCACAGTTCACCAGTTGCGATGTGGAGGAACTGACCAATTTCTTCGCCGCCTTTTCGAGCGGCGACCGTACCCGCGCGTTCCTGAAAGTGCAGGACGGCTGCGACTATAAGTGCGCCTACTGTACGATCCACTATGCGCGGGGCGCCAGCCGCAATATACCGATCGCCGATCTGGTGAAGGAAGCCGAGCAAATCGCCGCTGCGGGACAGCGGGAGATCGTCATCACGGGGATCAATACGGGCGATTTCGGACGCACGACGGGTGAGCGGTTCATCGATCTGCTGCGGGCCCTGAACGAGGTCGAAGGCATCGAACGCTACCGTATATCTTCGATAGAGCCGAATCTTTTAACGGATGAGATAATAGCGTTTTGCGCTTCGTCACCTAAATTCCAGCATCATTTTCATATCCCGCTTCAGAGCGGCTCGGACAGTGTGCTTGCACGGATGCGCCGTCGCTATACGACCGCAAAATTCGCCGAGCGGATCGAGGCTGTGCGGCGCCTGATGCCGGACGCCTTTATCGGGATCGACGTGATCGTCGGTTTTCCCGGTGAAACGGAGGCCGATTTCCGTACGACCTACGAGTTCCTGGAGCGCCTCGCACCGGCCTATCTGCATATTTTCCCCTTCTCGGAGCGTCCCGGCACGCCGGCCGTCGATTTTCCGGACAAGGTACAGCCTTCGGTGGCTACACGGCGTGTGGAGGAGCTGGAAAAGCTCTGCCGCCGGCTGCACGGCGAGTTCTGCGCCCGGGCCGAAGGTACGACGGACGAGGTGTTGTTCGAGAGCACGATGCGGGGCGGGATGATGTTCGGCTATACGGGCAACTACCGTCGGGTCAAAGTCCCCTACGATCGGAGCCGGATCAACACGATTTGCCGGGTACGGCTGGGGCGTATGGACGATGCGAACGATCTCGAAGGCGAAATCGTGGATAATTAGCGATTTCTTCGTATATTTGTATCAGGCGAAGGTTCGGGTGAATTTCGTTTCGGCATTCCGGCCGGATGCGGCCTTGCCTCCGGGCCGCATTGTATTTTGCGAAAATGGCCTGTATTTCGGGCGGGAGGCGGCGGCTGGGCTTGCCGTACCGTCCGGTCGTTTTTGTAAGAACGAGTTGCGGTGTAGTCTGCCGGATTCGGTATTGGTTAAGCCTTGAACTGTTTTTTGGAAAGATGACTCA
>OAWS01001417.1_pt1 | contig 11863 bp, 15 predicted proteins | sample 1517141 | NCBI WGS metagenome assembly OAWS01 (sample SAMEA2580173, study PRJEB22360) | human gut metagenome | biome: human gut; feature: human-associated habitat; material: faeces | place: Denmark | collected 2008/2010
TCACCAGCACCGCCGGCAGCGGATAAAGCACCGTCCCCGGTTTCCAGCTCTGTTTCATATCGCTTCCATTTTGGGACAAAGGTAAAGGTTTTTCCCTATCTTTGGAGCCGTGACGACACTTTTCAGTGCGCGCTCGTCCTTGCTGCGCCGAATACGATCCGGTTTTGCACCGTATCCGGCTTTTATGTACCTTTGCTCACGTATGATCGCCGATTTCGTCCGATACCTCGAAGCCGAACGCCGTTACTCCCCGCTCACTATCCGCAACTACCGCCGGTGTCTCGCGCCGCTCACTCTCCGCTACTTCCGCCACGACGTGGAGCAGTTCCTCGCGTGGCTGGGGGTCGACGACGCACGGTTCGAACCGCAGCGGATCACCACGGACGACATCCGCGAATGGATTCTCTACCGCACCGAAACGGGCCGCGTGAGCGCCGCCTCGATGAACCGCGAGATTTCGTCGCTGCGTGCGCTGTTCCGCTGGCTGCTCCGCAGGGGAGCCGTCGTCCGCGACGTCGTGCATCCGATCCCCTCGCTGCGGACTTCGCAGCGGCCTTCGTCCCCGAAAGCCGCATGAACGGCATCGTCAGCGAATGCGAATGCGACAGCGAGGACTTCGTCCGCGAGCGCAATTCGCTGATCATACTTCTCCTCTACACCTGCGGCCTGCGTCTGGCGGAACTGGTCGGCATCGACCGCGACGATTTCTCCGCGGACTTCTCGTCGCTGCGCATCCGGGGCAAGGGAGACAAGGAGCGGATAGTCCCGATGCTCGAATTCGTGCGCGAAAAGATTTTACATTACATCGGGTTAATTGAGAGGCAAAATATTTGCATTTCATCGGAAAAAGCACTATTTTTAACACACAAAGGAAAACGCATATCCCGGACGGCGGTGTACCGAACGGTGCAGGAAGAACTGGACAGGGCGGGCGTACAGGGCAAGAAAAGCCCCCATGTGCTGCGGCACACATTCGCCACCCACCTTCTGAACGGCGGCGCCGATATGCGTGAAATACAGGAACTCCTCGGGCACGCCTCGTTGCAGGCCACACAGGTCTACACGCACAACAGCATCGCCGGGCTCCGGGAGATTTACGCGAAGGCCCATCCCCGCGAAAAGGGAGGCAAATGATTAACTTTTATAAACTGTAAGGCTATGAACGTACAGATTCAATCCGTGAAATTCGACGCCGACAAACGGCTCGTCGAATTCGTGAATGCCAAAATGGCGAAGTTGGACCGCTTTGCGGAGCGCTCGACCGGAGCCGAGGTCATTCTCAAACTCGATAAGGACCACGAAAAAGGAAATAAATTCGCAACCATCACGCTGCACATGCCCGGCGAAGACCTGGTGGCCTGCCACCAGTCGAAAGCCTTCGAGGAGTCGGTCGACGAAGCCATCGACGCCCTAAAACGCCAGCTGGACAAATTCAAGGCGAAATTCGAGAAATAAAACCCCACCAACCTTTAATACCTTAACTAACCAACGCCGCGGCGCCCCCCTTTCGATAAGGCGGCCGTCGCATTTTTTCGGGAGCAGGACAAAGAAAGGAAGAACCCGGTCCGAATACCCTACCTACTCACCGTCCCGCTCCCTGCGGGCTTCGGTCCGGGCACATGGTTTCCAATCAATAGGCCCACTCGAAATCGTCGACTTGCATCGTATTGGTCGAACAACCCGTCAGGTAGTCGCCGCGCATGCTCGTAGCGCACGAAATCACCAGCGAGAACGGAGCCGAAGCGGGATTGGCAGCATCTTTTGCATACCAGTTGAACGGGAGCGTCGCCTCGATCCAGCCGGTTGCAGTCTGCGTAATGACCAGATCGCCATAGCCGAGAATCGCCCCTTCGTCGAGGCTTTTCGCCGTAGCAGGGTCCCACATACCCGTGGGCGCCGTCATACCCGAGGTCACGCCGTGCTGTGCCTTCCAGTTAACGACGGCCACGAAAATACGCGCACAATCCTGCTTATCCTGATAGGACGCTCCGTCGGGGTCGTACGAACCCACCTTGTCGATCTTGCCGATCTGCGCCTTGTAACGCACTTTCAGAGCACGCGGACGGGCCGTCCAGGCGTAAGGCTTACCGAAATTGACCGTCCCGGAGAAGCCCGAATAATCGAAATCGCCGGTGAACATATTTCCCGGAGCGAAAACAAAGCCAAGGACCATACGGGCCTGCAAACGGGCCGTCCCCGGCTCCGTCTCATCCTGACGGCAGAGCGGCGTAAAGAGCGTCTCTTCTCCGTTATTCTGCTCGAGGAATGCATTATTGCCGCTGTCCCAGACCTTCATGCCTTCGGGATTGGGATACGTGATCGGGAATTCGTTGTTGCTTCCATCAATCCAGATACGCTTCGACCAGCCCGACATGTCGCCGTTGGGAATCTTATCCCCGACCGCCGTGGCGAACTCCTTGCTGTCGACGGTCTGCCCGTCTTTTGCGATACGAACTTCGTAGGTCGTGGCGGCAAAAACGCCCGTACCGGCCTTAATCGTATGAACATCGAGTCTCGCCGCATTTTTCGACGTTTCGTAAACCGGAGCGAGGCGGTATTTCGAACCTTCGACAAGCACGGCGTCGGTCCAGTCGGCGGCGCCCTTTACGCGATACTGCACGCTGCCGCCATCGGCGACATGTCCGCCACGCCGCCCCCATCGGGAACTTCCGCAGCCGTAACGGTCGCGGTATTGGCCCACAGATCGGCATCGTTGTTATAGGCCAGAGCCGCCTTGCCCGTCAGGTGGCAGGTCAGGGTTTTGGTCGTGCTCTTGCCCTTCGCATCGGTCACTTTCAGAATGAATTTGTGATCCGAGGTTTCATTGTAAATCTGCGCGATCATCGGGACAAGCGCCGAAATATCGAACGTCAGGGCCGTTTTGCCCGAAACCGCCTCCCCCGACGGGAACCCGAGCGCGCCGAGCGCCTCGGCCATGCTGCCGGGATTCACGAGATTCAGCGCGTTAGCCAAACCTACCTTTGCGAGCATTTCGGCCGTCAGAGCCGGCGAGTCGATCGTAACCGTGAAGCCTGCAATCGCTCCGGGAGCCGTTACCGATACCTTGACCGACATCGGATTCGTGATCTCCTGCGGCTGGTCGATGTCACCGCCGTCCAATGCAATAGTCGGAACAGCGGGGGGGGGCGGCTCATCGTCCGTACCGTCATCCCCGCACGCCACGAAAAGGGCAGCCATCATGGCCATAGCCATGGTCATAGACACTAATTTTTTCATAATTATACTATTAAAATAAAAACTCTATTTGCAATTTTGAAGCAAAAATAGAGGACCGGCGCGACGGCGGCAAATTAATTCAACGAACCCCGGGACAATCATCACCAACAGGCCTTTTTCAATAACGAACAGAATCGGCGCGCAGAGGGGAACAGATCGGAGGAAAAGGCGACAGGGGTTAAAACAGCCGGAGAGGGGACGGAAATCCGAAACAAAAAAAACGGCTGCACTTGCGTGCAGCCGTCGGTTTGGTAGTGGATAGGGGATTCTAACGCCCGAAATCCGTCAAAAATCAATACTGATTATCAATAATATACAGAATTACAACATCGTTAAAAAACACCTTTTTGTCCCGTTTCTGTCCCGGGACATTCTAATCAATATGCACCGCAAAAGCCGTTAAACGATAATACTGGACGGTATTCGTTTTTAGGTCGCGGATCACCTCAGCCTGATAGTCTAAAAGCCCATTTGCACCAAGAGACTTTGCGTACTCTACGAACTTATCCAACATCTCATCCGAGGTTGGCTTGTGCCATTGTTTTTTCAAATGAGGCCCACTATGGTATAAATCATCAAAAGTTTTTTCCTCTTTTTTTACGGCTTCATCATTCAGATAGGTCACATCAAAGCCCGGAGTAAATTCAATACTGATTGTGGCGATAGGCCGATATTCAGCAGCGATCGTTGAAAGCGGAGAAATCATAAATCCCGCTGTCGTATAAGGGCGAAAATCCGTCATAAAACGAACCTCACTATACTTCTGGATAGCGCATGAGGACATCAAGAAAGCCACAGCTATAACTAATACTTTTTTCATTGGATTATTGGTATTACAATTTTTTGATTCCCAAATTGAACTACTTTGCAGCGGCACATCCGGCATCGCCTTCCGCCCGGACACCGGCACCCGACTCCACCGAGGTAGACAGACGCCCAATCGTCTGCTGCTGTTCGGTGATTAACTTCTGCTGGTCAGCTATCGTCCCCTGCTGGGCACATACGGTATCAATAAGCTGCGAAATTTTATCAAAGACTTCACGCGACATTTTGACATCACCGGACCCTGAAACCGGCATTACTCCTTCTTTTTCACTAACAGACAACATTGACGAGTCAACATTTGGATCACTCAACATTTTCCTAATATATTTATCTGGAATAGTATCTCTCCCAGCTTCCATATTAGAAACAAAGGCTTGCGTGATACCCAAATAATCCGCCAAGGCTTGTTGGGTCATATCATTAGCCTTTCTAAACTTTTTTATATCAACCCTTTTCATAATAATCAAACATTTACAAGCATTTTTTATTTGGAAATATTTGGCATTCGCCTTATATATCCTTATATTTGCAAATGTAATTACAAAAGTAACGCATTTGTAATTACAAATATAAAACAATTTTAACCATTTCAAAACCCAACTCTATGTACACAAGTATTGAGAAGGCCCAAACCTATACGCCGGTATTTCCGGACGTTACAAAGGCCAAAAAGAACATCGCCGGCAAAGCCCGCCGGATTATGACCACCGCCCTGGGGCGCGAATTTATGGCGCTGACAGCCCGCCACAAGGTTTGCGTGCTCTACTTCTGCCTCTCTTTCATGCTCATATTCGCATGGGACGAAGCCCACATCTGGCCGAACGTACTCAACGTACTGAACTTCGCCAATGCCGTCCGGCTGGCGAACAAAACGGTCAAAGAAACGAGTGCCCGAGATTAGGATGCAGCCATAACCACGCACTCACAGCCGACGCCACCCGGGAGGGCCGCCGAAGCAACAAGGAGGGGCCTGGCCCCTTGACTGGCCGAGCCGGGCGCCCTCCTTGATTTTTTCAGACAACATAAACACAGACATACGGATATGAAAGAACAAACATTGAAGGAACTCTACACAACGCTCGGTCCAAACGAGCAAGCGAACATGATCCGATTTTTCGGGGCAAAACTTTTTGTCAACCCCACAACGGCAGTCTACTATCTGCGCGGGTATCGCCAACTGCCGAAACTAAAACAGCCGGTATTGGCCGAATACGCCGAAAAAACATACGCCGTCAAACTCAAATTCTCGTGACCATGTATTGCGACAAAGACAACCAGGGCCGCTACGCCATAATGGACCTCGACAAAGAGCAGTTCGAAACAATCCGTCGTGCACTGAATGCCTACCGTTCCGGTATGGTTCAGAGAGGAATCCCCGCAGGATATGCGGCACATTTCTCCGAAACACTCATACAATACGAACGCGCCGGCGAAATCGTGCGGCATATCGAAAAAACCCTATAAACACAATCGGGGGGGGGAGTCCGAGGGGGACCACTCCACAACATGGGAATAATGATACCACAAGAAGCAATAGACCAATTAAATGACCTCGACATCGTTCGCGTGCTCCAAGACGATGGCCTCGAACTGAAACGGGCCGGTTCCTTATATGAATGTTGTTGCCCTTTCCACGGGGAGAAAACGCCCTCCTTCAAAGTATCGAGCGCCAAGGGCATCGCACATTGTTTCGGGTGCAGCAAAACCTGGGGGCCGATCAACTTCATCATGGAGCGGCGGACGCTGACCTTCGTGGAAGCCTGCCAGCATTTAGGCAATATGTACGGCATCAAATGGGACGAGAAGGAACCCACCCCCGAGGAACTGGCCGCACGCTTCGAACGCGAACAATTATTCCGGGCCAACGATTTCGCGGCCGAATTTTTCCGGGACCAATACAAACTATCCGAAGCCGCCCAGAAATACGCGCAAGGGCGCTGGAGCGACGCGATCATCGAAGAATGGGGGATCGGCTATGCCCCGCACAAAAACGCCCTCCTCCGTCATGCCAAGGATAAAAAGGCGAATATCGACGACCTTATCAAAGCCGGACTTATCAAAGTGAGCGGCGAGGACGGGCACTACTACGACGCCTTCATCGGCCGCCTTATGTTCCCGATCCGGAACCGGACCGGGAACCTCGTCGGCTTTTCCGGCCGCATCATCAACCCAAAGAAAAACGCCGAAGGGAAGGAACCGCCCAAATACATAAACACCTCGGAAACCCCGATTTTCAAAAAAGGCGAAACCTTATTCGGCTATTTCGAGGCCCAGCGCATCGCAGCCCGCCGCGACCTGCTTAACATCGTCGAAGGCCAGCCCGACGTGATCCGGCTGGCGAGCATCGACCAGCAGAACACCGTGGCCCCGATGGGCACAGCGCTGACATCGAAACAAATCGACCTCGTGAAAAAGATTGTTTCGAAAGTCGTGCTGATCGGCGACAACGATCCGGCCGGGCAAACGGCCATAATAGACCACGGCGAGCGGCTGGTGGCGGCCGGGCTGAATGTCCGCGTCATGACATTATACGACGGTAAATCCAAAGACGCCGACGAATATTTCAAATACAAAGGGAACACCTACGACGAAGCCCTGGCCCAGAACACGACCGACTTCGTGGACTTCATGTACCAAAGCAAAATGCCGGGCGCCATATCCCAGAACGACCGGCTCGACGTAATAAACTACATCTGCGGCCTGCTCATATCCTACAACGAAACGCTGGCCCGCATGTACCTCGACAAATTCGGGAAGGAGGACAAGCAGGGTAAAATCTGGAACGAGACCTTTTACAAACTGAAAAACAAACGCCAACTCGACAGCATCCGCGAAAAGAAGCAGGAGCAGGCCGACTTGGTGGAGAAATACGGGTTCTACGTGCAAAACAATTGCTACTACGGAACGGTAGCAAAGGTCGGGAGCGCGTTGCAATGGACCAATTTCGTAATTCGGCCTATTGTGCTGATATGGGACGGACCGGCCTCCTACCGCATGTTCGAGATCGAGAACGCCAACCATGAAAAGTGCCTTATCACGTTGCCCCAAGACCAAGTAACGACACTCGACAATTTCCAGAAGAACATCGAAGGCAAGGGCAACTACATCATCGAGGCGGTCGTTGCGAAACAGCAGTACACCCAACTGAAAAAGTACATCTACGAGCAAACGCCCACGGCCCGGGAAATCCAACAGCTCGGCTGGCAGAAGCAGGGCGAATTTTTCGCGTGGGGAAACGGCGCCTTCGACGGCGAAACCTTCATCCCGGCCAACGACTACGGATTGATCCAGGTCGGCGACAAACTCTACTACCTCCCAGCCGCATCCAAGGAGAACCGCGAGGACACGACCACCTACAACCTGCACCGGAAATTCGTCTACGTCCAACAGAACACCGTAACGCTCGAAGAATATGCCCGCCAATGTATCGACGTGTTCGGCGACAACGCCAAGGTCGCGCTCTGCTTCTACTTCACCACCCTATTCTCGGACATCGTGCGCAGCACTATCGAGAACATGCCAATTCTCGATATGTTCGGCCCGCCGTCCACCGGCAAGACCCAAATGGCCCGCGCAATCGTGGCCCCGTTCCAGATCAACGCCGAGTCGATCAACCTCCGCAATGCGACGCAGGCATCGCTGGGCGAGGCAATCGCCGAGGTGTCGAACGCCGTGGTGCATATCGACGAGTTTAAGGAGGACATCGACCCGAAAAAAATCGAGTTTTTGAAGGGTATCTGGGACAATAGCGGCCGCAGCAAAATGAGCATGGACGGCAAGAAGAAGCGTACCATGACGGCGATAAGTTGCGGTCTGGTGCTGACGGGCCAGGAAATGACGACATCCGACAACGCCCTCATGTCCCGAATCGTGATGCTGACCTTCTACCAGTCCAAGCACACCGAGGAGGAGGAACAGCGCTACAAGCAATTCAAAATCATGTGCAACCGCGGCCTTTCGCACCTAACGCACGAAATCCTCCGCGAACGCCGCAAAGTCAAAATCGGGTATCGGGATGCCTACGACCTCACAAACGCCGAACTCCGCGCCCGGACACACGGCGTGATCGACCGAATCCTCCAGAACTGGAGCAGCCTGCTCGCCACACTCCGAATCCTCGAAACGTCCCTGCCGCTTCCGTTCACGTATGCCGAAACCCTCGAAATCGCTGCGCGGCTCTGCCAGATACAGAACGAGAAGGCCGAACAGACGAACGAACTCGCGGGATTTTGGGCGGCCATAGACTCGCTCGCAAGCCTCGGAAAAATCCAGATGAAGGCCGAGTACAAGATCGTACCAGGACCGGAGTGGTGTTTCGCCAAGAAAAAGGAACGGAAGGAACTGCCGGACGGCCGCGAATATCTGCTCCTCTATTTCGGCCCCGCCGCGGACCTCTACACAATGCACAGCAAAACCCTCGGCGTACGCTACCTGCCGAAATCATCCCTACAAGAGTATTTGCAGAAATCCGACGAGTTCATGGGTACGAAATCCGGCGTCCGGTTTCTACCGCATCTGGGAGTCGGCGGCGGCATCAACGACAACGAAGGAGCGCAAAGCAAGGTTACGTCGGCGATGGTGTTCGACTACACCCTGCTGAAGGAAAAATACGAAATAAGCCTATCCATGTCTGCTTATGGAACCGGGGACGACTCGGAACCGGTGCCGGAATCGGACACGGAAGACAAACCTTTTTAATCACTAAAATATCAATCCTATGTACAAGGAAAACGGAAAAAGCGAGAACCCGAAGCGGGAGTGCTGGGAAAGAATCGAGGCCGTAATCAAAATGGCCCAAATGACAACGAACGGCTTCGCCCGTCATATCGGGTTGGCCCGGGGCGAAAACCTCTACCAGATCAAGCGCGGGAACAACGGCGTCTCGCTCGACGTGGCCGACCGGATCGTCGCCAAGTTTCCCGAAGTAAGCAAACTTTGGCTGCTGACCGGCGACGGCCAAATGCTGAACGGGAAAACAGAGTTGGCAGGACTTACGCCGTGGGTATATTTCGCCGGAACTGCTCTTCATGCTCTAATAGTGAAAGATGTCGTTTACCCGGAAAAATCGGCAGCCCATTATGCCGATTGCATGGTCGAACTTTATGCAAAGAGAGGAGGACAGCAATGAATTTTCAAACCTCGTGCATGGTGCTCGAAGGCCCCGGAATTTGGGAAAAGAATCCCTTTGTGTGGGTGTACTGTTTCGAGTTTTTATCCCAATTAACAGCATACGAGCGTCGGTTCTACAATTTGACAAAACGATGAGCGGCAACAAAAGCAAAAAGATCGCCTTCAATTATTTCGGCGGCAAGTTCACCTGGCTCGAATACCTCTACGAAAATTTTCCAGAGGGGTTTACGCACCTGATTGACCTATTCGCCGGCTCGATGGTCGTGTCGCTGAACTACCACGGCAACGTGATCCGAACGACGAACGAAATAAACGGCGAAATCACCAACTTCTTCGAGGTGCTGCGCGATCATGAAGTGGATCTCCTCCGGGTGCTGCGGTTTACACCTTGCTCGGAGCGGGAGTACCGGAAGTGCTGGGGGGGGGAATCCGACATGTCGGATTTGGAGCGGGCGCGACGATTCTACGTCCGGGTGCGACAGTCGTTCTTCGGTCTCGGCGCGCAGCGCGAGAACAAAGGCTGGCACATGGCGAAGCAGCAGGTCAACGCGCAGGGCGGCGAAACGGTTTCCCGCTGGTGGAACGGCGTGGAGAAACTGCACGAGGTGGCGGCCGAGATCCGCCGCAATTTTCAGATCATCAACGGCAGCTATGCGGACTGTATCGACAAACTCGACTTCCCCGGAGCATTTTTCTACTGCGATCCCCCATACCCGCAAGAGTGCCGCAACTCGAAGAATGATTATCGGTTCGAGTTTACCGACAGCGATCACGAACTGTTAGCATGGAAACTTCACAACATAAAAGGGCGCGCGATGGTCAGCGGCTACGACTGCCGGCTGATGCAATACTTGTATGACGATTGGCACATGGTGCGGTTTCCGTTTAAGCGTAACAACATCCGCTCGGGGATCAAGAACGGCTCCGGAACTATCATGCAGGAGTGTATCTGGTGCAACTACGAACCGCCGGTCAGAACTCAAAAATTATTTTAACATGGAACCACGAATTATCCGAGTATTTCCGTCCAAAACAAGCGCGACGCCCAACGACAATCTCGTCCGCATCCATACAACCCCCTCTCTGTTCGACGAGGCCGACGAGGTGCACATTTCGGTAACCTTCACATGGGACATCCCCTGGGCGGAATGGGCCGCGAAGCAATGGTCCGCAGTCGCGCCGGTAAAGGTCGGCGGCCCGGCATACAATGAACCCGGCGGAGACTTCGTACCGGGTATGTACATGAAGCCCGGCTATGTCATTACCTCGCGGGGCTGCCCGAATCGCTGCTGGTTCTGCGCCGTGCCAAAGCGGGAGGGCTACCAACTTCGGGAACTCCCCGTAACGGACGGCTGGATCGTAGCCGACGACAACCTGCTCGCCTGCTCGCCCGGCCACATCGACGAGGTATTCACCATGCTGGCCCGGCAACCGCATCGTCCGCGTTTCACGGGCGGACTGGAATCGATACTTATGACGCCCGACATGGCCGGTCGGCTTCACGCTCTGAAACCGAAAACCCTATATTTCGCCTACGACAGGCCGAGCGAACTCGAACCGCTCGTCCAAGCGGGGAAAATGCTCCTTAACGCTGGATTTTCCAAAGCAAGCCACGTCCTTCGTTGCTACGTGCTGATCGGGCACAAAGGAGATACCGAGGAGAAAGCCATTAAACGGCTGGGCGAAGCCTGGAAGGCTGGATTTCTACCTTTCGCCATGTTGTACCGAGACCAAGAAGGCAAACGCGACAACAACTGGAAACTCTTTCAACGCGAATGGGCGAATCATACTATTATACCCTGCAACTGTAAAAAATATTTCGGCGAATGAAATCGCTTACTCTATCCGACCTACGCGCCCGGCAGGCGTGGCCACTCACTCAAAAGATCGACCACACCTGCTACGCCGTGGAGGCGTTCGTTGCCTACTGCAAGGAACACGGCCGCACGCCCTACGTGTCCTTCTCCGGCGGGCTGAACTCGACCGTGTTACTCGAAATCGTCCGGCGGTTTGTCGATCCAAACATGCCGGGCGTGTTCTGCTCGACCGGTAACGAGTACCCGGAAATCGTGCGATTCGTGCGGCACAGCTACAATGTAACGATCATCCGGCCAGCCATGACCCCGCGCGAGGTCATGGCCCGCTACGGGTTCCCTCTTGTAAGCAAAGAACAGGCGCAGGCCGTCCGGCAGGTTCGGACAACCAACAGCGACAAATTGCGCGCATATCGGCTCCACGGAGACAAAAAGCGACAGTCCGGCATACTCTCGAAGAAATGGCACTACCTGGTAGACGAGCCTTATATGACCTCGGAAAAGTGTTGCGAAATGCTGAAAAAGCGGCCTTTCCGCAAGTACAACGCCCGAACGCAGAGCCTTGCGATGGTTGGCACGATGGCCAACGAAAGCAAGCTGCGGGAAACGATGTACGTCCGGCGCGGAGGGTGCAACGCCTTTTCGGACGATCCGCGAAAGGTTCACAGCGCCCCATTGTCAATCTGGACGGACGCGGACTGCTGGAACTACATTCGCAGATTTGACGTACCATATTGCCCGATCTACGACGTGCCGGGCATTACCCGAACCGGCTGCGTATTCTGCGGGTTCGGCGCCCCCCCCGGGGGGGGGAGTCGCTTTCGCGTACTCTACACTCTACATCCTAAACTCTACCA
>OAWS01001426.1_pt1 | contig 11807 bp, 12 predicted proteins | sample 1517141 | NCBI WGS metagenome assembly OAWS01 (sample SAMEA2580173, study PRJEB22360) | human gut metagenome | biome: human gut; feature: human-associated habitat; material: faeces | place: Denmark | collected 2008/2010
GGAGGCTTATCTGATGCGTGAAGATCTTACGGTGGCCGACCTGATTCGTTAATTTTCCAAAAGATTAAAAATAACGAAAAAATTTGATAGATTCTACCCGAATCTATATATTTGCCGCGTTAAAAACCTTTAATAATTAAAACTATGAAGAAAGTTTTATCTCTGATGATTGTCGTTGCTGCCGCTGCCATGGTAAGCTGCGCCGGCAAACAGGCAAAACAGGCTGAAACCGTTGAAGTTGAGGCTACCGAGGTCGTAGAGACGCCTGCTCTGCCTCACGGCTGCCGCTTGCGAGAAAGCCGATAGCTGCGCAACGGCCTGCGAGACTCCGGCTCCTGCTGAAGCTGCCAAGTAATTTCCCTTTTCGGAACTTACGGGAGTATCCCCAAAGGATACTCTTTTTTTATGCCTCTTCCCCGGCGGGAGAGGTATTTTTTATGAAGCGGTGTTGTCCGGTGTCAGATCTTGCGGGCACGCCAGTTGCCGTAACGCATATAAAGATAGGAAGCCGTGAGGGTGCAGCCGTAATAGACGTGGTCGGCGGTCCAGCAAAGTGCGACGTCGGCATGCAGTCCGTAAACCAGCAGCGCCGTATAAGCGACATAGACGATGCTGGTGCAGGCGACGATCGTGAGGGCCGTGCGGGTGTTGCCCGTACCCGATACGCTGAATTGATAGACGAAGGCGGCCGTGCAGGGAATGTTGGTAGTCAGCATTACCCAGAGCGAAGGGATGGCGTATTCGATCAGAGATACGTCGTCCGTATAGATGCGGAGCGTCCAGTAAGGAATCGCGGCCGCCAGGATGCAAAGCGGAAGGACGAAGCAGAAACAGAGGCGGATCATCTTCCGGCAGAGGGGCATGATCTGTTCGGCATAGCCTGCGCCGAGCAGGTTGCTTACCAGGGAGCTGGCTGTCGAGGCGAAGGCGTTGATGAACATGAAGATCAGCGACGATACGGCCCGCACGATGTTCGTGGCGGCCAGGTCGCGCTTGCCCAGATGTTCGATGCAGAGGAAGAAGAGGAACCACGCGAGGAAAGCCACGCCCTGTTGGATCATCACCCAGACCGAAAGGCTCAGGATTTGTTTCAGCAAGGAAAAGTCGAATCCCGTGAATCGGAATTTATAGCGGCGCCAGTCGGTCCGGTAGCGGGTGTAGAGTATGTAGAAGAGGGCGGATACGCCTTCCGAAATAGAAGAGGCGATCGCAGCGCCGGCGATTCCCATTTCGGGGAATCCGAATTTTCCGAAGATCAGCAGGTAGTTCAATACAACATTGGTGAGTACCATGACGATCGAGTTGATCGTCAGGATGCGCGTGCGGGTCGTGCCGACATAGAATGCCCGGAACATCGACCCGACGTAGGCGAAGAAGAAACCGTAAATCCGGTAATCGAGGTACCGGACGGCGGCTTCCCGTACATCGGGAGCTTCGATCAGGGCACCCATGATGCGGGCTACGAAGACTTTCGAGAGGATGAACAGCACGAGGGCCATCAGCAGCAGAAACGCCGTGCTCTGCATGAACAGAGGCCCGATTTGCGAATACTCCTTGGCTCCGTTGCGGCGGGCGATGAGAATCTGGGCGCCGATGCTGAACCCGAAGCCCAGCATGAAGATCATCAGGTAGAAGATACCCGCCAGGGCCGAAGCCCCCAGCTCCGCTTCTCCGACGCGTCCCAGATAGGCCGTATCTGTCAGTCCGATCAACTGCTCCATCAGCAGGCAGACCAGCACCGGGAAGGTGATTTTCAGGATTTTCTTGTTCGTATAGCGCATTGGAAACGTCGGTTTCAGTGCACAAAAATACTCTTTTTTCCGCAATCGTATTTATAACGGGCTGTTTTTGGAAATTTGCAGGACAATACCCCCTCGAGTGTTGTCCGGAACAAAATATTTTATAGTTTTGTGGTGTCGGTTTCGTCCGACAGACATATTTTGATGAAAGTGTTTCGCTTTTATCCTTGATAAGAAATCTGACAGTTTCAAGCAAGACGAGGATAACGACAACACTCATCATCTGTTTCGGTATGTGTATATTATTCCAATCACCCCATACTGGACAGGTGTGGGGTATTGTGTTGGTTTATTCGTCTTGGGTTTTGTCAGAACCTCTTATCAGATAAACGAACGACTCCACACTTTCTTTTTTATCCTCTAATTATAACCCGCCATGTCGGAGCCGGGTGGCAACAGAATATGTTGCTATGAAGGATTTGAAATTCATTCTGGATGAGAAAGTCGAGGCGATTCTGTCCGAACTTCCCGAAAACGGGATGCAGGCGTTCGATACGTATGACTTTATCCGTGTATTCATGAACATTGCTGAAATGTCTTATGCCGATGGGTTCGTGCGATTTAAGGAGTGTAAAACTCCATTTGCAGCGTTTCATGGATGTATTGCGCGGTATCTCAATACGCTTGAGAAGCGAGGGCTGATCGAAAAAGAGATGGAGGACGGCAAAAAGAAGAGAGTTGCGACTTTGAATATCAAAGGTAATAAGACGTCGAATCAGGTTTGGAGAAAACGGTGATTGTCATGAGAAAATTATTGTGGCTATTATTGCTGGTTGCTGTTGTAGGGCCTCTGCAAGAAATTGATGCCCAGAATAAACTTAAGCAAAAGACTGTCGTCAGTAAAAACGGAGACAAATATGTCGGAACAGTTTATAAAGAACGAGATCGTCTTACGGGAAAGAAAAAATTTGTTAAAACCGGAGAAGGTAAGATGTATTATGCTGACGGGAGCGTATTTGAGGGTGAATGGCGACATAATTTTCCAAGTAAAGGCACTTATAGGACTGGTTCGGGCGATGTGTTCAAGGGAGTGTTTAGGGCTGGGAACCCTTTCAGGGGGCGCTGCGAATATACATCGGGAGATGTGTTTGAGGGTACTGTCACCGGGCGGGGAAGATTGATTCCGGTAAATGGACTATACAAATATAAGAATGGAGACGTTTTCGAGGGGAAATTCTGGGAGGGAATTCCTGAGGAAGGGACGAAAACTTTCGCTGCGGCCGGCGATATTTTGATCGGAGGAAATCGATGGTCTTATCCAGCTTCGTGTCGCTTCATAGGACGGATTCGTTCTTGGAGCGGCTTATTCGACTGTCCGCTGAAAAATACGAAGGGGAATACTTTTGAAGGGAAAATCCAAAATCGGAATTTTATCCAGGGAAAAATTTCTTATGCCAACGGAAATATTTTTGAAGGAGATTTCGCGAAAAATGCCCTTAAAAACGGAGTTTTCTTCTATGCTTGCGAAACGAATGTTCTGGGATGGACAATTCCTGCGGGCAGTAAGTTTACCGGGGATGTAGTTGCCTTGACCGGAGCTTTCGATCAGCCGATCGTAAATATTGAAGGCGATCGATATACAGGAGCTCTTAAGTGCGGAAAACCGGATGGTCAGGGTTCGATGACCTACGCACGTACGGGCAAAACGGAGTCGGGAATCTGGCATGAAGGTTTGTCCCCGTCTGCTTATCAGGCACATCTTGAACGGCAACGAAAAGAAAAGGAGCAACAGGCTTTGGCTGCGCTGGAAGCGGCTATGGCACGGCATGGGAACGAATTGGTACTTTCGAAAGATAGTCCGAATCAAATTGTGTTAGGACTCGCTATCAGATTGTCTCATTTGTTCGAAGGTCAAATGGTGGTAGTCGGCGGAGATAAAAGATATTTGTGTCAAGAGATATTGTTGGATAAAAACAACCTGCAATTGGTTTGTTTAGATGCAATCGGATCGAAAACGACGTATGATATTCGAGCATTGAAAAAAAGCGAGACACTTCCCGATCCGTATAGGCATCGTGGCTACCCGAAAGAGGTGTTGAATGCGGGAAGAGACATATTTAGTATCTCTGTTGGGGACGGTGTGATGGTTTATCTGGCTTACGATTGGGACGAGGCGGCGCGAAGGATCGAGCGATATTTTCGGAGTAAATACGGAGAATATTGGGGTGATAAAGTGCTTGCAAAGGAGTTGACTATAGGCATGACCAGAGAGATGTGCGGGGAGATCGTGGAGAAGGGAGTATATGATATTTCTCGTTATCGTAATAAGAGGGGTGAGTTAGAAATTTGGACATATAGTCCGCAGCGACAACGAATGGCGTCGGTTGAAGCTATGTTCGGAATGCTGTTGCTCGATCAAATGGGAATAGGTGCCTTAATCGATGAATATTCTTATCAGACACTTACATTCGAAAATGGAAAATTAGTCGGTTTTTCGCAATGATTATTGGTCGGTTGATTGTATCGTTTTGTTAGAATATTAGCGAGATGCTTTTTAATTTAATGAAAATCAAATGTTTAATAACTGTTGTTTTGCCCGATTATTCATTCGGAAAGGATTTGAATAGTGTAAAATAGGATTGTATATCGGAGAATTGCGATGCGAAAATATATTAACAACTTTAATAAAATTAATTATGTGGATTATTATTTATGCTGTTTTGATTTTTTTGGTTATTAGTTTCGGAGCGGGGCTGTCTTTAATTCCGGCTTCCGAGCGAAAACGAATGACTCTGGGGCAATATATCGAGCGGGTGATTGTGCCGGGTCAATTATATGTTTTGCAAACAATTTTATATTTAGGGATACTTTTAATTCCGGCATGGGTGATGGTGAAAGCCAAGGAAATGGCCGAGGATGACGGGTGGTTGTTTGGACTTGAGCCTACGGGATTTTATGAAGGAGATTCGCCTTTCGTGCAAATATTGAACGAGGTGGTTGAGATGCAAAACAGGATAGATGTCTGGGGTGTAACGATTGCGTCCGGAATCGTTGTCATGACGATTATATTGGGTGTATTGATCTTTTATAGGACCCATCGGGAGCAGAATCGGAGTATTCGGAATAGTGAAGAGACGGCTACGAAGCGTTCTGCTTCGACTGCTTTCGTTGAGGAATGCCCAAAGGAGGATGGTACCTATTCTGGAAACTCTGATCGAGGGCAAACTCGATAGCTGTTAGCGACTTATTAAATAATTCCTCCCGGTAACTGAGAAAGTTACCGGGAGGAATTCGATTTGGGAGCTCTATTGGTGATCCTTTATTTTTCGAGCCGGCCCTTGTACTTGTCGATCTGGCGTTTGAGCGCTTCGATCGAGAGATCGACCGCCTCCTCGAAACTTTTGCCCCGGCTCTCGGCCACCAGGTCGTCCCCCGGAATATGGAGGTTGATCGTGGCGACTTTATTTCCGAGTTCGTGGTCTTTATCCAGTTTCAGTATGACGTCGGCTCCGATAGACCGTTCGACAAAACGGTCGAGTTTGTCCATTTTGTGCTCTACGAATTCGACCAACTTCCTGTCGGCGTCGAATTTTACGGATTGAATTTGTACGTTCATAATACTATGTTTTATAAGGTTCGTTATCTGCGGAGCTGTGCTCCGGCCGATCAATTCTGTTGTTTTGTTTGCTCCGCTCCGTTTTTCTCGCGCGGGTGAGCTTTGGAATAGATCTCCTGCAACTTGGCGATGCTGTTGTGCGTATAGACCTGCGTCGCCTGCAGGGACGCATGTCCGAGCAATTCTTGTATCGCCCTCATGTCGGCGCCGTTGTTGAGCAATTCGGTGGCGAAGGTGTGCCGGAGTACGTGCGGACTCTTTTTGCCCTGAACGCCGCCCTGTCGCAATTGGCTCTGCACGGTCCGATAGACGGTGCTGCGGGAGATTCGTTTTCCTTGCTGATTTAAAAATAGTGCTTTTTCTTTAGAAATGCAAATTCCCTGCCGGTCAATTTCGTCCAAATAGTGCAAAATTTTTTCCCGGACGGGCGGCAGGATCGGGACGATACGCTCTTTATCGCCCTTGCCGCGGACTTTGAGTGCGGTATAGTCGCCCGAGAAATCGTCGCGGTCGATACCTACGAGTTCCGCAAGCCGCAGTCCGCAACTGTAAAACAGGAGAACGATGAGCGAATTTCGGACAAACTTGAATTCCGGACTTTCGCTCTCCCGGTCCAGTTCGTCGAGAATCCCCTCCATGCGTGTCGAGGGGACGAATGCCGGGATTCGCCGGGAGGTTTTCAGTGCGTGGATGCGGTACATGACCTCTTTGTCGATTCGCCCCGTACGGTGGAGGTAACGGAAGAAACTCCGCAGGGAGGAGAGCTCCCGGTTCATCGAGGCGGCTCCCAGATGTTTTGTTTCCGTACGGTGTACGATCCATTCGCGGACGTCTTCCACGGTGATTCGCCGGGGATCGAGATCCGCTTCCGGAACATCGAGCCACTCAAGGAAGTTTGTCACGTCACGGCGGTAATTCTGCACCGTCAATGGGGAAAAGCGGCGGACCGTCGCTAGGTATTGCAGAAATTCTTGGAGCATGAAACAAAGATACTGTTTTTCTGTCGCATTTTATAGAACGCGATCGGAGAAGAAATGCGTACGGACCCAATGGGAAAATTTTGTCATCCGGAAAAGAGGAGCGTTGTCGGACTGTGCGAAGGGGTGTGTCGGAGTATTGCGTTCGTCAGGAATGACGCCTTGTTACTAAAGTGGGCGAAATTGAAAGAATAGATCGATTATATTGACTGTTACACGGGAATGGTTCGAAATGTTGATTCGGCATAGTTTACGGCGGAGGTGGCGATACTTGTAAAAGAAAACAGGCTTTTTCCCTGTTGACAGATAAATATCTCATTCCGCATAAATTGTCCGAGTCGCGTGTCAAGCATTTCAATGTACTGGTGCGGAGCTTGAAGAGGTATGAATTATATCGTATAAAAATCTTCGAGATTTTCGTTTTTCCCCAAATTAGCTTGTATCTTTGAAATCATAAACGTCAGATAAGCATGAAAACAAACCGGGAGGAAATTCTGCAGAGCGCTCTGCAACTGTTCATGTCGATGAATTACGAGCGTGTCAGCCTGCAAATGATTGCCCAAAGCGTCGGGTTGACCAAAACCGGAATCTTCAATTATTACCCCACAAAACTTGATTTGTTCGTCGCTGTAGCCGACCGCTATCTTTTTCATGTCCAAGACCCTGAAAACAAATTCTCTCCATCGGATGGATCGTTGCGGGACTTCATTGACAAATACATCGAAGGCGTACGGCGCACGATGGCCGAAATCGTGCAGTTGGGCAACATTCGGCAGGAAGAGATGCCTGGGCAGTCGGCTAACGCGGGTTATTTCCACCTCTACCAGCAGGTTCTGTTTTACTATCCCGACGGTAAGCGCAAACTCCACGAATGGATGGAAAAGGAATACCAATTATGGTGTAATATCATTCGGGAGGGGGTTAAGCACGGCGAACTGTGCAAAGATATTGACATTCCGGAAACAGCCGCTCTGTTCCGGCAGGTCTTTATCGGACTTGCTTATCAAATGGCTTTTGCCGACGGTCTCGATGTCGAGATCCTCCGGCATCGCTTCCTTTATTTATATGGCCTGCTGAAATGCTGATCCGGAATCCTGTTTCTGAAAGCCATCCGCTCCTTTTTTTCGACAAATGAAGCAAAAATATAACCATGCGGTCATATTTTTGCTTTTTTATTTTACCTTTGCAAAAACAAAAAAACTGACCAATTGGTAATTTTATGGAAAATAAATCCTTCGAACGCATCCAAAGGAGCTTCAACTACACTCCTGCGAGCATTTTTACGAATCAATGGTCGAATCTGGCCTTCGGTGTGGGAATGATCGTCATTCCGGTCCTCTTTCCCTTCGGCATCCGTATCCGGCATTTGAGAATCCTTTCTCCGACTGTTTTTTCTACGATTCTGATCGTGGGTGGTGTGCTGCTGCTCTTCTTTACTTGGCGAGGCATGCGAAATGCACGGGTCTTGAAGGCCCAAGGCGGGCAGATCACCGTTGATGGCAACCGCGTAACCTATCCTGAAGTCGAGAAGGGGCAGGTACAGTACCGCTCGTTCCTTACTACCGATATCGAGTATGTGAAGGATGACGATGAGGAGCGCCAGTGCAAGGTCAAACTGCCGGACAACTACATTGTTTTCGAGACCAAATATTTCGATTCGTGGGAGGAATTCGAAGTCTTCCGTTCTCTTTTGGAATGAAATAAATAGATAAAAAATACAGACATGATTACCAGACTTATGAAAATTGGAGTGGTGATCGTTATTGTCGCCTTCGCTTTCACCGCTTGCGACTCGGGCGAGACTTTCACGATGACCTCCGACGAGGGCATTGCAAAAATCAAGGAACTTATTACGACGAATGTTGATACTTCGAAGTGTAAGATCTACGAGGTGGAATGGAGCGAGGACGGCCACGACCGCAAATAGGAGAATATCCTTATGCAGATTGACGTGTATTACATCGATGCCGGCTCACATGACTACAACCTATCGTTCCGGTTCACGGATGGGAAGTTCACAACCGACGGTCCGAAGAAGAGCGATCGTCAATCTTATTCCTATGAATGCTCGACGGCTCTCGACCTTGATGCCATCAATTTCGAATACCTCAAAAGGATCACGGAAGGGGCCGTTTCTATCGTGCGGTCTGACGAGGAGGGCAAGGAGCTTTCCCTGAAGTCTGTCGAGATGTTCCGCTTCCGAGTATGGCCCGTGATGCTGCGCGAAGTCGATCGCTGGAATCGCAGCGAGGAGTTTTGCGAGGAGTCGAAACAGCTGGAGGTGCAATTCGAATTCAACTATATCGACGAGAATGAATCGACCGAATACGAGGGGCGCTTCACGGTGACGAATTATTATACCGTTTCGTTCACGGCTAACGCTGCGGGGGAAGTCTCGCTTGACGATTAACGTTTCGGTATGGGATTGATGGGCGGCGCCCCGCTGACAACGGGACAGGACTCCGAGCGACTGTTTGCGGCCGGAGTCACCTACATCTGCTGCGGAGCGTGGCCTTTGGCCTACGACTGCTTCGAACGAAGTGCGCACGAGGATGCTTCGACGCGCTACAATCAAGCTTTGTGCTGCTTCATGGTGGGGTGGTATGAGGAATGCCTGCAATTGCTTGGTAGTGCTGAACGATTGTTGGATGTCATGTCGGGCGAAACGTTCCGTATGAAATACCGGCCTGCCTTGCCGCGACCGTTTCCCGAAGTATTCCGCCGCTGGGAGACCACGAGCGAAGTGTCCCGCTGTCCGTTATTACCGGAAATGACTCGCGACGACGCACTCGTGCTAATCCTACGTCTGCGTGCAGAAACCGTTTTCCGTTTGGGGCGGTATGAAGAGTTACGCACGATTGCTACCCGCCTCGGACACCAATACGAACTGATTGAAAACCTGCTGAAACAAATCGACCCATGACACCACTTCGGGAACTATATGAACTCTACCGTTACCCTGACGTTGCGAAGGAGGAGTGCCGGCGACAACTTCTTGCCGAGATTCCGACCGACGCACGCGACGAAGATAACTACGGCCGCACGTCGTTGCACATCGCCGCGGAGTTTGCCGACTGCGAGGCCATCGCTTCGCTGCTTGACCGCGGAGCCGAGGTGAACATGCGCGACGAAGAGGGGCATACGCCCCTCTTCTATCTGGCGCGGCGGAGGGGTGAGACGGTTGTTTTGGGCGAACAGATTGCCAGGGCCGCTCGTTTGTTGTTGGAACGCGGTGCGAACCTTCCGCGCTCGGCATGCAACTCGACGGCGCTGATCGAGGCCGTGCAAAACCGCCACCATGCGATGACGGCCGTACTGATCGACTCCGGACAGCGTCTCGACTCTACGAACCGCTACGGTGACAACGCTCTGCACATCCTCTGTCGGTGCGCCGCTGCAACGGCTGGGGACATCGACCGAATAGAGCGGTTCATCGCCAGTTTTGGCGAGCGGTGGGTTTCCGAGAAGCGGCAACGGGAGGCTCGCGAGGAGCTGGAGGAATTCCAAGCGGAACAGATGCGCTGCTATGCGACAGCGGCGCTGCTACTCCACAGCGGTCAGATTGACCCCGAAGAGAAGAATTCGGCGGGCCAACGAGCATTCGACCTCGCTATGGAGGGAGGTGCCAAATGGGTGTGTGCCCTACTTTCGGGCGAGGATCCCTTCGACGAATTGACGCTGGAGACCGGCGGGATGAACCTTTTCCAGGCCCTGCGCAAAAGGGATCGGAGGACTTTCGAGGCGCTGTTGCGGGCCGGAGTCGATTTGCAGGCAGAGTGTGATGACCGGGAGATGTACGATTTCGCGGGTAAGACGCCGCTGATATGTGCCTTGGAATGGGGCGAGACCGAAATTGCGGAGATGTTGCTTCGGGCCGGAGCCGATCCCGACCGGCGAACATCGAAGGGAATGGCCCCCTTTGCCGCCTGGATTGATCGGGGATGCCGCATTTCGGATGGCATGGAGCGTTATGCTCCGTTATTGGCGCTCTTCGAGCAGAAGGGGTGGCATCCCGATGCCCCACAGACGAGTAAAGATGAACGGGCGCTCATGTTGGTGTGCCAGCATGACGACTACGAATTGGCACTCTGGACTTTGCGGCGATTGCTTGACCGGAAAGTAGAGGTGAATGCCCGCGATGCAATGGGCCGCATGGCATTGATGCATCTTCTGGGCCATGGAAGCGCTGGGCCGTATCAGTCGGAGATGCTTGAACGGTTGTTGGAGGCCGGTGCTGATCCTTGTGCCTCAGACAGCAAAGGGCGCACTGTACTGCACTATGTGGCCGATGGGTATTCGCACGCCGCAATGCGTGAAGCTGCAGAAATGCTCTTCGACTTCGGGCAGCCCGATATCTCGGTCTTCGACAATGAGGGTCGCACGCCGCTCGACATCGCCACACGTCGCAACAACGAAATACTCGTGAAATTTTTTCTGAAACACGCTTGAAATTAAACTATGGATAACTTCCAAACCTTTCTGAATACCTGCAAGAACGGGCAAAAGAACATTGCGAAGATCCTTCTCGGACGGGGTGGAATCGACCTTGACCGACGGGACGCCGAGGGCAACACGGCTCTCCATTATGTCTGTCGCGAGGGTTACCGTGATCTGGTTGTGCTGTTGCTCGACCGGGGTGCTGACCCGATGCTGCCTAACAACCGGGGTGAAACACCTCTCCACGCCGCCGCCCGGAAGGGGAACCGTGAGATCCTTGCCTGTCTCATCGATGCCGGGGCCGATCTCAATGCCGCTGATAACGAGGGTTGTACGCCGATGATGCGGCTGCTCGAAACCCGCCGTACGGATGCCGCGCTGTGGTTGATCGATCGGGGGGCCGACATCGAAGCCACCGACCAGTCGGGACATCGGGCGTTGGACTACGCCACGGCATACGGGCTGACGGAAGTGGTGGCGCGATTGAGCCGCTCGGACGCTGCGATGCGCGATGCCGAGGGTAACACCCCGCTGCATCAGGCCGTCTACAACGATCAGGCGGAGGTCGTGCGTACACTGCTTGCCATCTCGACGTCACAACTCGATGCGTCGAACGACGTGGGCGAAACGCCGCTGCTGGTGGCGTGCGGACGCGGGAACCTGCATATTGCCCGGATGCTCCTCGACGCCGGGGCCGACGCAAACCGGCCGTTACCCAACGGGACAATGCCGCTGCATTGGGCTGCACAGGCGGGCAATCGCTTCCTCGCGGAAGCGCTGCTAGGGGCCGGTGCGACGATCGACGCCCGCAACGGGGTGGGTGAAACGGCTCTGCTCGTGGCGGCACGCGCCGGAAACAACGAAGTCGTGCGCCTGCTTGTGGAGCACCATGCCGCAGTCAATGCGGCAGACAATCTCCAGCACACGGCACTCTATTATGCCGGCGAGCGGGGTTTCATGGAGATCGTCGAACTGCTGCTCACGGCAGGAGCCGAAGGAGAAAATTAATCGAAAACCTTAAAACATAAGTAGTGGCAT
>OAWS01001430.1_pt1 | contig 11783 bp, 6 predicted proteins | sample 1517141 | NCBI WGS metagenome assembly OAWS01 (sample SAMEA2580173, study PRJEB22360) | human gut metagenome | biome: human gut; feature: human-associated habitat; material: faeces | place: Denmark | collected 2008/2010
CCTGCCGCCGCGCGCGGCCGCGCCCATCGCGCCCCCGCCCCCCAGCCGGGGCTGAACGTCCCGAACTCTCGCGAGCGGACGGCTCTCAAGGAGGCGCTGGCATCCGTCGGGCAGACAGCCGGTACGAGCGTGAACGTCACTCGCTCGGCCGGGCAGCAGGTATTGTCCGAGCTGGCACGCGGAGGATTGCAGGCTTCGTCACAGTATGTCGCCGGGAAACTCCGCGAGGTGAAGATAACCCTCAAGGCCAACCATCAGCTATTATTGATTTCAAAACAACAGTAAAATGAAAAGAGACCTTATTTATCTGACCCTGATTGTCGCAGCAATCGCCACGGCAAAAGTCACGGCACAGACGACACCGGAAACGCCGGCGGAAATTCGTCCCCAGCGTATCGAAGCGGGATTCACGAAAACCGTGCATATCCTTTGCCCGTCGCCTGTCACGTATATCGACATCGGTTCGATGGACATCATCGCCGGAAAGGCCGACGGAGCCGAGAACGTCGTGCGCGTGAAAGCCGCCGTGCGGAATTTCGCAGCAGAAACAAACCTGACGGTCATCACCGAAGACGGCGGATTTTTCACTTTCGATGTCTATTATGCCGAGAATCCGGCTGTCTCGACCCTCAATCTTACAGTGCAGGAACCGCAACCAGAAAGTATGAAGAAACCGGCTGCCGTGGGCTATCCGCAGCCGACGGCCCCAGCATCCGAAAGCCGGGTGCTGCTGCGCGAGGTAGGGCGCGAGAAGCCCGCGACCGTAAAGCGCATGTTGAGCGACATATACCGCCAAAACCGTACGGACGTGAAGGGCATTCGCACGAAGAAGTACGGCATTGAAGTCGAAGTGCTGGGGATTTACGTGTTCAATGACGTGATATACATGCACACCTGCATCTCGAACGACACGAATATTTCCTTCGAGGTGGATGCACGGCGGTTCATCGTAGCGGATCGCAAACTCGCCAAGCGTACGGCACAACAGCAGACATCGCTCGAAATCCTGCGCGTATGCAACGATCCGGCAGTCGTGAGGGGACATCAGCGTCAGCGGACGGTATTTGCGCTGCCCAAGCTTACGATCCCCGACGACAAGGTGCTTTTGCTGGAAATCATCGAGAAAAACGGAGCCCGCCATCAGACGGTGGAGATACCAGCCAAAGAGTTGTTAGAAGCAAAACTGCTGTAAAGAGACAGGCGGTCGAACCCGATGCGGAAGTTTTTATGCAGCAGTGGGAATGTTTTGAATCCGTGCAGCGATCTTACAGGAGCACTTTGCAAGAGGATATTCAGACGTAGTTCCGCACGCTGCGGCCCTGAAAGGCTGTTCGTTTCTGGACAATCAAACACCCCGGTACGGTTTTCAGCCTGTACCGGGGTGTCTTTCATGCAGCTTGCGGGAACTCAATATTCATTCTGAAGCGTCCCGCACGTTCTTTATCAGACTATAAGAACCTGGTGTCTATAAACGACTTCGTGCTATCGACGGCAACCACTTTTGGCACATCTTTATTAAATATCCATCGCTGCGCTTAAGCAATCGCACTCAACGATAATTCATCATGCCAACAAAGTGAGACTCTTCGGGTTTCGGGGATTGTGATCCTCGATTCGAAGTTTTTTGTTCCAGACCATACTCAATTATGACTAGTGCCAAATAGTTGTTATACCTGCTCTAATACAGGCTTCTACAACTTGACAGTAATATTTAGGTATATAAATTGAGGGGGCTGACTCGTTTCTACCGGATCGACGGGACTTCAAAGACGGTCGAAGGGTGTCCGTCGTATATGGAGGGCCACCCCTGGTCGTCCCACTGCACAAGGTCGAGCATGCCTTGGCGTCCGATGTCCGTATTGCCGAGTTGGTAGGCATGATAGAACATCCAGGTCTGCCCCTTGTCGTCTTCGATAAGCCCCGCATTGTGGCCGCAGCCGACGAACCGGTTATTTTTGGAGAGAATTAGTTCGTAGCCGTTATCCGTCATGGGGTGTTCTTGCCGATCGACGTAGGGGCCCGTTACCGAGCGTGAGCGTCCCACGACCGTAGAGTAGGTGCTATCCGCACCGCCCGAAAAATCGCCTATCGAAGCGAAAAGATAGTACCAGTCACCGCGTTTGTAGATGTTCGTACCCTCGAAAGCCGTTCCGGCAATCAGCATTTTGGTTTCAGGACGAGGCGTGATCACAGCGTCGGCAGCAACGTCCAGTTCAATGGCGTAGATGCCCCGGAAACTTCCCCAAAAAAGCCAAGCTCTACCTTCCTCTTCGTAGTAGTATTGGTCGATCGACTGCTGAACGCCGATGCTCTGGCTGTCGACCAGCACACCCTTGTCCACGAACGGCCCTTCGGGCCGGTCGGCCACGGCGTATCCGATGACGCTGTACTTGACGTCTCCGAACCAGAGGGTGTAGAAAAGTACGTAACGGTCACCGATGCGTCGGATCTCGGGAGCCCAAAGATCGCCGCGCCGGTTGTTTCGGATGGCTGCGGGCCAGGTTTCATCGGTGAATGCAGAGCCGACGCGTTCCCAGGAGACGAGGTCTTCAGAACGGAAGATCGAGTAGCCATGTCCGGTGGCATAAAGGTAGTAGGAGCCGTCGTCGGTGCGGATGACCGAGGGATCGGGGGCATCGGTTGCGATGACGGGGTTGACGTAGGTCTTCGTAACGCCCTCGTCGGAGGGGGCCCAGTCGCGGTTGCCCTGTGAGCAGGCCGTGACAATCGTCAGCGCTGATAACAAATACGGAAAAAGGAATTTTGTCATGAATACTCTTTTTTTGATGGACACATTGTTTGAAAAAAGAAGGGCTGCCCAATAGATCTTAGACAGCCTCCATCTGTCACACTTCGTAGAATTTAGCGTTGTAGATCTCCAGTTCGCTCAACTCAGCCCACCAGCCGTTGTTGGCATGATAGTAGAGTCCCTGCACCAATTTGTCTTCAAGCGCATAGGTCCGCAGGATTCCAAAGCGTATGTAACGGCTTTTAGCCGGAAGTTGATAGGCTTTGGAGAGGTATTCCGTCGGCGAGGTCTTCTCTTCAGAAACGATTTCTCGCCCCAAAAAGGTCCAATCGGACTTGTCGTCTACAGTATAGCCCAAGCCGATTTCATGCGGGCGGGCCTTTCCGTTTTCGGTCACGGATGCATAGCGATTCCCCGGAGTCAGCGTTGCAAGCGACGAACGGGTACGGAAGCGGATACGCAACGTGGAGATTTCGGCTTTGCCCAGATCGATGTCGATCGTCTGGCCGTAGTAGGTGTTATCATCGTTGTACCACCATATGTTGTTGTTTCCACCCGTGGTTACGGAGGTCTCCGGATCGCCATCAATCAAGTTGTCAGGGAAAGTGCCGAACGAACAGGCATTCGACATTCCGTCACCGAACGAAAACATCTCGGGAGTCAACGCCAGAGCCGGCGTAGAGTCGGCGAATCCTGCATAGATTTTCATCTCAATACCCAATCTCTCGGCTCGAAGCACCATGGGAATAATGACGTTTCTTGATCGATCGATGTTTTCATCGGTCAGTTCGAGCATTACGGGAAATTTCGTCGTTCCGGCAGGAATCGTGAACTCGGTCTTGTCCAACTGCGCTTGTCTGAATGCTTCATGCTCTTCGAAGCCAGGAACGTTTCGGTAGGCATTGTTGAAATCTGCGATTGCATCAGGGTCGATGGCTAGCGTTACCGGCAAATCGAACGGTAGTGCCGCTAAAGTCGCCTCCATTGTCAGGCTTCGCTCATCGGGACGGAACCAGATGATTTTCCGCTCCTTCGAAGAGAGTGACGAGGTCTGCCCTTCAGCGGAAATTCCAAATTCAGGAGTATCCTCAACGATGATGGGCCGGATGAAACAGGGGCGGGCTGCATGAACCGAAGAACCGTCGCTACTGGTGAGTTTGACGGCAAGAGCGTATGGTCTGCTCCCTTCTTCCTGCGCGTCAAGTGCAACTCTCAATGCGGCAATCTGCTCGCCGGTGAAAAGTATTTCAACGCGTTTACGTTCCTCTCCCGGTGCGAATACCACCGGTTCGGGTAAGGTAAAAAATTCGGAAGGAAGCACCGTGTAGCTGGTCGTGTATCCTGCAATCTCGTCATCAGCCATCTCCTCGAATGAAATGGTTGCTGCCTGTGAAGGGTCGCTTCCCGCCCGATTGATGTGGAATACGATCTGCATATCGGCTTTGATATCGTATAAGATTTGTACCTCGTTAGCTATGAATGGGCTCTCTGCCACGCTCACTATTCTGTGGAATTCAGGTGCGAACTGATCCTGGATGTCAAACTCCGAACATGCCGCTGCCAGTAGCAAAGTTGCAGCCAGTCCTGTTTTCAAAATATTTTTCATCGGTAGCTATATTGTTTTAGGTGATTAATAACCCGGCGCTTGAACCATCTGCGGGTTGGAATATACTTCGTCCGAGCTGAGCGGCAGCAGGTACATGCGATCGAACCACTGGTAGTCGCCGTCGACCACCACCCGCTGGTTGAACTCCTCGATCGTCGGATTCACGCGACGGCTGACGTAACAGTCGAGTCCTGTGCGGCAGCCAGCGGAGAGATGCTGGGGAGCCGTACACCAGCGACGTAAGTCGTAGTAGCGACTGCCTTCGGCATAGAACTCGATGCGGCGTTCGGCACGCACCCAGTCCCGGATCGTCATCTCGGCGGTGCAGTCGTCCTTCGTGAGGGCCGGAACGCCAGCGCGCGTGCGGATGGCGTTCAAGGCATTCAGGGCGTTCTGCAACTCTGCGTCTTCTCCGTTCATGTAGAGTTCGGCGCAGGATTCGGCCAGGTTGAGATACATCTCGTCAAGGCGAATGAGTGGTGTCGGATATTTGTAGTCAGAAATTTTGCGGTCGGCCGTGTAGGTCTCGTGGGGAGAGATGAACTTGTTGTTCAGGTAACCGGTCTGCGGCATCTCGCTTTGCGAGTAGTTAGGATCGTAGCCGCAGCCCGACCAGCCATTGACCCCTTCGTCCGAACTGCGCAGGTTCAGGCGTAGCGGCTTGCCGGCGACTAAGTGGGGCCCGATATCACAACCGTCGAAGTTGATCCAGGCGTAGAAACGAGGTTCGCGGTTGACGTTAAGGTTGATGACCTCCTGACGCTCCAAGCCGGCCGACTCGAGCCATTTGGATGCGGGAGTGAAATCGGGGTCATTTTTCGGTAGTTTCCCGTTTTTGGTATAGAAAGCCTCAACGGTCTCGAGCGTCGGGTTGACGTGGGAATAGCAATATTGCCACTGGCCGTTGGTTGTCTTGATGATGCGCCGCGGGAGACTGCCCCAGACGAAACTTAGCGTGGTTCGATGCCAAGTGCGGGATGCACAGGACCAGATCAACTCGCGGTTGCCCATCGTTTCGTCGGAGGCAGCCAGGTAGCGCATCAGCAGCACGCGTTTGTAGAATTCTAGCCCCTCGGGCGTTGAGGTGTCGAGTCCAGGTATCCAGTAGGCCGCCTCGCTCGTGGAGATGTTCTGATTGGCGGCCATCTGTTCCATGTCTTCGATTGTCACTCGACTTACGCCGTGGCTTTCGGCTATCCGGATCGCGTTTTCAGCCGCGGTCTTGGCTTTGCGCCATTTCTCCAGGTCGAAGGTGCGGCTGACCAATTCCTGACCGTAGCCGGGCGTCTCGAAATTTGTGTTCTTCCAGTTCGGAAAGGGGAACTCCCCGTTCCATAGCGGTGAGGCGGCCAGCAGGCGCAGGCGCGATTCGAGTGCGGCACAGATCACCTGGTTACCTGTGCTGTAAGTCGAGGTCGCCGTATAGTTCGATTCGGGAAGGCCGCCCTCGGCCGCCTCCCTGAACAGGCGGCTGATATATTCGACGCAGTAATCGAAATGCGAACGACCGGGAAATTCGCTCTTCGGCGTGTCGGCATCAACATACTTTTCTACGATGGCGATCGGACCGTATCCTTGCAGCAGCACGAGCGAGTAGTAGGCCTTCAGGAATTTGGCATGGGCCAGGTAGAGCCGTTTGTCGGCATCGGTCAGAAAAGCGGGCTTATGCAGCCCCAGCTGCTGTTCGAAAAGATTGATGTAACCGATTGCACCGTACAAGGCCCACCACCGGTTGGTCGTATTGACAGAGGTCATTTGTCCGCGGGCGATGTAATATTGGTCGTATTTATACGGGGTTTCTTTGTTCTGCATCATGAGATTGGGCAGAATGAAGTCATCTGTAGTCTGCTCCAGGCTGAAATAGACAAACGGCTGCTGCCACTGGATCTCATGGTAGCCGCGGCCGTAAATCCAGTTTTCGACCTGCTCCTTATTTTTCAATGCATCCCCGAAATCCGGTTCCTTGGCCGGTACGACATCGAGGAATTCGCAGCCAGCCAGCAGTGTAGCTGCAAGAGAAAATATGATATGGCGGTATTTCATGGAATCATAATTTAAGTTAGAATTTGAGTTGAACGCCGAGCGTGAAAGTCCGCGAGAGCGGGTATTTGACCCAGGTCCACATTTCGGGATCCCAATAATCGAACGGACTCCACACGGCCAGGTTGTCGCCGTTCAAGTAGACGCGGCCGTACTTGAAGTTATAGCCCAACTCCAAGGTTTTGAAACGAATGAAGCGACCATTACGCATCCAGTAAGTACTGAAAACACTCACGTTGTTCGAAATGTCCGCTGAATTGATACCCAGCCGGGGGTATTCGGCCTTGGGATCGGGGTCGGCCTCTGACCAGTGGTTGTCAGCGATGAACTTCGTCAGGTTGTACAAGTCACTGCCGAACGGCTCCATCGCCACATCGCGGTTGATCATCAGGGTTCGGTTGCCTGAACCGGTGAAGAAGAGGCCGAGGTCCCATTTGCGCCAGCGCAGATTCAGCCCGATACCGTATTGAATGCGAGGGGTGGTGCCGTATTCGGAGATCATGCACTCGTCGTCGTTGTTGACGATTCCGTCGCCGTTCAGGTCGCGGTACTTGATGTCGCCGACCTTCGGCGCTCCGCCGATGAGTTGCGTGGCGTGGTTGGCTATCTCTTCCTCGCTTGTGAAAAGCCCTTCGGCAATATAGCCGTTCCAGCGATAGTTGTCGAGGGGCTGTCCGATAACGCTCTGCCAGGAGTTGGGGTAGTCGGGTTCGTCGTAATTGGTGTATTCGTTCCTGTTGTAGGTGAAGTTAAAGCGCATATCGAGGGTCCAGTCTTTACCAAAATTGCGCTTCCAGTTGACGCTCAACTCATAACCCGAGTTCGTGGCCTGGCCGATCTGTCCCCATGGTGTCACATTCTGGTAACCGAGGATGGCCGGCCACGAGCCGCGCGGCATAAAGATCCTGTCGCGGTTATCCCTGAAGTAGTCGAAAGTGATATTCACCTGACGGAACAGTGAGAGATCGACACCGATGTCGAGTTTCTTCACGCGCTCCCACGTGGCGTCAGGATTGGCGTAGACGAGCACCGTCGGTCCGTAAAAACTGTACATGTTCGAGAGCGAGGGACCAAACATCGAAAGGCCGTCGCCATCGTTGAGCTTGATGGAGTTGCGGTAGAGGAAATGACGTCGTCCTGCGTCATCGTTGAACCCGTCGCTACCGACCAGACCGTACGATCCGCGGAGTTTCAGGAAATCGACGTAATTGCGGAGCGGCTCCCAGAACTTTTCGTTGCTGATAGCCCAACCGGCCGACACAGCGGGGAAGAACTCGAACCGGTGACCGGCTGCCAGACGTTCCGTGCCGTTGTAGCCGAAGTTGAACTCGATGAAATATCGCTGGTCAAAGTCGTAGGTGGCGCGGCCCGAGAAACCCTGATTGCGCTGCGGGAGCGACCGGTTGGGGCGAAATTCGCGCATCATGTACATGAGGAGCGCTCCGACGTTGTGCTTGTTGAACCGGCGGCTGTAGTTCAGGCGGGCGTCGAAATAGAAGGTCTGGTCGGTGTAGGGTTCTCCGTATGATTCCTTGATATACTCATTGCCTGATTTGATTTGTTGCAGGCTGTAGTAATCCGGATATGCAGGATTGTACAACGTTTGATCCAGCGTATAGTAATAAGGGGACATCGTTTGTGTGAAGGAAGTATACGCATACGAGTTCCAATTCACCATGCCGGTGATGTTGAGTCCCTTGGTGATGAAGTCGAGTTTCTGGTCGAGTTGCAGTGACACGTTGAGCTTGTTCGCCTTGGTGATGCTGTGGTCGTCGAGCAGGCTCGCATAGGGGTTGGAGAAGAGAGTGGCTCCGGTCTTGACCGCATTCCCGAAACGGATGTGGTTGTCGCCCGGCTCCGAGGGGAAGAACGCGGGGTATGAGACCGGATTGGCCCGAATCGCATAGGAGAACAGCTTGTCGACGCTCTCGCCGGGACCGGATTGTTCGGTGATCTGTGCGTTGAGATGCAGATCGAGCGTCGTCGATTTAGAGAGTTTGTAGGAGATGTTGTTTTGGAAGTTGTAGGCTAACCGGTGGAGGTTGTTGTTGAACAAGTAATCTTCCGGCGAGTTGATGATACCCGTATCATGATTCAGGTTAAGGCTCATGAAATAGGTGGCCCGGTTTCCGCCGCCTTGGATATTGATGTTGGCGCGCTGGTTCATGTTGAAATCACGGAATAGCAGATCCAGCCAATCGACGTCGGGATAGGCGTAGGGGTATTTGTGGCTGCGCGTGTATTCGATGACCTCCGGTAAGTAGCGGTCCGAAACGCCGCCGCGCGCGCGATTGGCCTCATTGTATTTGTCCATCCAGGTCGCGCCGTCTACATATTCGACCATCTTGGTCGGCTGCACGAACGAATTCTCCAACGAGACGTTGATCTTTGCCCGCGTATTTTCCTGGCCCTTTTTCGTCGTAACGATCATTACGCCGTTGGCCCCGCGCACACCATAGATTGCCGTGGCGGAGGCATCCTTGAGAATGGAGAAACTCTCGATCGCCTCGGCCGGAACGTTGTTCAGGTCACCTGCGGAAATCTCCACGTTGTCGAGCAGGATCAGGGGCGTGGTGCGCCCGCCGAACGTTCCGATGCCGCGAATGTAGAAATCCGATGCTGCACCCGGTGCACCGGAGGAGGAGATCGAGATGACACCGGCCAGTTTGCCGGCCAATCCCGAAGTGAGCGATGACGAGGGGAATTTCAGCGCGGAGCCGCTCACGGAGGAGATCGAACCCGTCACCGAGACCTTTTTCTGGGTTCCCGCACCGACGACCACCACTGTCTCCAGTTCGTTATCAGGTGTGAGTTCCACGTCAACGACACCCAGTACACCGATGTCGACCGTACGGGTCTTGTAACCCACAAATGAGACGTCAATCTGTGCGCCACGGGGCAACATGATACGAAAGGCGCCTGTGTAATCCGAGGTCGTACCGTTGGAAATTGATCCTTTTTCGATAATCGTGGCTCCTGCGATCACTTCGCCGGTGGTCGCATCGGTGACGGTTCCCGTTATGGTACGATTCTCCGTCGACAGGGCGTCATTTCCCCCCCCCTCACAGAATTGGCAGATGCGTCCATGAATATGCCGCTCAAAGCGCATATCAGACCCGTAAATAGTAATTTTTTAAGATTCATAGAAAGAAGTTTAAGTTGATTTAAAGTCCTAAAGATTTTCTGCAATTCATTTTGGATGATGTTTCATAGGCAATGACTGAATTAAGGATAGACAAAAAACGTTGTGCATTTAAGCGAATGCTGTTTTTAAGTTATTAATCTTTTGATTTTGTTAATGAGTTGTATAGTATTAGAATACATTATTTTATCGAGCATTCTTATTCTGAATCCATCGAATGATTTGGCATAGTTCTGTCGGATCATTGCAAAGAAAGTGTTTGTAATAGTAAGCCTGTTACTAAACTCAAACTGTAATGTTGTCAAATTTTTTTTTGCAATTTTAGGGTAGATGTTGGAAATTTTCTATTCCGGTTTAAATGTCACCAACACGCCCTTGTGATCAGTGGGCCAGATGCCGAGCGGTTCGATGAACCTATCTTTGCCCGTCTCGCGAACTCGCTTGCTTCGCACGATCGACGATGAAGGCCCTACGATCTCGACCTGTTTCGGCACGAAAACTCCGCCCGGCAGGTAATAGATAAAGTCTATGCGCTCTCGTTCGTCGGCATCGGGAGCCCATGTCAGTTTTTCAACCTCCTTCGCCGGATTGTCGGCGGGATAAGTAAAACCCGGATGCGTCACCGGATCAGAATGAAGCACCCGATATACGTCGCAGAATCCGGCTTCATAGAGCTGCACGGAGCAGTCCCAAGAAACGATGCAACCGTTATGATCCCATATTTCGCATGTCGCCTCGGTCCAATCCAGGTGCGACGGCTCGTTGAAATCCCCGGCCAACAGGATCAAGTCGGCGCGCTCATGGGAGACCTCTTCGAGAAACGCCGCAACGGCCTCATCGCGTGTGGATGCACGGTTCATTCGCAAGACGGCCTCCGAATCACCGTCCGGAGCAGGCAATTTCTTCCACGTAACGCCATTATAACCGCGCGGCAAGTAGCAGGCGTAATGTGTATAGTCCAGATGGGCAGGATAGAGCAGTACGTCGAAGCCCTCGACATTGATGCGTACTTTCATATCAACACCGCCCGGAACCGTGGATAGCCCAGTTACGACCTCTTCTATAGGATATTTCGACAGCACACAGACATCGGTTCCTTGTACTCCGGCACAACGTCCTGAAGCTCCGTACCACATCTGTCCCCGCTGTTTCAACGCTTCGACCAACCGTTCGGAAGTAACCCCATGACGGTTGTTGACTTCACACAAAGCGACAATATGCACATCGAGGCGGGCGATCTCATCGGCCAGGGCGTCGAAAGCCCCTGGCACGACTGTTGCATCGCCCCAGATATTGAGTTGAAATATACGCAATTCTCCGATTTCCACGGCGTTGCATTCGGCGCTGCAAAGCAGCAGAAAAACTAAAAGATTTCGTAGCATGGTCGTCTATTTTCCTATTTCATAATTCCGAGCCAGTCGTCTGTGCAGAACGTTGAAGCCTGCAGTCCCGAGCTGTCTAAAATCAGCATAACTAGACTTTTCATTTTATGTTTTAATTTGTCCCAAAATAAATACTTAAATAGCAAAAAAGCAAATTTATCGTTTGTAAAATATACTACAAAAAAGCATATAAAACAAAATTTTACGGCTTTCTGATTTACACAATGCACCGTAGTGTAAGATGCTAAACAATTGATATAAAATAAATTAACACTTATGCTTATTTACAATTTTGATCGGGTGCTTTTTGCGAATTTAGAAAATTGTATATTTATCAATGGAAATCTAAAACCTATCGAACTATGAAATTCTTCATCGACACGGCCAATCTGGAGCAGATCCGCAAGGCGTACGAACTGGGCGTTCTGGACGGCGTAACGACCAATCCTTCTCTGATGGCCAAAGAGAACATCCGGGGTACGGAGAACTGCAACCGTCATTACGTTGAAATCTGCAACATCGTCGAAGGGGACGTGAGCGCCGAGGTCATAGCCACCGACTTCGAAGGAATGGTGCGCGAAGGCGAGGCGCTGGCGGCGCTGCATCCCCGCATCGTCGTGAAACTGCCCTGCACGGCAGCAGGAATCCGGGCCGTGAAATATTTCGCAGCCAAGGATATCCGGACGAACTGCACGCTGGTATTCTCCGTGGGGCAGGCGCTGTTGGCGGCAAAGGCCGGAGCGACCTATGTATCTCCGTTCGTGGGACGTCTCGACGACATCTCCGAAGACGGCGTGGCATTGGTAGCCCACATCGTGAAGGTCTACCGCACCTACGGTTACAAAACGCAGGCGCTGGCCGCTT
>OAWS01001436.1_pt1 | contig 11738 bp, 10 predicted proteins | sample 1517141 | NCBI WGS metagenome assembly OAWS01 (sample SAMEA2580173, study PRJEB22360) | human gut metagenome | biome: human gut; feature: human-associated habitat; material: faeces | place: Denmark | collected 2008/2010
ATTCGATAAATTGGCTACGGTTATTAATAGCATTGATTTGAATTCAAGAAAGAGTAGCTATGGGTATAAATATGGTTATGGATATGGACACAAGTATGGGTATGGTTACGTGGCTGAAACATGTGGAAAAAAGGACTGATTTCTTCTGTAAACTGATTTAATAGTTGCTATATAATTTATAATCTTTAATCATTAGCCTAACTTCTCTTGTTTATGGTTGTTTTTTAATATACCAGTAACCGTAAAGATAGCAAAATAGTATATAAATAGAACTAATGATAATGTAATTCAATATGAACTGTTTCCCTTAAAAGAGGGAAGAAGAATATCTTAACCATATGAAATACGAAACAAGCATAAATGACTCATCCAACAACAAACGTATTGCTAAGAATACGTTACTGCTTTATTTCCGTATGCTCTTGATGATGGTTGTAACTCTATATACATCTCGTGTGGTGTTAGCTACTCTAGGGGTGGAGGACTATGGTATTTATAATGTCGTGGGTGGGGTCGTAACTATGTTTGGCTTTATAAGTGGATGTATGTCAACGGCGACACAACGTTATCTAACTTTTGAATTAGGAAAAGGAAGAGTTAAACGATTACAGGAAGTATTCAATGTTTCTATTTTGATACATGGAATAGTTGCACTCGTGATACTGGTTGTAGCAGAAACCATAGGGCTATGGTTCTTATGGAATAAAATGCAAATACCTACTGGACGTCTTGATGCTGCTTTCTGGGTTTATCAGTCTTCTGTATTAGCCGCATTAATTATGATAATGAGTATTCCTTATAATGCCACGATTATTGCGCATGAGAGGATGTCGGCTTTTGCTTGTATTTCGGTATTGGAGGTATTGCTGAAACTGGGTATAGTTTACTTACTTTTATTATTGAATGTAGATAAGCTTATTTTATATGCCGTATTAATAGTTGCTGTTCAGTTTGCTGTTAGGATATGTTATGGTTGGTATTGTAAGTGCCATTTTAAGGAAACACGAATCAGATTGACTTGGAATAGGTGCTTAATTAAAGAGATGCTTTCTTTTGCAGGATGGAGTATAGTCGGAAATGCCGCATACGTGGCGTATACGCAAGGGATTAATGTACTGTTGAATATCTTTTTCGGACCAACCGTCAATGCGGCTCGTGCTATTTCTGTTCAAGTACAACATGCTGTTAATATGTTTTCTCAGAATTTTCAGACTGCTATTAATCCGCAGATTACCAAAAGTTATGCAGCATCTGATTATGTGGAAATGTACACACTAATATACCGAAGTAGTAAATTTACATTTTTCCTACTCTTGTTCCTCTCATTACCCGTAATGATAGAAACGGAATATATGTTGAACTTGTGGTTAACTGTTGTTCCAGATGATACGGTAATTTTCACTCGGCTTATATTATGTACGACAATTATTGACTCTATGGCAAATCCGCTCATGGTTGCAGTTACTGCCACAGGGCATATAAGACGTTATCATATAATTGTTGGTGGCTGTTTGTTGTCCATTATTCCATTGTCGTATGGAGTGCTTAAACTTGGGTGTTCTCCAGCATCTGTATTGGTTGTTCATTTTCTGCTAAGTGTTGTAGCTTTTGCAATCCGTTTGTGTATTGTGACTAGGATGATAAATATGCCTCTATATATTTACATTAAAGAAGTCATATTGAAAAGTCTCAAAGTTGTCGTATTGTCAGTTCCTGTGCCATTGGTCATCAGTTTTTATCTCCATACCTCTTTTATTGTAACAGGTGTGGTATGCGTGGTAAGTGTTTCTGTCATATCTTATGTGTTCGGACTTGATGAAAACGAGCGTACATTTGTAGGAAAGAGGCTAAAGGGGGCTCTGCTGAAGATGGGCTGCTGATTTTTTCGGTTTAGCAATTGTTGGCAATTATTTTATATCTGACTAAATATCTGATGCTACTAAATTTTGATTAGCTACTTATTTTTATGAAATCACTGTTCTATCCTGTTTTATTGTTGTTTCATGCTGTTTTTATTTCATTGGGGAATGATTCAAAGATGATAAAATACATTTGTGTGGTTTTACTCATGGTATACCTTTTTCACAAAAAAAGGTTTATTTTACAGCGCAAGTATCGAACGGTGAACCAAGCCTTACTTTTATTTGGCGGAACTGTGCTTTTCTCATCGATCCATATGCTGACAATCCATTTTCCTCCTGGATTTAAGGAAGTTTCTCCATTAAGTGGAGTTTTATTGGTACTATGTGTAGCTTGTTCTTTCTTTATGATGGAATATGTGAATGAGAAGAATCTTCATCAGTCATTCTTTATTCTTATGTATAGGTTTACTTTAGGTTATTTGTTGGTGAATGACTTATTGTTACTGGCTCAGATGCCTTCAGTATCAGGTATGGAGAGTAGTACCATCATTTATTTAATAGGTAACAAGTTTGAGGTGACATATATGCACTTGTTTTTTTCTGCATTATATTATCAGGTCTTTTGCACTGGTATGAAAGTTTATTTGCGACAATACATTATTCTCGTAATGCATTTAGTTTTAACTCTGTTTATCGCGATCGGGGTAGAGTGTTCTACAGGTGTTTTAGGGGTAGTCCTTTTGGCAGTATTTTTATTTCTTTATAAGAAGATACGTTTCATTTTCCGCCCCTTTTTTGCAATAATCTTGATGTTGTTGTTTGGAGCATTTTTTTTATTGTATGAGACGATCTTGGCTATACCTTCGGTTCAGTATTTAATAGTAGATATATTGAATGAGGATTTGACATTGACAGGACGTACTTATATATATACTAGAATGCTGGATCTAATGGATACTCAACCTTGGTTTGGTTATGGGAATGGAACTGCTACTTTTTTTACAACGTATTACATCCATGAGAAGTTAACGAATACGCAAAATGGATTGCTCAATGATTATATTGATTGGGGAATTATTGGGGTCATTTGCTTGATTATCCTTACATATTCAGTCCTGAGAAGTGCAAGTTCAAGGATTAATCCGTTTATATGTTTAATCTATACATATATAGTGTTGTCTAGCATTGAGATAACATTAGGGTTACGTTTCCTTGCTGTTCTTCCAATGTGTATGTGGGCAAATAAAAAAAATAATTAGGACTATGAAAAATATTTCAGAATTGTCTCATTGTTACGGTTGTTCTCTGTGTGCTGTCATTTGCCCTCAGCAGATTATTACGCTTTGTCAGGATAAGGAAGGGTTCTACCAACCTGTGATTGAAAAAAATGATGAATGTACTGCTTGCGGATTGTGTAGTAAAGTATGTGCTTTCATTAATGATGAAAAATGGCAGAATGAAAATATTAGGTCTTTTGCTTCTTGGAGCAGAGAACCCTCTGTTCGAAAGAAATCTTCCTCAGGCGGTACAGGTTTTGAGATAGCAAGGATGCTATCACGGAAAGGATATAATGTTGTGTCAGTCTACTATAATGCAGATAAAAAACGGGCAGAGCACTATGTGGCAAGATGCGTAGAAGAAATAATACCCTCAATGGGGTCGAAATATATTCAGAGCTATTCGTATAAGGCTTTCAAGGAGATAAAGAAAGGCGGCAAATTTTTAATTACAGGTACACCTTGTCAAATTGCTTCTATGCGGAGATACGTCCGTATGAGGCGGATAGAAGATGATGTGATACTGATGGACTTTTTTTGTCATGGTGTACCATCTAAATTGGTATGGGACAAGTATGTGTCAGAGATTGAAAATCAAATAGGTAAAGTAACATATGCGTCATGGCGCAACAAACAGTCGGGATGGCATGACTCATGGGGGATGTTCATAAAAGGAGAGAAAAGCTATTATAATAAAAAAAGATCGGAAGGAGATTTGTTTTATAAGTTCTTTCTCGGTAATATGTGTTTGGGACGAGCCTGCTATAAAGATTGTAAATTTAAATATTTAAACTCTGCAGCGGACATTCGTATTGGCGATTTATGGGGAAGTAAATATGTTGACGAGGAGAAAGGAGTGACGGGAATATTAGCTTTCACTGAGAGAGGGCGCATGGTTATAGCTAATTGTCCGGGGATAGAGACTGTCAACGAATCTGTTGAAGTAGTGACAGAGGGACAAATGAAAAGCTGTATCACTAAACCGTATTACTATAGAGGGCTTATGGCTTTGTTGAGAACTCCTTTAAAACTGAAATTTATTTATCGTATTATACAGATGTTGCGTATAGGGAACATCCTAAAGGTTAAAATGCATTTATGAAACGAGTAGGAATTGTGACTATGCACAAGGTTGTGAACTATGGGTCGGCTTTACAAGCATGGGCTACACAGGAAGTGATTCGTAGACTGGGGTATGATGTTCTAATCATAGACTATGTTTATCCCAATGCCTTTCACATTAAGGACAAAAAGAGAAATATTGCAAGAAGTGTGTTACAATGGTGTCTTCATTTTTGTCAAGGTTTTCCATGGGAGAAAAAAAGAAAACACTTTGAAAAGTTTTGGAATGATAATTTTAATCTTACGCAAACATATCCTTGTGTAGAGTCAATATATAACAATCCACCAGATTTTGATGTTTATGTGGCTGGAAGTGACCAAATATGGAATCCTACATGCATAAAAGGGGATGGCGTTTTTCTGTTGGATTTTGTTACGAATGGTAAACGTCGTATTAGTTATGCCTCCAGTTTTGCCCAAGCTAAACTAGAAGAAAAGTTTAGGAAGGATATGGCAGATAGTTTAAGGGGATTTTTCTCAATAGCTGTACGTGAGAGTAATGGCGTAAAAATTGTAAAGAAATTGATCGGAAAAGATGTTCCTATTACATTAGATCCTACTCTTCTTTTACGTAAAGACGATTATGGACCGCTTATAAAGCAAAGTTCACTGCATATTCAAAAGCCTTATATGTTGGTTTATATTTTGCAATATGCATATGACCCTTATCCGTATGCTACAGAATTTATTCGTGAAGTATATCAGCAAACAGGATTGCATGTGGTATGTTTGGACTTCTCGGCAAAACAACATCTTGGAATAAAAGATATGATTCATCTACATGATGCTGTGGGACCAGCAGAGTTTTTGAGTTTGTTTGCAAACGCTTCATTTGTGATAACTACGTCTTTTCATGGAACAGCATTTGCTTTGAATTTCGGTGTGCCATTCTATTCATTGCTGAATGATAAAAGCAGTAGTGACGACCGGATGGGCAACTTGTTACGTTTGTGTGGAATGGAAGATAGGGGTATAATAATTAACACAAGGAAAGTGCGAGTCTCTACGTCATTTGATATAAACGGATGTGAGACACGGCTAAGACAAAAGCGTGAAGAATCTATCGCTTATTTGCAGAGAAGTTTAATGTAATAAGATTAATTATATTATGGGTGTTTTCAATCAAATAAAAATGATTTGGCATAAGCGAAGTTCCTCAGCTTACATTAAATATCTTCGTAAAAAAGGAATACATATCGGAGAGCATTGCATAATTCGTGCTCCTCGCACGGCACGGATAGATGTATCACGCCCCTCATTAGTTACCATAGGTAACAATGTGGATATGAATATGAACTTTCAAATATTGACGCATGACTGGGCTTCGCTTGTCTTCCGAACTAAATATAATGACTTTGTGAATTCGTCTGGACATGTGACGATTGGCGATAATTGTGTAATAGGTGCTTGCTCATTAGTCACAAAGAATATTCCCGCTAATTCAGTGGCAGCCGGTGTACCTTGTCGGGTGATATGCTCAATAGATGAATATTACAGAAAGAGAAAGCAGGTTGCACTTGCAGAAGCAGTGGAGTATGTGCAGAGTATTCAAAAACGTTTTAAACGCGATCCCTTTAAACGTGAGTTGTATGAAGAGTTTATTTACTTCACCCATAAAGACAATATAGAACAGTATGAGCAAGAAGGTTCTCCTGTAAAGTCCCAACTTGGTATAGCGTATACTGATTTTATCCAGCGTGATGAAGCGAATTTCAAAGATTATGAGGCATTTTTACAGTACGTAAACAAAAAGGGAGTTATATCCAGTGAAAATAACAATATAATCAAAAATGAATAAACCAAAGGTAAGTATTGTAGTTCCTATTTATAATGTGGAAAAATATCTAGATCGCTGCATCCAGTCACTTCTTGCACAGACATTAAAAGAAATAGAAATCATTTTGGTAGATGATGAATCACCGGATAATTGCCCACAGATTTGTGACAGGTATGTAGCAAAGTATACTTATGTTAAAGTGGTGCATAAAAAAAATGATGGTCTTGGACAGGCTCGCAACAGCGGTATGGAAGTCGCCACAGGTGAATATATCGCATTTGTTGATAGTGATGATTTTATAGATGCAGACATGATGGAGAGACTTTACGATGAATGTAAGGAACACTCTTTAGATGTAATTTATTCTGAATTTAATGTGGATGAATATCCGGGTTTTCGTATAACTCTCAAACCAGAGCGGCTGTATACAGGCAGAGAAGAGATAGAACAGTTGCGTTTAGACATAGTAGGGGCAGAGCCAAATCATAGATCAAGTGTGAAGTTTCAATGTTCTGCCTGTAAAGGGTTGTATTCTATGAAATTACTTTCAGAACATCATTTGCAATTTCACTCTGAGCGGCAGTATATTTCAGAGGATATGCTGTTTAATTTAGATGTGCTTTACCATGCAATGCAGGTAAAGACTGTTCCTTGGCAGATGTATCATTATTGTTTGAACGGAGCATCGCTTTCACATACATATCGTCCAGATCGTTGGCCAAAGTTGCTTTATATGCTGGAGATACTTGATAAAAAGGGACAGCAGTTTAAGCATCAAGAAGAGTTTCGGCTACGTTTGGCAAGAACAGCGATTTTTTATACTCGTTCAGGTATAGGGCAAGAAATTAGAAGGACAGATATTTCATTTAAAGAGAAGTTAAGGCGGGTTACTGAAATCATGAAAGATACAACTATTTCTTCTTTAATAAAAGATTATCCGTTTTATAATCTTCCTTTAACATGGAAGATTTATGGATATTTGCTGAAATGTAAATGCAAATGGATAATGTTTATAGTAATGTATATAAATAATAAAAAAAGAAGAATGACGTCAATCAAGATTTGTTGAGGCGTAAAAGTATTAGTGATTTTTGAATATGCAATTAAGAATTATTACATTGTATCGAACCGAAAATTATGGGGCGTTTTACAAATGTTCGTTTTGTCGTTAATTAATCTATAACTTGTATCGTGATAAAAAGATAGATGGTTGTGTACACTTGGGTATAGAAAATACCAGTTGTCTATCTAGTAGCTACATTGTACATTGGCATGATGATGTGATTCGTAGAGAACATTTTAATAGTTAATAAATTATTTGTATCTAATATCCTTATGCTTAAATACTTGAAAAAGTGTCTAAGTAAAAAGTATACTCTAATTTTAGTATTAATATTTATTTTGCAAAATATTAAAGATGAATACTTTAGCGAATGGAAATATGTGTAAAAGACGGAAAGTCTTTTCTTTTAATTCAGAATTATATAAAGTAACTGGAGTTCAAAAGGTTTTAATGGATATTCACCATGCTGTAAAAGAAGATTATGACGCCATTATTGTGGGGACTGTATCCTATGGTATGGTTGATAAAAGTCATCAAATATTTGAAGATGAATATAAGCAATTTAAAAATCCTTTTATGTTTTATGATTCTATAGTTGTATTGCATGAAAGAAAATTCCTCTTATTATTTTGGATACTAAATCATATATTTTTTCAACATATCAAATTGGTATATGTGCATCATAATATATTTCATAATCATAAGTTGATGTCTATAATGCCTACTACGGTAGTATCTATATCAGATAAGTGTACGGAAAATTTGATGAATTATTTTAAAGTTCCTAAAAGACATATACATAAAATATCCAATTGCGTTAGGGAGTTATATCCACATTTTCATGATTGTCCACAAGCTGATTATATATCTATAATTTATCCCGCACGTATCAATAATATAAAAAGGCAAATAGAAGTATATAAACACTTGAAGGGAAAAGTTAAAGAGCAGATAAAAATTAAATTTGTAGGGACAGGACCTTGCTATGAGGAATTAAGAAAAATAATAGCAGGAGATAGTCAGTTTGAATGTTTGGGGTTTAGAAATGATGTACTTGATTTATTGCAAAAAAGCAATTATATGATGTTGTTTTCTACAACAGAAGGACTTCCTATCACTCTTATTGAGGCTTCAATGTGTGGTTGCCCTATAATTTGTAATGATGTCGGGGGAAATTTAGAAATAGCTCATGATGGTGAAAATGCTTTTATAGCTAATAGTTGGAATGAATTAGTTTGTGTGTTGAATAGCTTGCTAGATATTCCGAAAGATGATTATATGGCAATGTGTGCAAAAAGCCGAGAAATTTATCTTTCACGGTTTACATTTGATATGTTTAAACAAAAATATTTAGAACTGTTCTCAATTTTATAGTTTCATATTATGAGATACTTATTTCTGCTAATAATATTATATCTGTGTTTTAATTTTGTCACTTTGGGGCAGGAAGTGAATATTGACTTTGAAAAAAAGCCATATTGGGTGGAAAACTTTGATAAGAAAGGAGGTCTTGATGATAAGTTATGGGGATCTAAAAAAGAAAAATCGGGAGGATTGGTATTTTATACTGGTGCTGACGAGAAGAACGTAAAAGTAAAAAAAGGGAAACTTATATTGACTATACGTAAAGATAGTGCTTCTGGTAAATATCTATATACATCTGGTAGAATTTTTACAAAACAATATTTTCGTTATGGTAAATTTGAAATAAAAGCAAAGTTGCCTGTTACTGCTGGTGTTTGGCCGGCTTTATGGTTTAAGGCAAATTCTGGACCAGCATGTGTCGGAGAAATTGATTTAGTGGAATATATAGGCTGCATGAAAGCGGAAAAGATGAATGTGAATGTACATCTTTGGGGGACTTTTGGAGGTAAGAAAAATAATCATAAACAGTATCCTAGAAGTGTTGCAGTTAACATCTCAAATTATCATATTTATACTTTGGAAATGCTAAGAGGAAAGTTAGTATTTAAAGTTGATGGTAAAGTTGTATATGAGGTAAAAAAGGGAGATATAGAATATTGGCCTTTTGACGAAACTTCTTATCGTCTTATGATAGCCTTGTCTTATGGTGGAACTTGGGCTGGTTCATGTGGATTGGCTGATAACTCTCTACCGCAATCTATAAAAGTAGATTATGTGAAATATTATAGATTAAAAGAAGAATGTAATGATTAAGCTGGCTCCTTTTGAATCATGTACAGGTTGTACAGCTTGTATGAATAGCTGTTCTCACAATGCAATTGTTATGGCAGAAGATGCCGAAGGTTTTATCTTTCCACACATAAATGGTAACAAATGTGTGGAATGTGGACTTTGTATGAGAGTATGTCCAGTTTTAAATACACCAATAATTACAAATGCAACAAAGCCAAATGTTTTTGCTGTTTGGAGCTTGAAAGACAGGACTGTTAGTAGTTCTGGAGGAGCTTTTTCTGCATTTGCAAGGAATGTGTTGGAAGCTGATGGTGTGGTATTTGGTGCTACTCTTGGAACAAACTTATTATGCTATCATAGGGAGATTCATATGATAGAAGAGTTGGAAGTTCTACGAGGAAGTAAATATGTTCAAAGTGAGTTAAGAGATACTTTTTTTAAAGTGAAAGCCTATCTGAAAGAGGGTAAAAATGTCTTATTTACAGGTACACCATGTCAAGTAGACGGGTTATATAGGTATTTACGGAGAAACTATGATAATTTGCTAACATTAGATTTGGTATGTCATGGAGTACCATCTAACACATTGTTTCATTCATATCTTTTAAAACTTGAAGATTTAAAAAAGGTTAAGATATCTATGTTTGAATTTCGCCGTCGAAACGGTTGGGGCTTTGCATCAGCTATATCAGATAGAGGCAAGCTAGAGCCTATATATGATATTGAAAATCTATATATGTACGCTTTTGATAAAGCTGTTTTATTTAGAAAATCATGTTATGCTTGTCCGTATGCTAGGTTGCCTAGAGTAGGAGATTGTTCCATTGCGGATTTTTGGGGCATAGGTAGACATGGCAAATCATTTAAACACAATGTGTTAAAAGGAGTTTCCCTAGTATTGGCTAATAATGCTAAAGGGATAAATGCCGTACAAAATTTGCAAGAATCTTTTGTGGAAGAACGAACATTAGATGAAGCCTTGGCAGAAAATTATAATATTATTCATCCCTCTCCCCTGCATCCCATGCGTGATAAAATCATCGCAGCATTTTTAGATTCTTCACGTTCATTGAAAAGCATAAATAAAGAGTTTGAGTTGATTGATAATAGCTTGAAAGAACGAGTGAAAGAATATGCCTCTCGATACCATATTTATGATTTGCTAAAAAATATCTACAATAAATATAAAGCTCTATGAAAGTAGCTATCCTATCTATGCAAGAAGTGAAGAATTATGGTTCATTCCTTCAGGCTTTTTCTTTGAAAAAAACTATTGAATCGCTGGGTAATACTTGCGAATTCATTAATATTATCCCAGGTGAACAATTGGGAAATTATAAGATAAGTAAATTTCATAAGATTAAACTCCTCATACAGCGTTTATGGGGGAGGGATTTTATTAGACGTTTGTCTTCTATTTATATTTTCCAAACTCGTTTTTCGAAAGAATTTTTGCCTTATTTGGGAGTGGAATCTGAAAGAAATATTAGGCATTATGACGTGATTGTAATTGGCAGTGATGAAGTCTTTAATTGTGCTCAAAAAACATGGTTTGGATTTTCACGTCAGTTATTTGGTGAAGGGCTGAATGCAGATAAGATAATAACGTATGCCGCTTCTTTTGGGGCAACTACAGTAGATAAACTTCAAGAACTGGGAATTAAGAAGATTGTTGGTCGTTTGTTGGGAAATATTAGTGTAATATCAGTGCGTGATGCTAATAGTTCTATTACAGTAAAAACACTGATAGGTAAAGTTCCCGTAATGCATTTAGATCCTGTATTGATATTTAATTATGATCTGTTTATGCCTTCAAACGTTACGCTAAAAAATTATATGATTGTATATACATACCCGGGACGTATTACAGATAAGCAGGAAATTCAATCAATAAAAGATTTCGCCAAATCCCATAGACTGAAACTAATATCTATCGGCCATTATTTCTCTTGGTGTGATGACGTGGTCATTCCTTCCCCTTTTGAAGTACTGGCATATTTCAAGAATGCGTCATATATTGTTACTGATACATTTCATGGTAGTGTATTTTCTATCAAATATAATAAGGCTTTTTGCACAATCATACGAAATATGAACAATCAAAAATTAAGCTATCTGTTGAAACAATTTAACTTGGAGTCTAGAATAATCAATGATATTGATAAATTGGATAGTATATTAACAACTCCTATTGATTATAAAGAAATAAATGAGTATATAGCCAAAGAAACTCGATGTTCTATTGAGTACTTGAAGACAAATATCTGTAAATAGATTAGCGATGTTCTCTATTTTGGTAAAAAAAATAATTATTACAGACGGCAATTCTTTTAATGACCTTTTGGAAGATAAGGGTAAAGTTTATACTTTTTTAAATCCGGTTTCCTATCTCACTGCTTTAGAGAACAAAGAACTGTTCGCTAGTTTTGATGGTATTTTTGCCGATGGTTCCATCTTAGTGGCTGCCATAAGATTATTAT
>OAWS01001439.1_pt1 | contig 11722 bp, 7 predicted proteins | sample 1517141 | NCBI WGS metagenome assembly OAWS01 (sample SAMEA2580173, study PRJEB22360) | human gut metagenome | biome: human gut; feature: human-associated habitat; material: faeces | place: Denmark | collected 2008/2010
AATCCATATATCTGATTACGATATTTACTGGCGGATGAAATGAATTTGCGAAAGAGTCTTGACATTACCTTTGTGTTTTCTACCGTGCTATGCTGCTGAATGATAATTCAGGATAAGAATTTTACTGGTAATTTGTTCTGCTTTATCAAGAATTTGCTCGATACATTCTACGACGGAAGCAGAAAAGAATTCTTCTCCGCATTGAGTACATTTCTTGCAAGGCACGTTCTCAATAATTACATAGCCAGAGGAAACCTGTGCAAAATAAGTTGTCGTAGCATCGACCATCGTATCGGATTTACAAGCCAGACATCTCATAGTATCACCCCTTTTTTCGTACAGAGTATGTTTCATCCCAGTTGTTATGGTCCGGAAAATAGGCAGCTATGATTCTAGAAGCACTGCCTTCGTCACTCATTACAACATGCAAAGGAAGTCCCTTTGAGGATGAACCACAAATTAAGCAACTAGGAAAAGGAAAATCGTCTTCATATTGTTCGATAATTGTTCCAGTAAACACAGCATTTTTTATGTCTTGCATTTTTATTCCTCGTTCTCTGAAGCGTCTTATAGAATGTTGGGTCATAAAGACGGCATCCATATTATAATATGTGCGCAGCGTATTGAGATCAATCAAAAAGACTCCTCCTTCCAGCTCTATTAATCTATTATACCAAAAAATATAATGGTTTCACTACTTTGCAGAAAGAAAAATACAAATCTATATCATAAAGAATACGATAACCACGCGGTTTATGAGTTGCGTGGTTGTTTTTTTGCGGCCTGCCACTTGCGGACTGCGGCCTGCGGCTGTCAGGTCCCGAAATTTTGTACACCTTACTTGAAGCAGTACAAGTTGGTATGATAAAATATAATAAATATACACACTTTATCTGTCTAAAAAAGTGTAAACTGCGGACCAATGGACAAAGAGGAAAAATAAGTGAAAAGGGATGGTTAAATTGGCAAATTTTGAGAGTAAAGAGTATCCCAATTTGGCGAAATTAGCGGATAGTGCAGAACTCTTGATGTATTCAGATGCCAAGAGCAGTTTGACGATTTTCGGATCCTTTGCTGAACAGCTGACGAAACTGATTTTCCGCTTAGATGGAATGAAGGATTGGAATTTACAGCAGAATGAACGCATTTTGCGTATGCAGGCATCGAGTAATGAGTATCCGTCCAGCGTCACGGCGGCTTTGGACAAGATTCGCCGTTTGCGTAATAAAGCGGCCCATGAAGCTGATTTTCATCCCTCGCTTGAGGTGGCTTTATATATTGATCAGGAAGCGTTCTTTGTCTGGTGCTGGTTCCTGGAAACGTTCACCCAGGCTGATATAAAGCCGTATCAGAAGCCGGTGGATCAGCAGACGATGGTTGCCGACCAGCAAAAGAAAATTGAACAGTTGACGGCTGAAATCGAGAAACTTCAGCATACGCAGCCTGTAGAGGTGCCCGAAAGTGTCCGCGCGGAACGGCGGCGCAAAAACAGAAAATTTGCCGCCAAAAACAAGCTGAGCGAAGCACAGACACGGGAAATCATCGACCAGCAGCTTCGTGATGCCGGATGGGAAGCGGATAGTAAAAATCTTAATAACTGGACAAAGGGGACGCTTCCGCGCAAGGGCCATAATATGGCGATTGCCGAGTGGAAATTGCCTCATAGTAAAGAGCGTGCTGATTATGTCCTTTTCAGTGGCGAACGGGTTGTAGGTATCATTGAGGCGAAAAAGTATGAAGAACCGGTAGCCGCAGATGCGCTGAACCAGGCCTATGACTACTATAAGCATCTAAAAAATGCAGGAGATGTTGTGGCTGAGGGGAGGAAACCCTATGCCATGGACAGTGCTGTATTTTTATTCGGCGCCAATGGTCGGCCTTATTTATCTCAGATGAAAAACCAATCAGGCATCTGGTTCCGTGATCTGCGCAATAAAAATCACCCCGACTGCCCCCTTGAAAGCTGGCTGACGCCGGATGACATCAAAATGAAGGAAATGGCCCGGCCCGAAGAGGATGCAGATGCGGCTTTACAAAATGACAATGACTATCCTGATTTTGCCGGACGCTATTATCAAAAGCTGGCCATTCAGGAAATCGAAAAAGCCATCGGCGAGCATAAGCATCGTATCCTGCTGGCCATGGCAACGGGCACAGGGAAGACGCGTACGGCCATAGCCCTGATGTACCGGCTGATTAAGAATAAGCGGGCTCGGCGTATCTTATATCTCGTAGACCGTCAGTCCCTGGCCCAGCAGACGGCAGACGCCCTCAAAGATAACAAGGTAGATGGCCAGTCCATCAGTAGTATTTACGGCGTCAAAGAATATGGCGATAAGACTCCGGAAGCCAATACCCGTATCCACATCGCGACTGTACAAGGGCTGGTACAGCGGCTCTTTAATAACGAAGAGGAAGTGCCACAGCTTTCACCGGGGACGTATGATTTCATTATCGTCGATGAAGCCCATCGCGGCTATCTCGAAGACCGCGAGATGAGCGATGACGAAATGGAACATTACGACCCCAGTGAATATATCAGCCAATACCGCCGTGTCATCGACTACTTTGACGCCGTCGCTATCGGCATGACGGCCACGCCGGCCTTGAATACAGTAAACATCTTTGGCAACCCGGTATACAGTTATACCTACAGGCAGGCTGTCCTCGATGGCTATCTGATGGACCACAATGCGCCCTATGTCATTACGACAGAACTTTCCCAAGCGGGTATCCATTTTCAGAAAGATGAAGAAGTCGAAGTCTTTCATGAGCCCGATGCGTCTATCAAGAAATATCAGTTACCAGACGACATGGATTTTGATGTCGATGCTTTCAATACGAAAGTAGTGACAGAATCCTTCAATCGTGTCGTCTGTCATGTCTTGGCGGAACGGCTTGACCCACTGGATAGGGAGCTCGGCAAGACGCTTATCTTTGCCGCCCGCGATTCTCATGCCGATATGATTGTATACCTGCTGCAGGAGGCCTTTGCCCAAGCCGATAAGCCTTTGCCGGCGAATACCATCATGAAAATTACGGGCCATGACCGTCATAGGGAACAGCATATCCGGGAGTTTAAAAACGAAGAATTCCCGAATATCGTCGTTACCGTTGACCTTTTGACGACGGGCATTGACGTCCCATCCATCATGAACCTCGTCTTCATGCGTCGCGTGAAGTCCCGTATCTTGTTTGAACAGATGATTGGCCGTGCTACGCGCCTGTTCCCCGGTATGGACTGCTTCAATATCTACGATGCCGTCGGACAATTCGCCAGCATGGAAAAAGTCACCGACATGAATGCCGTCATTCATGAAAAGAACGTAAATCGTTCTGTGGGAGACCTCTTTCAGTTAGTCACGGAAGCGGAAGATGAAGGCGACTTTGCCGAATATCGGGATCAGCTCATTGCCAAAGTGCAGCGTAAGTTGCATCGCCTGAATGAGAAAGACCGCAAATCGCTGGAAACGGCGACGGGCGTCAAGGACCTCTTTGAATGGGCCCGGTCTTTGGAAAAAAGTAATAAGCAGGCCATGGTAAAAGAAGAACAAGCCATCCTGCTCATTGATGCTTTCCGCGGGGATTCCCAGAAGGTCCTTATTTCCCATCAGGACGATAAGCTGGTCAGCGTTCGTCAGAGCTATGGGAAAACCGGGGAAGGCCCTGGCGATTATCTGGAAGAATTTAATGCTTTCATCAAAAACAACGTCAATGCCATTGCCGGAATCGGCGTCATCGTGAATCGCCCGAGAGATTTGACCTTGAAGGAATTACAACAGATCGATGCCATCCTTCAGGCACAGGGCTTCCGGGAACGCGATTTGCAGTCTGCCTGGCGGCAAGTGAATAAAGAAGCGATAGCGGCTAACATTATCAGCTTTATCCGACAGGCCGCCCTGGGCACGCCGCTGGAATCCGAAGAGGCCCTGGTGGAACGTGCCATGAGCAAGGTCTATGGCCTGGCAGAATGGACGCCAACGCAGATGAAATGGCTGGAACGAATCAAGAAACAGCTGCTCCTGAACAATGTCCTGGGGCCCAATGCCCAGGTCGCCTTTGACTCTAACGATGCTTTTCGCAGCCGTGGCGGCTATATAGGGATGCAGCGGATTTTTAAAGACAAGACCGATGAAATTGTCGATGTCATCAATGATATCATATTTGCCTAATAGAAAGAGAAGATTATGACCAATCAAGAAATCGTACAACGTTTGTGGAATGAATGTAATGTCCTTCGTGACGACGGCATTACCTATCAGGACTATGTCACGGAACTTACGTATATTTTGTTTCTTAAAATGAGCAAGGAACAGGGCCAGGAAGAAGGAATCCCCGTGCAGTATCGCTGGGATGAGCTCAAAGCCAAAGAGGGGCTGGAACTCAAGAATTTCTATAAACAGATGCTGCTGGACCTGGGCAATGCCCAAAAGACACCGAACCCGAAAGTCAATGCCATCTATAAAGATGCGTCGACCAGTATTGATGAACCGGCCAATTTGGAAAAAATCATCAAGGATATTGATGAACTCGACTGGTTCTCTGCCAGAGAAGAAGGGCTGGGCAACCTGTATGAAGGGCTGCTGGAGAAGAACGCCAACGAAACCAAGTCCGGTGCGGGCCAGTATTTCACGCCGCGTCCGCTCATCAACATGATGGTGCGCATGGTTCGTCCTAAACCGGGAGAACGGCTCTGCGATCCGGCAGCAGGGACTTTTGGCTTTATGGTGGCCGCCAATGACTATCTGAAAAGACAGACTGATGATTATTTCGACCTGTCCGATGAAGAGCAGCAATTTCAGCGGCATGAAGCTTTTTCCGGCATGGAGCTGGTCCCGACCACGCATCGCCTGGCCCTTATGAATGAATACCTCCATGATATAGATGGACGCTTGGAACAGGGCGACAGCCTTTCGGCGGCGGGGAAATGGATGAAGGACTTCGACGTCATCCTGACCAATCCGCCCTTTGGCACGAAAAAAGGCGGTGAACGGGCCACCCGTGACGACCTTACTTATGCTTCATCCAATAAACAGCTCAATTTCCTGGAAGTCATTTACAACGCTCTTAACCGCAAAGGGACGGCCCGTGCCGCCGTCGTCGTGCCCGATAACGTCCTCTTTGCCGATGGCGTAGGCGAACAGATTCGCCGTGACTTGATGAATAAATGTAATCTTCATACCATCCTGCGCCTTCCGTCAGGCATTTTCTACGCCCAGGGCGTGCAGACCAATGTGCTGTTCTTTGACCGGGGGACTACCGACCAGGACAATACCCAGGACGTGTGGATCTATGACATGCGCCATAAAATGCGCACCTTTGGCAAGCGGTCTCCTTTGAATGAGAAAGACTTCGCTGAATTCGAAAAACTGTATTGCCCTGATAATTGTACAGAACGCAAAGAAACGTATGATGCAGAAACCAACCCCGAAGGACGGTGGCGCCGATTTACCAAAGAAGACATCGAAGGCCGGCCCAATACCAGCCTCGACATATCCTGGATGACCGATGAAGAAGAAGCGGATAGCCGCAGTCTGTCTGAAATCCTGACGGCTATGCAGGAAAAATCCGAAGAAATTGCCAAGGCCGTAGCCGTGCTCAGCCAGGAATTGGCGGAGGTGGATCAGGATGACTAAGCACCTCGACATCGACACCAAAGCCATGCGGGCCAAAATCCTCGACCTGGCCATTCAGGGGAAACTCACGGACCAGCGGGAAGAAGACGGCAACGCACGGGACCTCCTGAGAGAGATACAGGCAGAAAAAGAAAAACTCATCAAAGAAAAGAAAATCAAGAAAGGAAAGCCACTGCCGGAGATAACGGAAGAGGAAAAGCCCTTTGAAATTCCCGATAGCTGGGAATGGGGAAGATTAGGAGATATTGTTAGTAAGGCCATAAAGAGAGGAAAATCTCCTAAATATAGTACAACTGGGGATGTGCTAGTTTTTGCGCAAAAATGCAATACTAAACCAGGTCGCATTAATTTAGAACTTGCTAAGAAGCTGGATTTAAGTACATTAAAAAAATATTCTGAAGAAGAATTTATGCTATCTGGTGATATAGTCATTAATTCAACGGGCAATGGGACTATGGGACGCGTGGGATTCTTTTGGGATAAAGATAATCCGTATAATCTTAAAATTGTTCCAGATTCGCATGTTACTACGATTCGAGTTCTTCATGATTTGATTGATAGCCAATACATATTTTATTTCTTAAAGAAGTTACAACCAGAATTAGAGTCATCAGGTGATGGTTCGACAAATCAAAAAGAATTAAAAGCGACAATAATAGCTTCAATATGTATTCCCCTTCCTCCTCTGGCTGAACAAAAACGCATTGCTGACAAAGTATCCGCTCTCTTTGCCCGGTTGGACGCCATCGATAAGGCCTATGAAGAATACCAGGGACTGCAGCAAGCTATGAAATCCAAACTGCTGGACCTGGCCATACAGGGCAAACTCACGGACCAGCGGGTAGAAGACGGCAACGCACGGGACCTCTTGAAAGCGATACAGACAGAAAAAGAAAAGCTCATCAAAGAAAAGAAAATCAAGAAAGAAAAACCGCTGCCAGAGATAGAAGCGGATGAAATTCCCTTTGAAATTCCGAAGAATTGGATGTGGGCGAGATGGGGAACGCTTTCAATATCTATTAAATATGGATATAACACATCTGCACAAAAAGATGGAAAAATAAAAATGGTGCGTATCAGTGATATTCAAAACAATCAAGTTAATTGGGATAGTGTTCCATTTTGTAATATTCCAAAAGAAGAAATTGCTCAATATTTACTTCGAAAAAATGATATTTTGTTTGCGAGAACTGGTGGGACAGTGGGGAAATCATACTTGGTTTCCGAAGTTCCCGAGAATGTCGTCTATGCAGGGTATCTAATTCGAACAAGATATAGTGAAAAACTCTCGCCTCAATATCTGAAATATTTTATGGAAAGTGACTTGTATTGGTCACAATTAAAAAAGGGTACAACAACAACAGCACAACCAAATTGTAATGCAAAAACATTAGGGAAAATGGTTCTCCCACTCCCGCCTCTTGCTGAACAAAAACGCATTGTCGCCAAGTTGGATGAACTGCTGCCGCTTCTGTAACGCGCCTGGCGAAAAGGCCGTGGCTCGTGTTCGTGGTTCGTAGCTCGTAAAAAAAAGCCATTATACTCGGCTAGGCTGTGGTGAAATCTCTCTAGCGGGCTTCCCACGTGGAAGCCCCTACGAAACGACCGCAGGCCGTGTATTTTTTTTTACGGCCTGCTATCTGCGAACTGCGACCTGCGTTCATTTTCATGCGGCGAAACCGCATCGGAATCCGAGTCTTGACGATGATTGAGGGTTGACGGTATAATAGATATGTGAAAAGAGGTCTTGCCGCGGGACGGTCGGCCTTCATGAATTGCTACAGGAGTAGCCGCTCAAGATAGGAGTCGCGGGCGGCTCTTTTTTTGTTTTGTCGTCAGTATGCCAGGAAGGGCAGGATTGTATAGATGGGTAGTATTAAAGTACAGAAATTGAGTAAGTCTTTTGGAGTGCATACGGTATTCCATGATGTGAGTTTTGAAATCCGCCGGGGCGAACGGATCGGCCTCATCGGGGCCAATGGGGCCGGGAAGTCGACGCTGCTCAAGTGCCTCATGGGCGAAGAGGACTACGACAACGGGGCCTTTGTCGTTTCGGAAGGTGAATCCATCGGCTATTTGCAGCAGGATATCACCTACGCCGACGATGTGACCTTGCGCCAGACGATTACCGAGGCCTGGCAGGACGTCATGAAGCTGGAAAAGGATTTGAAGGCTGTCGAAAAGGCCATGCAGGCCCATCCCGATGATGAAGGCTTGATGAACCGCTATGCCCGCATGCAGGAACTGTTCGAGTGGCTCGGCGGCTATGAATACGAATCGATGTCGCGGAAAATCGTCCAGGGCCTGGGCTTTTCGGAAGCCGACATGGACCGGCCGGTCCAGAGCTTTTCTGGCGGCCAGAAGACGCGCATCAATCTGGCCAAGGCCCTCGTCCGCCGGCCGGATTATTTGTTCCTCGATGAACCGACGAACCATCTCGACGTGGACATGCTGGAATGGCTGGAAAGCTATCTCTTGTCTTATGGCGGCGGCATCCTCATCGTATCCCATGACCGTTATTTCCTCGACCGCGTGGCGACGGGCATCCTCGAACTGTCCCACGGCAAGGTAACTAAATACAAGGGCAATTATTCGCGCTATGTCGAGCAGCATGCCCAGCAGCAGAAGGCCCTGGAAAAGGCCTATAAGAAGCAGCAGGAACACATCCACGAAACGGAAGAATATATCCGCAAATACAAAGCCGGCATCAAGGCCAAGCAGGCCCGCGGGCGCCAGTCCCAGCTGGACCGGTTGGAACGCATCGAATGGCAGCCCGAAGATGAGTCGCTGCACTTCAATTTCAAGCCCGTCGAAGAGTGCGGCCAGAAAGTCCTAGTCCTGGACAAGGTCAGCGGCGGCTTTGCCGACCGCCAGTTGTTCGACCATTTATCGCTCCTCCTGCGCCGCGGCGAAGCGGCTTCCCTCATCGGCCCCAATGGGACGGGGAAGACGACGCTCATCCGCATGATCATGGGCGAAAAGGAACCGACAGACGGCCATATTACCTTGGGCAGCCGCGTCCATATCGGCTATTTTGCCCAGGAACACACGGATTTGCACGGGGCCTGGACGGTCCTCGATGAAATCATGAACGATTTCAGTTATGGCGAAGAAGAAGCCCGGTCCGTCCTGGGGCGCTTCATGTTCCGCGGCGACGATGTCTTCAAGGTCATCGATAGCCTCAGCGGCGGCGAACAGGCCCGGCTGGCCCTGTTGAAGCTTTTCCTGCAGGGGCCGAATTTCCTTATCCTCGACGAACCGACGAACCATCTCGACATCCCGACGAGGGAAGTGCTGGAACAGGCTTTGCTGGATTTCGGCGGGACGTACCTCGTCGTATCCCATGACCGTTATTTCCTCGACAAGATTACCCAGCGGACGCTGGTCCTGGAACATAAGCAGCTCACGGAATACGTCGGCAATTACAGTTATTACCGGGAAAAGGTCCGTGAAGCCCAGGAAGCGGCAGAAAAGGCGGCAGCCGAAGGGCAGGGCTCCTCGCCGGCTCATGAAAAAGAGGCCGCTCCGGCAGCCAGGAAGGCGGAACCGGCACCGGCCGTGAAAGCGCCGGCCAAGGCCCCGGCTTACGGCCAGGCGGCCAAGCTGGAAAAAATCGAGATGAAGATTGCCGAACTGGAAGCGACTATCAAGATGTATGAAGTGCAGATGAATATGCCCCAGAACCAGACCGATGCCGACGCCATGATGGAATTGACCCGGGAATATGAAGCGGCCCAGGCCCAGCTCGATGAGGCTTATGAAAAGTGGGAAGCCCTTTCGGAGTCTTAAAACTGTCCGTGCATGGAAGATATGAAAAATAAATATAAACTTTAGGATTGGAAATAGCGTAAAACGTAAAACTTTACGTATCCATCCCAATGTGTGGTTTCAAAAAGCCCGTTTTCTTGATGCGTTTTTTAAAAATGTCAAGAAAACGGGCTTTACAAGTTTCTGCTACGTGGTATACTATGCTCAACTCCCATTCGGAGGATAAACTTATTATATCTTTAAAGCATACGGAAAGATTCCGATAGAAAGGAAGCGTTTATATATGGCAGCACAGTTTAACCCGGTTACGCCGGAATTATTAGCAGAATTACGTCAGGTCGTCGGTGATAAATACGTCAAGACGGACGAAGATTATTTGGAAAGATACCAGACAGACGAAGAAGGGAACTCCCATTATTTCCATAAACCGGAAGTCGTCGTCTTCCCGGGCTCGACGGAAGAAGTGGCCGCTATCGTCAAATTGGCCAATAAGTACCTCGTTCCGATTACGCCGCGCTCGGCTGGTTCCGGTGTTGCCTGTGGTGCTATTCCTGTTTATCACGGCATGGTCGTCGAATTGGAACGGATGAATCAGATTCTCAAATTCGATGCCGACAATATGTATGCCGTCTGCCAGACTGGCGTCATCACTGGGGACTTGCAGCGTGAAGCTGCCAAACACGGCCTCCTCTATGCCGGGGACCCGTCCAGTGCCGACAGCAGCATGATCGGCGGCAACGTCGCCAACAATGCCGGCGGCAACAAAGCCGTTAAATACGGCACGACGCGCCATCAGATCTACAGCCTGAAAGTCGTTACGCCGACAGGGGACATCCTCGACGCCGGTGCCCGCCTCAAGAAGAGTTCTACCGGCCTCTGCCTGGAACAGCTCTTTGCCGGTTCCGAAGGTACGCTGGGCATCATTACGGAAGTCACGGTCAAACTCCGTCCCATGCCGCCGTATGTCTTCAATATGGTCTGCGTTTTCAAGACCGATGAAGAAGCCTTTGCCCTGCCCAATAAGATCCTCAAAGCCGGCATCGACCCGACGAGCATCGAATTTATGGACAATGAAGCCCTGCGCATGACCTGCAAATTCCTGGACATGAAGATGCCTCATGTCGACGAAGGCTGTGATTACGTCATCGTCACGGTCGAATCGTTCAGCGAAGACGACTCGGACCGCAAGATGGAACAGCTCTGCGACTTGGCGGAAGCCAACGGCTCGATCGACGAATTTGAAGCGGATAAACGGATTTGGACCCTGCGCAAGCAGTTCGCCGAAGCCGCCCGCGACGTCGACAAGATGTTCCAGACGGAAGACTTCGTCGTCCCCTTGGACAAGATTCCGGAAATCACCAAACAGATTCCGGAACTGCGCGAAAAATACGACCTCTACTGCGTCACGGTTGCTCACATCGGCGATGGCAACATCCATGTCCTGCCTCTGAATGCCAAAGGCTTGTCGCCGGAAGAATGGTTCCAGAAGATTAAGGCCTTCCATCGCGACCTCTTCCCGCGCGTCTATGCCCTGGGCGGCAAGATGTCCGGTGAACACGGCATTGGCTATAAAAAATTAGAAGAATTTGCCCTTTGCACACCGCAGGCGGAACTTAACGTCATTAAAGCCATCAAGAAGGCTTTGGACCCGAATAACATCATGAATCCTGGAAAATTAGTAGAAATCGGCTAATTATTTCGTAGAGGGGAAGTCAAATTGCAAAGACGGCAACGATTATATTCATAATAATCGTTGCCGTCTTTTTATATATTTACTATAATAGAATCAAGAAATTTACTAATGTACTTATTATAGTCCTAGATTTATGAAAACAGGTGATGACATGAAATACTACAGCCGCTTAAAGACGCTTCGGTTGGAAACAAGGCTTTCTCAGGCCGACGTGGCAAAAATCTTGAAGTGTTCACAAGTTGGATACGGCATGTATGAATTGGGGAAACGGAAAATCCCCGTAGAAAAGTTGATCCAGCTGGCAAGGCTGTACCACACCTCACTCGATTACATTGCCGGATTGACAGATGAACGGGAACCACGCCCAAAACATCGGGAGGACGATACTAGTTTGTAGTACGGAGTTTGTAGTTTGCAGCAGATGGTTTTTAAATTTAAAACCCAGCCACTAACCCCTAACTGTTAGCCACTAACCACTTAAAAAGGGGCTGTAACATAATAGCCTCATCTAAAAAAATGGACTCAGTTATCTGAGCCCATTTTTTTAGCAAAAGAGGCCCCGAAGGGCCTCTTTGCTGGTATAATTATTGTATGCAAAACAAAATCAACCACGTAAAGTATACCA
>OAWS01001442.1_pt1 | contig 11710 bp, 11 predicted proteins | sample 1517141 | NCBI WGS metagenome assembly OAWS01 (sample SAMEA2580173, study PRJEB22360) | human gut metagenome | biome: human gut; feature: human-associated habitat; material: faeces | place: Denmark | collected 2008/2010
AAATGGCAAAAGAAACAAATTAGGAACAACAAAATCCCGTAACCCCAAAATGAAATTATGAGAAAACAAAAATTAACACGGATAACGCGGAATTTTTCCGATTTTGATATTCATAAATCAACTCCAAAAGAAGAAAATTATAAGTAGGCACATCTGTTTTCATTTTAATAGAATATAGTGGTATGCAAGATGAAGATGGGACGAGTCACTGTAAATCATGCAAAAATTAGCAAAATTTCTAATTAGGCAAATTATTTGCCGATTTTTATAATGATTTTCGGATAAACAAACGATATTTGGAGGAAAATGAGTATCTTTGCAACCGAAAACAATAATAATATACGCAATGGCTGAGAAAAATCTTAATCGTATAAAAGTTATGCTTGCAGAAAAGGGGAAAACGAACAAATGGCTTGCAGAGAAACTTGGCAGAGACCAAGCAACCATTTCCAAATGGTGTACTAATGCTTGTCAACCTCCTTTAGAAGCATTAATACAGATATCTCAATGTCTGGAAGTTGATATAAAAGAACTCATTAGGGTTCCTGAACATAATCCTTATAAAGAATTGTAATGAAAAAAATAAATACTTCATTCTCATTATTTGATTTCAATAAGAAACGTGTGACTTAGAGCAATTTGATGCAAGATATTAGGTGAGTCGGTCTTGACATTTTAACTCAAGCAGCGAGCACTCAGTGATATTCATTTCTGTTTTTTATCCCAACTGGCTTATAATTCGGAAATTTATCAAAATTTGTATCAAAACTAAATAAGCATAACAATGGAACCATCTATATACAGTTTTTCACTTTGTACCGCACTGCCGTTAATGTTATTCTTCGGCTTTTATTTTTTGTTTGCAAAGGCTCCTGAAAAGAAAATTTTCAAGAATTATCTCCGCTCCCGACAGATTATGGGTATAGCTATGTTGCTGCTTTCTGCAAACTATTCGGTACATTTCTTCTTTGGTATCCGATTCAAAAATGCGGATTCTGCCATATTGATGAACATGTCCACATACTTTCTGTGCTATTCTCTGTTCAGTTCGGCATTGATAATGTTGCTTGATCGTTTTTACATTACCAAACGGCGTGTGTGGACACATATCATTTTATGGATTATATTTTCAACTCTTTCCGGAGTTGTGTTGTTCCTGTTGCCAAGCGGAATCATACAAAAATTCTCTTTATTTGCTTTAGCTGCCTGGTTAGTCGTTTTTGGAGTCGTTTTAGCTCGCAGAGTCATAGTTGCATATCGTAGAGCCATTCGGATTTTCAATGAAACTCAGGCGGATGATATAGGCGCATATATCGAATGGCTTTCCATATTCACTTATTGGGCACTTATCTTCGGCGTCGGATGCGGATTGCTGACATTTCTGCCAGACGAATATGTTTTTATCTGGATTTTGTCGTCAATACCGTTCTACAGCTATCTTTTCTACAGCTATCAGAACTACCTGCTGTTCTATGAACAGGTAGAAAATGCGTTTGAGCAGGATATACAATCTGAAGAAGAACTTCTGACAAATTCGGAAACTGAACATGAAATAGTTTCTGAGAAAGAAGTTCCTAAGTCCTATACAGAATTTATAGAGAGGGTTGACAACTGGATAAAGACAGACGGCTATGTACAGCAGGGACTTACCATAAAAGAACTGTCCGAAATACTTTATACGAACCGTACCTATCTTTCCGCTTATATCAAGACTACGTATAAAATGACATTCCGCGAATGGATAACCAGTCTCCGGTTGGAGTATGCGAAAAACATACTGAAGGAGCATCCAGAAATCAATATACAGAAGCTGGCTGAGTCTTCTGGTTTTCTTTCCCAAAGTAACTTTATCAAATTATTTTCCGAGAAAGAAGGATGTACGCCTGCCAAATGGAAAAAATCAAATCGGGAATAAATTGTGTAGTAAAAAAACATCGGAAAAGGTCACAGAAACCCATTTCCAAAAAGTGCTCAAACGACAAAAAAGTGCTAATTCGACAATTCAAAAAGTGCTAATTCGACAAAAAGATGCTCAAACGACATTATTTATAAAATTTTACAGCAAAAGTTTTTCTAATCTTTTGGGCATAGAATGACATTTATTATCTTTGGAGAGGACAAAGATAATAAATGCAAGTTTATATGAGCAGAAAAATCACTTTTCTTACCTTGTTTCTGTGGCTGATGACGGTAACTTTTCCTGTCATTGCGCAGCAGAAAACAGACACGACCTACACCTTCCGCTTCGTTCCGCAGAAGGACATGTTCTACGTTCCTTGGAATGGCAATGACACTGAACTTGCCCGCCTGTTGGAATGTATCGAAAACAGTAAAGCAACAATTTTTGACGGCAAGTTGCCGCTACTGGTTGACGGCTACTGCAATTCGCTGGGCGGTGAAGCTGAGAACCTTGCAACGGCGAAGATTCGTGCCAATCGAGTAAAATCAGAACTGATTACACGCGCGAAAATCAAGGAAGAAAACTTCATTACCCACAATCATGCGACAGGGGGTGATTTTGTAATCGTGCGCCTAACGGTACCCGCAAAGGAAACAGCCGCGATGGATGCGGAAGCGGAAGCACGACGCAAGGCGGAAGCCGAACGCTTAGAAACCGAGAAGCGTGCCGAACAGGAACGGCGTGCCGAAGAGCAGCGCAAGGCGGAAGAAGCCCGACTTGCCGCTGAAAAGGCAGAAGCCGAGAAAGCTGCTCTACAAAATACACTTGCCGGCACGCCGTCGGAAACTAAAATCACAAATGATTATCATCTCTCCCTGCGTGCCAACCTGTTGCGCTGGGCTACCCTGACACCCGATTTAGGACTTGAATGGCGCATCTGCCCATCGTGGGGCATTGCCGTAAACGGCTCGTGGACTTCTTGGAGTTGGAATGACAAAGACCGCCGCTATGCACTCTGGGAAGTGGCTCCGGAAATACGTTATTACATGGGTGAGAAGAAAGCCTGGTATTTGGGTGCGATGTTCAAGGCCGGACAGTTCAACTACAAGCTCTCCGAAACAGGCAAGCAAGGCGACCTGATGGGTGGCGGCATCACCACTGGCTATCAGCTACGGCTGAACAAGGCACTGACGCTTGATTTCAACCTCGGCTTGGGCTACCTGAATGCCGATTTCGAAAAATATAAAGTCATCGATGGTGTGCGCGTGCGCTGCGGCAACGAGACAAAAAAATGGTGTGGCCCCATCAACGCCGGTGTGACATTGGTATGGAAGTTATTCTAATACGGAGGAATAGAGTATGAAAGCAAGACAATATATATATATGATGGGAATGGCAGCCGCCGTGCTGCTCTCTTCCTGCGTGAAGGACACGCTTTATGACACGCCGCATCCCGACTACGGGAAGATTGCGGTGACAGCCGATTGGTCGGCCTGCGGTGAGGGTATCAACACACCTGCCACGTGGACGGTCACTATGGGCGACTATACGGGTACGGAGACTTCCGCCACCCATGCCCCCGACCATCTGTTTGCTCCAGGCAGCTACACCCTTGCGGTGTGGAACCCAGCTGAAGGAATCACGGTAAATGGTACCACCGCCACCATTGCTGCAGCCACGGGAAACCGGGCAGGCACGGATGCCTTTGTGAACAATGCCCCGGGATGGTTCTTCACCTATACGAAACAGGTGAGCATCGAGAAAGACAAGGACTATCCGCTGACCGCTGCAATGAAGCAGCAGGTACGCGAACTGACGCTCATCATCAAACCGACGGGTGATGCCGCTGGACGCATCACGGAGATTGTTGCCCATCTGACGGGTGCAGCCAGAATACTCGATTTCGCTACCGATACCTACGGAGCCGCTTCAAACATCGTGCTGCCCTTCACCAAGATAACCGAAGGTGACGATGCTGGCAAGTGGAAAGCCACGGTGCGGTTGCTGGGTGTGACCGGCACGGAACAACTGCTGACGGCTGAAATCCGCTATGCGAACGGCAACCCAAGCCCCACCACGCTGAAAAGCGACCTCACAGAAGCTCTCAAGGAGTTCAACACCAGAAAGGGCAAATCGCTGACCCTCGGCGGAACGCTGGTTGAGACTCCCGAAGGCATGGAAGTGGACGGAGCCGAAATCAACGGCTGGGAAGAAGTGAAAGGTGATGATGTAAATGCTGATTTGTAAATAATAAAATTATAGATATAATGAAGACAAGATTTTTTGCACTTGCAGCGCTTGCCCTCACACTGGTAGCCTGCAACAACGACAACGACAACGAGAACCTGAACGGTGACCCCGTGGCCGCCCAGTTTACCGCCAGCATCGCCCCCGCCACCCGCGCCAGCGGAACCACCTGGACTGGTGGCGACCGTATCGGCATCACCGACATCGGCAACGATTCCCACTACGGCAACGTGCCTTTCATCCTGAAAAACGGGAAATTTGAGGCAGAAGGAAAGGTTATCTATATCGAAGATGCAAAGACCCATACTTTCCGCGCCTACTATCCGTACAACGCGGCGGGAGGCATCCTCACAGCCACGACCGATGCCACGGCGCAGCAGAACCAGCCTGCCATCGACTTTCTCTTTGCTTCAGGAGCCACGGGAGACAAAAACAACCCGGTAGTAAGCTTCACCGACAAAACCGCCAAAGGCGGTGAAGACAACTCTTTCCACCACCGCATGAGCCAGATAACCCTTACCTTCGAGGCGGGCGACGGCGTGAATTTCAGCGTGGTCAAGCCTGAACGTTACACGCTGGACGGATTGTTACTCACCGGTACGTTCAACACGGCCGACGGTATTGCCACCGCAGACAACGGACTACAGACCGGAGAACTGACCATGAATCTGGCAGACGGCAATCTCACGTCATCGATCATCCTCTTCCCGCAGACAGTTGCATCCCTGCCGTTGGTTGTGAATTACAAAGGTCAGGAATATCATGCCACACTCACCATGCCCGATGGCGCACTGCTGGCGAGCAACAACTATACCTATACCGTCAAGCTACACAACAAAGTCCTTGAAGTCAGCGAAGCCACAATTGCAAAGTGGAACGATATAAACGGCGGAGAAGTGAATGCTGACATGTAAGATGTTAATAATTAATTGATTAGGGTGAAGAATTATGAGACATAGATTATTTATCCCCGCAGCCACCGCACTGCTGTTCGCCCTCGCCGCCTGCACGCAGGACGAACTTGCTGGCGATAACCGTCTGCCCGAAGGTGAATACCCCGTCGTCATCCGTGCCACCGGTCTGTCCGTGGAGGCAACGCCGCTGGCAGCCCCGTCCACCCGTGCCGCTGTGGACGGCGACTGGCAGGGCGTCACTTCCGTGGCACTCAAGATGGGCGATGCGGTAAAGGAATACACCGTAACGGCTTCTACCGATTTCAAGAGTGCCACACTTTCACGCGAGAACGACCCGTACTACTGGACCAGCCGCGACCCGATTACCGTATCGGCATGGTGGCCCTTCAACAAGGCCGACATCACACAGATGCCTGCCGTGAAGGTGGCCGAAGACCAAAGCAAATTGGCTGACTTCCAGAACAGCGACTTCATCTCTGCTGAGAACCGGAAGGTGGAATTTAACAACCCGACTCTTGAATTTACCCACCGCACGGCACGCGTGACAATCGAACTGAAGCCCGGCACGGGATTCACGAGCGTCGCCGGTGCCACGGTGAGCCTCGTGAGCCTGTCCGCCGATAACGGCAACCCGACTGCCATCAAGACCTATAACGCAAGCGGCAACACCTACGAGGCACTGACCGCCCCGCAGATCGTTGCGGCAGGCAAGCCGTTCGTCAAGGTGAAACTCGGCGGCGGCACCTTCTACTTCCGTCCGCAGAACAACGTCGTATTAGAAGCGGGCAGCCGCTATAAATATACCGTTAAGGTGAACACCACCGGCCTGACGTTAGAGGGCTGCACCATCGGCAACTGGGTTGACGGCGGCGGCGAGAGCGGCGAGGCTGAGGATTTGGGCTACATCTACGACAGCAACACCAATACCTACACGGTCTATAACGCCGACGGCCTGATGAATATAGCCGAATTAGTGAACGGAGGTAAGACCGACATAAACATTACCCTCACCGCCGACATTGACCTCACAGGCAAAGACTGGACGCCGATAGGCACAGACTACGACAACTCATACACCGGCACCTTCGACGGCGGCGGCCATACCATCACCGGGCTGACCGTTACGACAAATGACAAATATGCGGGTCTGTTCGGCTATCTCGGTAATTTCAATAATGCCGCCGCTACGGTGAAGAATGTGGTGATGGATGGCATACAGATAACATGCAATCACAGGTTGGGTTATGCCGGCGGCGTGGCAGGATTTAGCTGGGGCACCATTGAAAACTGCTCGGTGTCGGGCAGCATTAGCGGCACGGTGAGCGTCGGCGGTGTGGTGGGTGTTCAAAGGGACCATCCCATCACCGGATGCAGTTCCTCTGCCACAGTGAAGGGAATGGTCCAGGTCGGCGGCGTGGCAGGTCAGACGATTTTTGGTGCCACCTTGACCGCTTGCTATGCCACAGGCAACGTGATCATAGAAATAGACCGCACAGAGAATATCTCTGGCGGCGGTCTGGTAGGATTCAACGACGGAGTAAGCCTCCTTTCCTGCTATGCCACGGGCAACGTAACCAGTACGGGTAGTAGAACTGGCTATGTACATATCGGCGGCTTTTTGGGAGATAACTACACTACCTTGACCGCCTGCTATTGGAAGAACAATCATGAACAAGATATCGGCAACAATAGGAGAAGCACCGGAGCCACGAAGGTGGACGGCTCTGTCGTTACCTGGCAGAAAGCCGTTGATGCCATGAACACCGCCTTGCAGAACGCAGGCTCAAAGTGGCGTTACGAACTTAAAGGAGCATTGCCTACCTTGATGAAGCAGTAAACCGTCGGGGGGAAAAGTTACGCCCGCAACGGAAAGAACCAGAGTAATAAAACAACAGATATAATGAAGACAAGATTTTTTGCACTTGCAGCGCTCGCCCTCTCACTCGCCGCCTGCACGCAGGACGAAGCGGGCTTCCTACCGGAAGGGGCGGAAGGCACACCCATCGTCTTCACCGCCACGGGGCTGAACCCAGCCGCGACAGCCATCGCCGCCACCCGTGCCCCAGCGGACGGCAATTGGACGGGTGTGCAGAGTGTGGCAGTCCTGATGGACGGCACGGTGAAGGCATACAACGTGACGCCCTCCACCGCCGACCCCACCAGCGCCACGCTGACCTCCACCGACCCGTACTACTGGACCAACCACAACAACATCACCGTCACAGCGTGGTGGCCCTACACCGCTGGCGAGACAACTCCACCTGCGGTAAAGGTAAAAGCCAACCAAAGTGCCCAAAAAGACTTTGAGGGCAGCGACCTCATCGTAGCCAACGGGCAGACGGTGACCTACGGTAGCCCCACGCTCCGCTTCACCCACCGCACGGCGCGAGTGACCATCGTTCTGACGGACTACACCGAGGGGCTGGCATCCGTGCGACTGACGGGCCTCTCCACCGAAGGCGACAACCCGGATATAATCGTCCCGTATGACAAGGGCAGCAACACCTACACCGCCATTGTAGCCCCGCAAAGTGTGGCAGCTGGCACGACCTTCATCGTCTGCACCTTCACTAACGGCAAGACCTTCGTTTATAAGATGAAGAATGCTACCGACTGGCAGGCGGGCGGTGAATATACCTACACCGTCTCCCTCGCTGCGGCAAAAGACCTGGGCTATACCATAGAGAGCAACGGCAGCTACACCGTGACCTCCGCCGATGGCCTGATGAATATAGCCGAATTAGTGAACGGAGGTAAGAGCGACATTAACATTACCCTCGACACAGACATTGACCTCACAGGCAAAAACTGGACGCCGATAGGCACAAGTTTCAGCAACAAATACACCGGCACCTTCGACGGTGGCGGTCATACCATCAAGGGGCTGACCGTTACGACAAATGACCAATTTGTGGGTCTGTTCGGCTCTATCGGTTATGCTGGTACGGTGAAGAACGTGATGATGGAGGACGTACAGATAACAAGCAATCGCAGTTCGGGCTTTGCCGGCGGTGTGGCAGGATATAGCGATGGCACCATTGAAAACTGCTCGGTGTCGGGCAGCGTCAGCGGCACGGTGTACGTCGGCGGTGTAGTGGGTGCTCAATGGAACGGTTCCATCACCGGATGCAGCTCCTCTGCCACAGTGAAGGGAACGGTCTATGTCGGCGGCGTGGCAGGTCAGACGAATGGGGGTGCCACCCTGACCGCTTGCTATGCCACGGGCAACGTGATCATAGAAATAGCCCCCAAAAAGAATATCTCTGGCGGCGGTCTGGTGGGAATGAACGGAGGAAAAGGCGTTCGTGCCTGCTATGCCACGGGCAACGTAACCAGTACAGGTAGTAGCACCGGCAATGTACATATCTTCGGCTTGTTGGGAGATAACTACACCACCGTGACCGCCTGCTACTGGAAGAACAATCAGGAACGAGGCTATAAGACCGCCCCCGAATCTACGAAGGTGGACGGCACTTACGTTACCTGGCAGAATGCCGTTGATGCCATGAACCGCGCCTTGCAGAACGTAGGCTCAGAGTGGCGTTACGAACTTAACGGAGCATTGCCTACCTTGAGGAAGCAGTAAACCGTCGGGCGGAAAAAGTTCCGCCCGCAACGGAAAGAACCGAAGTATAACCCCAATAAAGAAAGGAGGACGTGATGGAACACACGGAGAATCCACCATATTGGTTTTGGCATCAAGGCATTGTCAATAATAATATAGTCTCCAGTGTAAATATGGAAGCTGTAAGCCGGACATTGTCAAGATTGGTGCTCATTAAAGACAACAAATCAAGTATTTAAATTAAAAACATGGGACTTTTTCACAGAGGCAAGAAAAATAATGACGATGAGCCGGACAGTGTTCAAACCAATTCATTCTCTGATATTATGAATGGTTTGCAGTACGCCGTAAACTGTGCACAAGATACATTACAGAATCATCAGATACAAAATCTGACCAGACTTTTTGAAGGAACAAATGCAAATAACGCAAATACGTTCCAATCAAAAAAAATCATGGTTGGAGACAAGACTATTGATATTCCACTTATAGCCTTGATATCCCATCATTATCTTGCAATGGATAATGTGCAGATAAAGTTCAAGGCGAAGGTCGGAAGCGTGGAATCACAGATTCCGGAAAACAACTTGCTGTTATCCAGTCCGCACAGAGCCAATCTCCAGATGCAGATGAGCAACATAAAACCAGATACAGATGATGTCATGGAGGTTTGCGTCAATTTTAAAGTTCAGGAGACTCCGGAGAGTATTTCCCGAATCATTGACGATTTTGTAAAAAACATCTAACAATTTCAAAATTCAAATGTTATGGCAGAAGAAACAAAGAACCAAGGGCAACAAGAATATGCAGAAAATATAAGCGGGCAAGCGAAAGAGATTATTTCCGCTGCATTGGAAGAGACTAAAAATAACGGTACATCCCCTGTACTTGGAGATCCGAATGTGACTGACAATTTTAAGGGGCTTCCCATGCGGGAACTGATTGCAGCACCGCTTATTGCAGCAGCCGAAGCTCAACAGGAATTGGCAGCGACAGCATGGAATTTCTACCAGAAAATTGCTTTTGATGAAGACGGTAAAACAGCTCGTGTATTGGAATTCGATATTAAAAGACCGATACAGCAGGATGGAAAAATGACAACAATGTCACAAAGTGTCAAGGCTCCGTTTATAGGATTGGTGCCTATTCCTTCCCTGCTCATAGATCGCGTGGATGTCGATTTCCAGATGGAGGTTACCGATACATCAAACGTAAAAAGCACTACCAACGCAGAAGTAGAGACAAAAGCTTCTGCAAAACATTGGTTTATAAATGCGGAAATCAGCGGCAAAGTCACAACCGCCCGCGAGAACACCCGCATGACCAACCAAACGGCAAAATACCAGATACATGTTTCTGCCAGCCAGCAGCCGCAGACCGAAGGTCTGTCTAAACTGATGGATATAATGGCATCATGTATCGAGCCTATAAATACAGAAAGCAGTAAATAGAGTATAAACATATAGAACGGGATGGATAAAGTCCCGTTCAAATTTGATAACAATTATTATGAAAACATAATAAATGCATCAAACATCTAAAAATAGCCATATGAAAATTTGTACATGGAATTCCCAAGGAAATCCTCTTAATGATGCTATTAAATTAAATATATTGAATCATCTATTAACAATAGAACAATGTAATGTTGTTATGATACAAGAATGTGGTAAATTCATACTGCCTGCACAACATAGTGGTAGATACCACTATGTTGTGGTAGAACATGCAGGTGCTTATAATCAGAGATGTAATACTTGTATCATTGCGGATTTGAATTTTGTAGCATCAATACATTATCTGATATCAGGAACAGGCCGATCCGCAATTTGTTTAAATTATAATGGATGTAACATTTATACCCTTCATTGCGAATCTGGGTCTGGTGCTGTAGGAGATATAAGAGATTTAGTACGCCATGCAGTATCTCCTTTCATCATTGGCGGAGATATGAATTCAACGCCAAGCGAATTATCAGATAATTTAAGAATAATGACCACAGGTACCAGAAGTAGGCCGGGAAATAGTGCTTATTTTGCCTGTTGTGGTATGACAACACATATTTCAGGTCGAGAATTAGATTATTTCCTTATCGATAGCAGATTACAGCTAAAAACATATGTACGAGGATATCATATGAAGGGTGGGGATCACTATCCTGTGATATTGGAGATTTAGTTAACCAATTATATTTTTCATAAACAAACAGTGTCACTGCGATATAAAATATTTTCCACCTGTACGGTTGAAGTTGATACGGATTCTGTCAACAACCCCGATTGTCACTCCCCACATGTGCATTGCCTCATAGCAATACCAATACACATTCATAATTGCGAGTATGATACTCACGGCACGGAGAAAATCCATAATTTTTCCCAATGCTCTCAAATCATCTTCTTGTGTCATTGTTTTTCTATTTTGAAGTTATACTTTGATTTTACATAAAGCTGGCTTTCTCCATTGTTCAAGAAAGCCAATCTTGATGATACAACTAAAGGCTTCGCCCTTTGCGCTTCTTTTTCTTTCTGCGTAGTTCTCTGTCGAATGCTGCTTCCTGTGCCTCATTTGATGAACCTCCTCCAGACATAAGTCCAAGACCGCTGCCGTACTCGTCGAACAATCCTGAGCTTTGAAGTTCCTTCTCCAAGACAACGCCATCTTCCGTTGGAATGGTAAGCGGTATCGGTTGCTCATTCTCGTAATGCAAGGAGAAGTGCTCCTGCAGGGCATTGGCAGAAAGATTCTTTCCAAGCCTTGAACCATTGAACACGCTTTGGGTGCGGTGGTCAATGAATGTTGCTCCGTAGATACGGCCGTCAGCTGTATGTCGGAAAACAACATCAATGCCCTTTGCTTTCAGCAGTTCAACGAACTTGTCCTTATGGTAAGTCTGCTTCAATACTGCTTCTACACTATGCTTGGTCATCTCGGAGAGTTTCTTTTCCTCCTTGAACTTCTTGACCGAATAAGCGAACCGCTTTTCTATCGCCTCCACGCCAACAGACCTGTCAATCTTGGAAGCCTTAAAAGGATTTCCCACCTTGTTGCCCTGTCCGTCCGTGGCAGAATAGACAAAACCAT
>OAWS01001455.1_pt1 | contig 11653 bp, 11 predicted proteins | sample 1517141 | NCBI WGS metagenome assembly OAWS01 (sample SAMEA2580173, study PRJEB22360) | human gut metagenome | biome: human gut; feature: human-associated habitat; material: faeces | place: Denmark | collected 2008/2010
CTGCGTTTCGTTCCGAAGTACCATCTCCTTCATCGGCGCAGCCACCGTCAGATTGGGAACCGTACCGAAATAGGCCAGATCGAAAGCGCCGTGATGCGTCGCTCCGTCCTCACCCACCAGACCGCCCCGGTCAAGACACATGACCACCGGAAGGCGCTGGATCGCCACGTCATGAATCACATTGTCATAAGCCCGCTGCATGAAACTCGAATAGATGTTGCAGAAAGGCACCATGCCCGCAGCCGCCAGTCCGGCGGAGAAAGTCACGGCATGTCCTTCGGCGATACCGACGTCGAAACAACGCTCCGGCATCTCTTTCATCAGAATATTCATCGAGCTGCCCGACGGCATGGCGGGCGTTATCCCCACGATCCGCTCGTCGGCACGGGCCAGTTCGAGCAGCGTCTGGCCGAAAACATCCTGGTATCGGGCCACTTCGGTCTTGCTGACGATCCGCTCGCCCGTTTCCGGGTTGAATTTGCCCGGAGCGTGCCATACCGGCTTATTGCACTCGGCGGGCTTATAGCCCTTTCCCTTTACGGTCATCACATGCAGCAACTTGGGTCCCTCGATACGTTGCAAGGCAGTCAGCACCCGCACCAGTTCCGGCAAATTGTGTCCGTCGATCGGGCCGAAATAGCGGAAATTCAAACTTTCGAACAGGTTGCTGTTCTTCAACAGTCCCTGCTTGACGGCATTGCCCGCTTTCTGACAAAACCGCAAAACAGCCGGCGTATGGGACAAAATCCGCCACAGGCGGCGTTTGATAGCGTTATAGCGCCTCGATGTCGAAATCTTGACCAGGTAGTTCTTCAAGGCCCCGGTAGCCTGGTCGATGGCCATGTTGTTATCGTTGAGAATGACCAGCAGGTTGGTCTGCTTGCTCGCACCGGCGTTGTTCAGCCCCTCGAACGCCAGACCGCCTGTCATCGAACCGTCGCCGATCACGGCCACCACCTGCCGCTGCTCGCCCTTGAGTTCCGCAGCTTTGGCCATACCGAACGCCGCCGAAATCGACACAGAGGCATGTCCGCCGCCGAAAGCGTCGTAAGGACTCTCGGACATACGCGGGAAGCCGCTGATACCGCCCAGCTTGCGATTGGTCCGAAACGCCTCGCGGCGCCCGGTAATAATTTTATGGGCATAGGTCTGATGCCCCACGTCCCACACGATTTTATCGTCAGGAGTATTGAATACGTAGTGCAGAGCGACGGCAAGCTCCACCGCTCCCAGGCTCGAAGCCAGGTGTCCCGGATTGGACGAACATTGCTCGATGATGTACTGACGCAGTTCGTCGCAATACTGACGCAAGTCAGAGCCCGACAACTTCTTCAAGTCATCGGGCGAATCAATCCGATCGAGCCATTTATATTCCGAATGCATCATGGATAGGCAAAGATAGCATTAAAAAACGACATTTTTTCGAAATTTTTCCTATCTTCGCATTATCAAATTCCGCTCCGCTTATGAAATACAACAGAATACTCCTGAAACTCAGCGGCGAATCCCTGCAAGGGACTCAAAAATACGGTCTTTCGACCGACGTGCTCCACAGCTATGCGGAGCAAATCAAAGCCGTCGTCGGAACGGGAGTTCAGGTAGGCATCGTCATCGGCGGCGGCAACATCTTCCGGGGACTTCAGGGCGCCCGCAAGGGGTTCGACCGCGTGAAAGGCGACCAGATGGGGATGCTGGCCACGATCATCAACTCGCTGGCCCTGCAGTCGGCCCTCGAGGACAACGGCGTGAAAGCGAAAGTCCTCACCTCGATCCGAATGGAGCCCGTCGGAGAGTATTACTCGAAAGCCAAGGCGCTCGAATACCTCGAAGCCGGATACGTAGTCATCATCGGCGGCGGCACGTCGAACCCCTATTTCTCGACCGACTCTGCATCGGCGCTACGCGGCATCGAGCTCGAAGCCGACGTCATGCTCAAGGGCACGCGCGTGGACGGCATCTATACGGCCGATCCGGAGAAAGACCCTGCTGCGGAGAAGTTCGACGAAATCACCTTCGATGAAGTTTATCGCCGCAACCTGAAGGTTATGGATATGACCGCCTTTACGCTTTGCCGCGAAAACGGCCTCCGGGTCATCGTCTTCGACATGGACACTCCGGGCAACCTGAAAAAGGTGCTCGCCGGAGAGAAGATCGGCACACTGGTCAAACTCTGAAAACCTATTATATCGCTATGACCGAACGTAAAAAACCCAATAACAAACGTCTTATCCTGATGATCGTCCTGCTCGCGGTCGTCATCGCCCTGATGTGGCTGCTGCCCGACGGATCGCAGCCTGCAGCCCCCGCAACGGACGCTCCGAAGACCGAACAGACCAAGAATACGAACGATGCGCCCGACGACATCGAGGCTACGACCCTTGTTAAAGCCGGGACACAAGCACCCGATTTCCGGGTGGAAATGTTCGACGGCACGACCTTCACCCTGGGCAGTCTGCGCGGCAAAGTGGTGCTTCTGAATTTCTGGGCGACCTGGTGCGGTCCCTGCCGCGAGGAATTGAGCCGCGTACAGAAGGACATCATCGACCGCTTCAAGGGGAACCAAGACTTCGTTTTCCTGCCCGTATCGCGCGGCGAAACCCGCGAAACGGTCGCCGCTTTCCGGGAAAAGATGGGTTATACGTTCCCGATGGGACTCGACCCCGAACAGAAAATTTACAGACTTTACGCCACCAACTACATTCCGCGTAATTTCCTGATCGGCAAAGACGGTAAAGTTATTTCCGCGACCATCGGTTACGAGGCCCCCGAATTCGACGAACTCATTCTGCTGATCGAGCGACAACTCAACTCCGCCAACTAAACAAATACGACATATGGATACCAAAACCATTCTTTCCGAAGCTTCCGACCGCATGCAGAAAACGATCGAGCACCTCGAAGAAGAGCTGCTCAACATCCGGGCAGGCAAGGCGACCCCGACCGTACTGAACGGAGTTTTCGTAGATTATTACGGATCTCAAACCCCGATTTCAGGCGTGGCAAGCGTCACGGTACCCGATGCCAAGACCATTCTGATCCAGCCCTGGGACAAAAACCTGATCCGCGCGATCGAAAAGGCGATCATCGACTCCAACATCGGGCTGACCCCCTCGAACAATGGGGAGCAGATCCGACTGTCGATCCCGCCCCTGACGGAAGAGCGGCGCAAAGAGCTGGTCAAGCAGGTACGCCAGGAGGCGGAAACCGCCCGCATCAGCTTGCGCAACGCACGTCGGGACGCTGTCGAAGCTTTCAAGAAGGCCCAGAAGGAAGGCATGTCCGAAGACGAGGCGAAAGACGGTGAAACCCAGACGCAGAAGCTGCTCGACAAGTTCACCAAATCGCTGGATGCGATACTCGACAACAAGGAAAAAGAGATCATGACCGTATAGATACGCCATCTCCGGAAAACCGAACACCCCGACGCATAAACGCCGGGGTGTATCTTTCATCAGAGGGGGATTTTATATCAGGTACACCACCCACTCAAGAAAACACGCCCGTCATGCCTCTGCGATTCGAAAAAATCATCACACGCAAAAAACGCTTCCTCGACCTGCTCCTGCTGGCCGACGAACAGGAGTCCATGATCGACCGCTACCTGGAACGGGGCGAAATGTTCGTAGCCCGTAACGACGGACAGGTCGTCGCCGAATGCGTCGTCACGGACGAAGCCGACGGAATCGGAGAGATCAAGAATCTGGCTGTACCCCTCCAGTATCAACGGAAAGGATACGGACGACAAATGCTCGAATTTCTGGAGGCGTACTACCGGGAGCGTTACCGGACGCTTCTCGTCGGCACCGGGGATGTTCCCCGCACACTCCGTTTTTACGAACGATGCGGATACGTTCGCTCGCACTTGATCCCCGGCTTCTTCACCGATCATTACGACCACCCCATCATCGAGGACGGCAGACAACTGGTAGATATGGTCTATCTGAAGAAGTCCTTGTAACCCGGCACACACCGGCTCCGCCTGCACAAAAATCGTCCACAACGGACAAATCCCGCCCGATCGGGCTATTTTTTACCGGAATCGTCTGAAATTCCGCCTTTTTTTAATACCTTCGCGGCAAGACAACTATGAAACTCATTCTTAAAATATCGCTCGCATGCCTGCTCGCAACAGGCTGCGCATCGAAAATTTCCGCCCAAACCTACGTCAAACTCAACGGACTCTATGCGCTCGTGGGCGTAGTCAATCCCGCCGTCGAATTCACAATCTCCCCCAAATCGACCTTCCAGACCGAAATAGTCGTTTCGCCGTGGGAGTCGGTAAACAATCATCACGCCCTCTTTTGTATCTTCATGGGCGAATATCGCCGTTATTTCAAGGAGCACAACCGGGGCTGGTACCTCGGAGCCAATATCGGTATGCAGGCTTTCGACCTCTCGAAACCCTACATCGAAAACTGGAAGCTCAAATTCGAAAACCGGTACAGCAAAGGCTATGGATTCATGATCGGCCTCTGCGTCGGCTACGAACACATCTTCCGCGAACGCTGGGTGCTCGACGCCTACTTCGGCTGGTCGTGGATGAGCAGCTTCTACAACGGCTATTCCATGGACGGGAAAATCGACATGAACCCCGGCCATCAGGTCGAACCCAAATACCCCGATCCGTTCAACGGTTCGTCGGAGTGGTATCCCAACAAGATCGGATTGTCGATCGGATACCGTATTTTCAATCCGCACAAGAAAAAATAGTTCGGCAACAACTCGTCCTGCCTCCGCGTTCCCCAACCGATTCGAATCACCCGCCGCACGGACATCGCTTCCGTATCGTCATTTTTCAACCGTATCCGTAATTTTTCCCGGTAAATTTTGGCGGGGGGGGGAATTACTTATATTTGCAGCGGAAACTCATTCGCCCGGGAATACATCCACTTTTCCCCAAGAACGTTTCCGAACAAAATATAAACCCCAAGCAAATATCCCTAAACAATGAAAAAAATTCTTTTCACGTTGTTCGCCCTGGTATTGGCATCCGGTATCGCCGCCCAAATTCCCGAACCCGATTTCATTGGCGAAGTATTGGCGATTCATTCGGACGGCACGGCGGAAAAATTGGAAAAACACAATGTCAAAATGCGCACCGGAGCCGGAGTGTATATAGCAGGTCTGGCCGTCAATAAGTCGAAAACTAAAATTCTCGTCGCAGGTAGTCAAGCCAACGTACGCTTCGCAGCCGACGAACCGGTCAATCTGATTGTCCGCGCCGTAGACAACAAAACCGACCCGATGTCGATCGTACGAGTATTCGCCATGAAGAACAACCGAAAACAACGCTCGGCAGTCATCTCGGCCGTAGGTTCGTTCAACGTCACATCCAACGATATGGAGTACCTGCCCTTTACCGCAGAAAAATACGGAGAAAACTCCTATTACCTGACTTTCGGAGATGCCCCTGCCGGTGAATACGGCATCATCGTCACCAACCCCAACAATGTCGATGAAAAAATGATCATCGTATCGGCTTTCGGAATCGATCCGGAAAAAATGACTGCTGCATCCGGTTCCGAAACGGCAGAGGACACAGAGTAAAACATCCGGCAAATACGGCCCTGGAAACGACATTTCGATATCGCACTCCACGACAGCCTACAACAAAAGAACCCCCGCCGCAAGCATTGGTCTTGCGGCGGGGATTCTTCCATTAAACGGGGATTACTTGCGGTAAACCTTGGTATAACCGTAAATCGCCTCGTCACCGAGCTCTTCCTCGATCCGGAGCAACTGGTTATACTTGGCCATACGGTCGGAACGCGACATCGAGCCGGTCTTGATCTGACCCGCATTGGTCGCTACAGCGATGTCGGCGATCGTCGAATCCTCGGTTTCGCCCGAACGGTGCGAAGTAACCGACGTATAGCCGGCACGATGCGCCATCTCGATAGCGTCGAGCGTTTCGGTCAGCGTACCGATCTGGTTCACCTTGATCAGGATCGAGTTCGCGCATCCCATCTCGATACCCTTGCGCAGGAAATCCACGTTGGTTACGAACAGGTCGTCGCCGACCAACTGACACTTGTCGCCCAGCTCGGCCGTCAGCATCTGCCAACCCTCCCAGTCGTTCTCGGACATACCGTCCTCGATCGAATCGATCGGATATTTGGCGACCAGGCTCTTGAGGTACTCGACCTGCTCTTTCGAAGAGCGCTTTGCACCGTTCGCACCCTCGAACTTCGTATAGTCGTAAACACCGTCCGCATAAAACTCCGAAGAGGCGCAGTCCATAGCGATCGACACGTCGCCGCCCTCGCTCTTGCGGCCCGGCTTGTAACCGGCAGCCTTGATCGCTTCGAGGATCGACTCGATCGCACCCTTCAGCGCGGGTGCGAAGCCTCCTTCGTCGCCTACGGCCGTCGAGAGACCCCGGTTGTGCAACACCTTCTTCAGGCTGTGGAACACCTCGGCACCCATGCGAAGACCTTCGCGGAACGAGGGAGCGCCCACCGGACGGATCATGAACTCCTGGAAAGCGATCGGAGCGTCCGAATGCGAACCGCCGTTGATGATGTTCATCATCGGCACGGGCAGCGTCTTGGCATTCACACCGCCGATGTAGCGGTAGAGCGGCAGACCGAAATAGTCGGCGGCAGCGCGGGCTACGGCCAGCGAAACACCCAGGATGGCGTTGGCGCCCAGCTTCGATTTGGTCGGCGTACCGTCCAGCGCGATCATCGTCTTGTCGATGCCCACCTGATCCGTTACGCTCATACCGACGATCGCCGGAGCGATGATGTTATTCACGTTCTCCACCGCCTTCTCGACGCCTTTGCCCGAATAACGGCTCTTGTCGCCGTCACGCAGTTCGAGCGCTTCGTGCTCACCGGTCGAAGCGCCGCTCGGCACGGCTGCACGACCGAAAGCGCCCGATACGGTTCTTACTTCGACCTCGATGGTCGGGTTACCTCTCGAATCGAGGATTTCTCTTGCATGGATCTCTACAATCTGCATAGCTGTAATTTTTTGAATTTTATAAAAAACAATTTCGTTTTCAACGGTCGTTTCACAGGTACGGCATCTGCCTGCAACCTCGGTTGTCTGCCGGATCGCACCCACCGGACGCACGAAAAGTCGCAACGAGGCGGATCCGAATTCCGAACTGCCGCAGCGCAATCTGTCGAACCGTGCAAAGATAACGATTTTTACAGACAAACTGTTATTCGAATAACATTATTTCTCCCTTCGGAATCGATTGCAAGAAACGGCAAATCTGGCGCCAAAAACTTATTTTATCAACGAAAAACCTTTTTTTATTACCGATATTTTCTTATCTTCGGTATGGAAAACTAACCCTAACTTCGATCGTATGAAGAAACTTTTACTCTGTCTGCTGGCGCTCGCAACGGTAATACCGACCACAGCAAATGCACAGGAGGCTCCGAAAAAGTACCTGTTCGGCATTCGGGTCGGAATAGATGTCAGCCGACTGACTATCCCCTCCAAAACTACCGGAGAGAAATTCCTCGCAAGTCCCCGGACATCGTTCAACGCAGGGATTACGAACCAGCTACGGCTCACGCAGAAAAAACCGTTCTATTTCGAAATCGGTGCCATGCTGCACAACAAGGGAGGAGAGCTCAACGGCCTTAAATTGAAGTTAATGTATCTCGAATTTCCCGTAGGATTGAACTATCACCTCAAACTTTCCCGCAAAGTCGCATTCGTCCCCTTCGTCGGAATCTACTACGGAATCGGCATTCGGGGAAAAGGTATCATCGGCGACGGACACAATATATATCAGACACATGAATACGACGTTTTCGACCGGGACGTTCTTTTGAACCGTTCCGATTTCGGCCTCCGGCTCGGGCTGGGACTCTGCCTAGGCAAATTCCAGATCGGCATATCCTACGACGGAAGTATTGCGAACATTTACAACAAAGACTCCTGGTACACCTTGAACGATAAAATCCATAACCGTACCTGGAGCCTGTCCATCGGGGTCAACCTCTGAATCCTGCAATCACAAAACAACGATAAGATAAAATAACCCCTTAATCCATGAAAAAACTTCTACTCTGTCTGCTGGCGATAACGGCAGCGGTCTTCACCACATGGGCACAAACGCCCAAAAAGAATATCTTCGGACTCCGGGTCGGTCTGGATATGAGCAAAATCAGTCTTCTGGATACCGGTACCGGGGAGAAATACCTGTCGGAATTACGCACTTCATTCAACATCGGCCTAACGGACCAGGTCCGGCTTTTGAACGACAAGCCCTTCTATTTCCAGTTCGGCCTGATGCTGCATAACAAGGGAGGAAAAATTTGGATCTCCGACAGCGGCTCGGGCATAGAACTCTCCCTGAACGCAATGTACCTGGAACTTCCCGTCATGCTCAACTACCACATTCGGCTCGCCCCGAAAGTCGCAGTCATTCCTTTCGCCGGATTCTACGGATCGCTGGGTGTGGACGGCAAACAGTCCTTTGACGACTTGGGACTTGAAATCCAACAGAATTTGTTCGGCAAAAATAAAATGTTTCAACGCGGTGACTTCGGCGGACGGATAGGCATCGGATTAAGCATCCACTCCGTCTATATCGGCGCCTCTTACGGCGGCGGTTTCCTCAACATCGCCCAGGAAGACGACACCTCCAAATTCCGCAACCGCAGTTGGTCCCTCTCCGTCGGCTACGATTTTTAACCCGTCTGTCTTTTTATTTCATTACCGAAAGTCCGTATCGGGACCTCGCCCCGGCGTTCCGAAACAGACATAAAACGGCCCTGAAGAAAACTTCAGGGCCGTTTCTTATCGTTTCACGGAAAGCGGCAGGTCCGCGCCTCCGGCATAGAACATCGCCAGATCGACCGGCACCGTTCCCCGGTTTTCACCATAGTGGAACGTATTGGAGGTGTACGTATTCCCCGGTTCGCCGATACCGCTGCCCGCCGAAAAAGTCTTCGACAGACCGTTTTCCGCAACAACGGTAAGTTCGCCTTGCAGCACGACACCGGCATTGACTACGGGATGACGGTGCATCGCCAACCGTTCACCGGGAGCGATCGTAATCCGAAGAATCGTAATACGGGGCGTTCCCGCAGGATAAGACGGCAATGTCGTGCCGTCCCAACTCTCGGAAGTATCGACGATCGTCGTGGAACCGGTCCGTGCCTCGCGGGAGTCCGCCGACACAACTCCGACCGATTCTCCGACCGGATCGCCGCACAGCTCCCGCAACGGATTCCGGGACACTATTTCAGATTCTTCTTGCGGATCACCTCCAGCATATCGTCCGTCATGCTCGACAGATCCCACTCGGGCTTCCAACCCCACTCCTCACGGGCGCAGGTATCGTCGAGCGAATTGGGCCAGCTTTCGGCAATGGCTTTCTTCACCGGATCGACGTCGTAATCCATCGTGAAGTCGGGCAGACGCTTCTTGATCTCGGCATAGATGATCTCCGGCGTGAAGCTCATCGACGCGATGTTGAAACTGTTGCGGTGTACGAGCTTCGTCGGATCGGCCTCCATCAGCTCCACGCAGGCACGCAGCGCATCGGGCATGTACATCATGTCCATATAGACATCGCCCGGCACGGGGCAGGTGAAGCGGCCCGAACGGATCGCTTCGTAGTAGATCTCCACCGCGTAGTCGGTCGTACCGCCGCCCGGAAGGGTCACGTTGGAAATCAATCCGGGGAAACGCACCGAACGGGTATCCACACCGAAACGGCTGTGGTAATAGTCACCGAGCATCTCGCCCGTCACCTTGCATACGCCGTACATCGTCGTCGGACGCATCACGGTATCCTGCGGAGTCTTGTCCTTGGGCGAAGAGGGACCGAACGCGCCGATCGAACTGGGGGTGAACAGCGCGCAGTTATACTGACGGGCCACCTCCAGCGAATTCATCAGCGCACCGATATTGACCTGCCATGCCGTCTGGGGCTTCGCTTCGCCGACAGCCGACAACAGGGCTACCAGGTTGAAAATCGAATCGATCTTCTGACGCGACACCATTTCCGCCATTGCATTGGCATCCAGGGCGTTCATCACCTCGAAAGGTCCCGACTCGGCAAGCTGCTTGCACTCGCGCACGTCCGTTGCGACCACATTGTCGTTTCCGTAAATTTTACGGAGATAAGTTGTTAATTCGGAACCGATCTGGCCACCGGCACCTACGATTAAGATACGTTTCATATATTTTTAGTTATAAACCGGAAGCAAAGATATAAAATGATTATCAATTCCGAACTTTTTCTTCGCACTTTTCAAATCATAGAATCCGGGCCGCTTCCCATCTTATTCATACTCCATCCGTACTATGCAAAACGTTCTCACCGCAGAAAGACATGCCCCCGGCGGGGCAAGCGGCAAAAAATCCTGCCCGGGAAAACCTCGGGCGGGATATCGTTGTTCGTATCAGCCGGTACAACCGGCCGGAAAGCATCGCTACCGGCGACGGGCATCCTCTCGCCCGCTACCGCTGCGACACGGAAGGACTATTGCTGAATCGTCCATGCATTGGCAGGATTCTCTTCGTCGTAGCCCATCACCTTTTTCCAACTTGCCTTCAGTTGATCTCTCTTAGCCTCGGACTCGACGATAATGGTCTGCGAGCTGCTGCTTCCGGACCAATAGAAACCGGAGTCGTACGTGCCATAATTGCTGATGCAAGTGGTCAGCAACGGACAGTTAGCGATATTCACTTCAGGCGTACCGCCGACGTAGAGCAGCGCGAGTTTGCTCAATCCGGATACATTCAGCGACGTCAGCACTGCGGGCTTACTGTAAGAATCCATTACATTCACATATTCCAAGTCGGTATATTGAGTCAGATCCAATGTCGTCGGACCTACCGGTTCGTGATTGGTATAACTGATGACCGACTTGAATTTCTTGATTCCGGCAGGCAGTTTGATCGAAGTATAGCCTGCGGTCGGCGACATAGTCACATCGGTCAGCTTCGTGAAGCCCGACAGTTCAATGTCGCCCAACGAAACTTGCCATGCATTGATCGACAGCGTAGTCAGGTTGGGGCACAACTCCAATCCGTCGAGGTTAAGTCCGGTAGCATCCATAGCGGTCGAAATCCGGATCTCCGTCACCTTAGCCAGCATTTCCGCCGTAATCACCGTATTGACATCTCCGACGGGATTGACGGTTTCGTCGGCCAGAATAGCCTTGCGCAGCACGGCACCCACCGAACGGAACGCCAACGTCGTATGATCCTCGCCTACGGCCGCCATCGGGTTGAGCGTCGTAGCGAAAGTTCCCTCGGCGAACGTCTGCTCGGCAGGAATCTCCAGACCGGAAACGGTCGTTCCTTCCAGCGTAGCACCTGCAGCATAAGGATAATAGGCGAAAGCCTTCGCAGCCTCCGTACCCTCGGCATCGGTCGCATCGCCCGTGAAAGTCGCGGATGCAGCGTTGTCGTCCGTGGTGGTGAATTGGGCGTTCACGAACTTCGTCCCGGAGAAAATACCGAGCGCATCGTTCGCCGACCACCGTACATCAGCACCTTCCAACGAAGTACGGGTACCCTCTACCGAAGCGGTGATTTCAATAGCTCCTCGCTTAACTTCCGGCGTAACCGTCGTATCTTTCGTACAGGAAACCGAAGCAGCCAAAACGGCTGCACAACCAAAACAAGCTAAAAATCTTTTCATAATAATTCGGGAGGTTGAGGTCTTCGAACG
>OAWS01001465.1_pt1 | contig 11557 bp, 12 predicted proteins | sample 1517141 | NCBI WGS metagenome assembly OAWS01 (sample SAMEA2580173, study PRJEB22360) | human gut metagenome | biome: human gut; feature: human-associated habitat; material: faeces | place: Denmark | collected 2008/2010
GGCGGATGGGCATGGGCCGCCGTAATGTCCCGGGCTGTGATGCGGCCCAGGGCCTGATCCGGTGTAACGTATTCGATTTTCGCTTTATAGGAAGGCAAGGCGCCGTCGAGACGGCGCCTTGCTTCGGTAATCGTAACGATTTCCATGGTTATGGCTTTCCTTTTTTCAATGCTTTTTCATAAGCTGCCTGCGTTTTGGCGGCTTCTTTTTGTGCTTTCAATTTAGCCCGCTGGGCGGCGACGACAGCCGGGTCGAAGAGACTCAGGGCTTCCGTCGGGCAGGCGGGGATGCAGGCCGGTTCTCCCGTTTCTGTGTTGGCGCAGAGGTCGCATTTATAAGCGACGATGCGGAAGGGGCGGCCTTTGGTGTCACCGTGGTAGATCTTGGTCATGTTGATGGCCTGGAAGGGGCAGGCACGGGAACATTTCCCGCAGCCCCGGCAGGCATCTTCGTCGATGACGACCGAGTCCGGCCCCAGGGAGATGCAATGGAAGGGGCAGGCTTCCATGCAGCGCGGCTTCGGGCATTGCTGGCACTGGACGGCTTTGGTGACCTTCGACGTGTAAACGACATGGACCCGCGGTGTGAAGTCGAAGCTCTTCGGCTTGAGGGCGAACAGGGCCTTGCCCGTATGGCTGGCCACACAGGCGGCCATGCAGGTCTTGCAGCCGATGCAGAGTTCCGGGTCTGTCTTGACGTGTTTAAACATCGTTTACACCTCCTTTACTTCAATGCCCATGCGGGCGCGGATGGCGGCGTATTGCGCTTTTACATCGCGTTCGGCCTGTTTCTGGTCGTCGATTTTTTCGACGCGGCAGGCACAGTATTTAAATTCCGGCGTATGGCTTTTCGGGTCCAGGGCTGCTGACGTCAGTTCATTGCAGGCGCCGATCCACCACTGGTAGGTCATATACGTAGCCCCCTTGGATACGCGGTCTGTTTCCTGGCAGCGGGTGATGGTATGGCCCCGCTTGGAGACGACGCGGACCAGGTCGCCGTTGGCGATGCCCAGTTCCTGGCAGTCTTCCGGGTTCATCTGGATGTAGCCCGGTTCATCGGCCAAATCGGCCAGGAGGCGGCAGTTGCCGGTCATGGTACGGACGGAGTAGTGGCCGACTTCGCGGACTGTCGACAGGGACAGGGGGTATTCGGGACTTTCCAGCTCTTTGGCCGGGGTCCAGGGATAGTAGTAGAAATGGCCTTTGCCGTCAGCCGTGGCGAACTGGGCGTCTTTATGGAGATACTGCGTCCCCGTGTCGTCCGGGCTGTCTTCCGTACAGGGCCACTGGACGCCGTGGTTCTCGACCATTTTTTCATAGCTGGCGCCGGCGAATTTCGGGCACAGGGAGCGCATTTCATCCCAAATCTGTTCGGTGTTGTCATAGTGCATGGGATAGCCCATGGCCGTTGCCATGAGGCAGAGGATTTCCCAGTCCGTCTTGCAGCCCGGCTGAGGTTCGATGAGCTTGCGGACACGCTGGAAGCGGCGGTCGCAGGCCGTGTATACGCCGTTGTGTTCGCCCCAGGCCGTGGCCGGGAAAACGACGTCGGCATATTCGCAGGTCTTGTTGAAGAAGATATCCTGGACGATGACCAGGTCGATGGCCGACAAGGTGCGGCGGATTTCCGGCAGGTCCGGGTCGGACTGGGCCGGGTCTTCGCCGATGATGTAATAGGCATGGATCCGTTTTTTCGGGTCCGGTTCGCGCAGGACTTTATCCGGTACGTAGGTCAAGGGCAGGCCGACATGGGCCGGCAGGGAGACGCCCCAGGCCCTTTCGAATTTATGGCGGATCGCGTCGTCGGTCACATCCTGATAGCCGGGATACTGGTTGGGCAGGACGCCCATATCGCAGGTTCCCTGGACGTTGTTCTGGCCGCGGACGGGGCCGACGCCGGTGGCGTAATGACCGTAGTTGCCGGTCATGAGGCTCAGGTTGGAGCAGGCGATGACACATTCGACGCCTTGTGAGAACTGGGTGATGCCCATGCCCCAGAGGGTCATGGTGTGCTTGGACGAGGCGAACAGGCGTGCAGCCCGGCGGATGTCGCCGGGGTCGAGATGGGTTGCCGCAGCGACGGCTTCCGGAGCGTATTTTTCCTGGGCCACTTCTTTGGCATAGTCGGCAAAGCCTGTCGTATGCTTTTCGATGAAATCGTGGTCGACCAGGTCTTCCGTGACGATGACATGGGCCATGGCGTTGAGGAAGAGCATGTTCGTGCCGCCCTTGATAGGCAGATAAATGGTGGCGATGCGCCCTGTTTCTGTCAGGCGCGGATCGACACAGATGATCTTGCAGCCCTTCTTCTTGGCCCGGACGATATGGCGGGCGACGAGGGGATGCGAGACCGGTGCGTTATAGCCGATATCGAAAATGACTTCTGCATCTTCGAGTTCGGGAACGCTGAAAGACATAGCACCTTCACCGACGGACTCACCGAGTCCGGTAACCGATGGAGCGTGTCAAATGCGGGCGCAGTGGTCGACATTGTTCGTGCCGACGACGGCGCGCATGAATTTCTGGGTAATATAGGCAGCCTCATTGCCGGGACCGCGGGCCGAACCGGCGCCCATGACGGCATCCGGGCCGTATTCCTTGATGATTGCCTTGAGGCGGGCCGCAGCGTATTCGATGGCTTCCTGCCAGGATACTTCGACGAGGGGCGTACCCTTGCCGTTTTTGCGGATCATCGGTTTACGGATCCGCTTAGTCAGGATTTGAGGGTCGTTCAGGTAGTCCCAGCCGTACAGCCCTTTCAGGCAGAGACGGCCTTCGTTGTTGACACCGCGCGGCGAGCCTTTGGCTTCGATGACCCGGTTCTCTTCCGTGTCGACCGTGCAGGTGATGACGCAGCCTGTGCCACAGTAGGGACAGACGGTGTCTATTTTTTTATAGGCACACATAGTAACACCTCACTTAAAAATAAACTGGAGATTTTTAGTATACCACGGATAAGATATACTTTACTAGTCTCAGTGTAGGACTTCTTTTGTGGAGGTGCAAGGAAGAAAAGAACAAAACAATTATATCGCCGACGAACGGTAGCCTGTGAGAAATAAGATGTCATCGACGAGTGTCCCGGCGTCGGCCTGGGTCACGTCAATCTGTGGAAAGGGTCCGTGGCTGCGGCTTTCGACGAGGACTAGGTCGGCCAGCTGCTGCTGGGACAGGGCGAGGATATAGTCTTCTTTCGACAGGCCTTCGGGGACATCGGCCGGGCCGCAGAGACAGACCGAGACGGCGCCGGCTTTTTGGGCCCGGTCCGTGTCGGACCCAATCTTTTGGCGGGTGACGATATGGTGGGTGCTCTTGATATAGGCGACCTGGTAGCCGCGCCGCGTCAATTCAGCAATGGCTGCCGTGGCGGCTGTCGTCTTGCCGTCGCCGGAGTCCGGGGCTGTCAGGGTGACGACCGGGACTTGGCGGTAACTATTGGCATCGCGCCCTTTGGCGGCTTCATAAGCTGCGGGTGTATTGATGTTGAGGTATAAAGCAGACCGGAAGGATTCATCCACGTAGGCTGCCGGTACGGCCTGGTATAGGCGGCGCAAGCGGTAATCACCATTTTGGAGCTGTGCTGTAATGGCTGGCAGCAGCTTACGGCTATACAAGGCGGCCAACGGCTGATCTTGGTTATTTTCTGTTTTGGGAATGACCGCCAGTAGTTCCGGCTGGTGCCGCAATATGTTGAGCAGTCCCGGAACGGGTGAAAAGTCATAAAAGGGCAGGTCTACAGACAAGGCCAGATAGAAGTCACAACAGCCGTTGTGCAAGGCAGCCTCCATTCCGCCTAGCGGGCCGCAGTCCGTGTAGTTGTCTGGGATGATGCGGACCGTACGGGTCAGTTTCTTGGGAAGGGAAGATGGGTGGTAAGGGCGATTGATGGAAATCAGCCGTTCTGCAAAGAGATATTGCTGGCTGCACAACAACCGATTCGTCAATAAATCCGTTTCGTGCCAGGGAAGGGCGGCTTTGTCGTGTCCCATGCGGGAGCTTTTGCCGCCAGCCAGGAGAACTAATCCCAATGACGGCCGACGAGCGTATTTTGACATTTTATCACATCCTTTACCGATTATAGATATATTATAGCATAGCCATCATAAACTATTCGTGGAAACGAAAAAAATATAGAAAGGGGATAGGCTTTCATGTATAATAAGCTTAGTGAATTCGTTATTTGTAAGTGCGAATAACGCTTGAAGGAGGTGGGACCATGACCCAAGGTAAGCTGCACTACAAGGTAACGCTTTGCCTCATGGGAGATAAGCGGGCTTTTGGCCCAGGCGTGGCGGAATTATTGGAGGGAGTCCGCCGTCACGGTTCCTTACAGGGAGCGGCGAGAGATATGGCGATGTCTTACTCTAAAGCGTGGACCATCATGCGCAATGCCGAGGCAATCTGGGGATTTCCCCTCATCCACCGTTATGTCGGCGGCAAAGATGGTGGCCGGTCGGTCCTGACACAGCAGGCTGAAACCATCTTAGCCCGTTATGAACAGATGAATGAAGCCTTGCATACCATGGCGGACCGCCAGTTCCAGCAGTGGTTCAATGACGATGAATTGTATAAATTACGAGAAATGGAAGGATAGATATTTATGAAAATGATGAAAACCGAAGAGGCTGTCGGCCATGTCCTCTGTCACGATATTACCCAGATTATCCGCGGCGTCACCAAAGGCCCGGTCTTCCGCAAGGGCCATGTCATTACTAAAGAAGATATCCCGGTCCTGTTGTCTGTCGGCAAGGACCACGTCTACATCTGGGAAAAGGACGATACCTTGCTCCATGAAGATGAAGCCGCGGCCATCCTGCGCGATATCTGCCTGGGGACGAATATGCATGGCAGTGAGCCGAAAGAAGGGAAAATCGAACTCATCGCCGATTGCGACGGCGTCCTGACCATCCGGCGCGACGGATTGAAAGCCGTCAATTCTTTGGGAGAAATGATGATTGCCACCCGCCATGGCGGCTTCCCGGTCCGTAAGGGCGATAAACTGGCCGGTACGCGCATCATTCCCCTGGTCATCAAGAAGGATAAGATGGCAGCGGCTAAGGAAGCGGCCGGTCCGGCACCACTCCTGGACGTCCATCCCTTCGGTCAAAAAAAGGCCGGCGTCGTCACGACGGGTAATGAAGTCTTTCACGGCCGCATTGAAGATACGTTTACGCCGGTCATCGAAAGCAAGCTGGCTGAATACGGGGCCGTCATGGTCATGCACACGACCTTGGCCGATGACCCGGCGGCCATTACGGCGGCTATCCAGGATATGCTGGCTCAGGGCATGGATATGGTCTTTTGTACCGGCGGCATGAGCGTCGACCCCGATGACCAGACGCCGCTGGCCATCAAGAATACCGGTGCCCGCATGGTTTCCTACGGCGCTCCGGTCCTGCCGGGAGCCATGTTCCTCCTGGCCTATGCCGGCGACGGCCGTGAAAGACCTGCGTGTGCCCTTTTCCCCCCGCGCTTTCCCCGGCGCCGGCCGCCCCATCGTCGGCCTGCCGGGCTGTGTCATGTACGCCAAGCGGACGATTTTCGACCTCGTCCTGCCGTCACTCATAGCCGACGTCCCGGTAACGGCAGAAAATCTGGCCGGTCTCGGTGAAGGCGGCCTGTGCCTGAATTGCCCCGTCTGTACCTTCCCGAATTGCGGTTTTGGAAAGTAGGTGGTCTGGTGAACAAGTTTACTCATATCGACAGCAAAGGCGATGCTGTCATGGTCGACGTCAGCGGCAAAGCCGTAACAGCTCGTACGGCTGTGGCCTGTGGCCGTATTGCCATGAGCCGTGACTGTTATGACGCCGTCAAGGCCGGTGCCATGAAAAAAGGCGACGTCCTCGGCGTAGCCCGCATTGCCGGCATCATGGGGAGTAAGCGGACGAGTGATCTCATTCCACTCTGTCATATCCTGAATTTGACAAAATGTGGCGTCGAATTCATCTTCCACGATGACCTTTGTGAAATCGAAGGCCGCTGTACCGTCAAATGCGACGGCAAGACAGGCGTCGAAATGGAAGCCTTGACCGGCGTATCTGTGGCTTTGCTAACGGTGTACGATATGTGCAAGGCCGTCGATAAACGCATGTGTCTGAAGGATATCCACCTTGTCGAAAAAATCGGCGGCAAGAGCGGCCATTTCCAATATGACGGAGGGAAAAAGCATGAAGGATAAATGGGGTCGGACGATTGACTACCTGCGCCTGTCCCTGACGGACCGCTGTAATCTGCGCTGCCGTTACTGTATGCCTGAAGCCTTGGGCAGTGTCGGCCATGACGCGGTCCTGCGTTATGAAGAAATGATGCTCATCTGCCGGGCGGCTCTGGCTTTGGGCATCGACCGTTTCAAGATTACTGGTGGTGAACCGCTGGTGCGGAAGGGGGCCGTATCTTTTATGCAGTCTCTTAAAGACATGGACGGTGTCCGTTCCGTCACCATGACGACAAATGGCCTTCTCTTATCGGCAGTGCTGCCCGATTTGGTACGCTTCGGCATTGATGGGATCAATGTCAGCATAGATACTCTCGATGCAAGCCAGTATGCTTGCTTAACAGGCGGCGGAAATTTGTCTGTCCTATTACAAGCTTTGAAAGAAGCCATATCTCAGCGTGTAAACATCAAAGTAAACGCCGTCTTGCTGGCGGAAACGCGGAATCAGATTTTGCCATTGGCGGAACTAGCCCGAACATATCCTATCGATGTGCGTTTCATCGAACTCATGCCCATCGGCTTCGGGACGACCTTGGACGGCATATCGGAAGCAGAAGCCTTGTCCCTTCTGGTCCGGGCCTATCCTGATTTGGCCGCGACGGGAGAACGGCGGGGCAATGGGCCGGCTTCGTATTACCAGAGCCGGTATCTACAAGGGCGTATCGGCTTCATTGCCGCCAATACACATGGTTTCTGCTCATCCTGCAACCGCCTGCGCCTGACGAGTACGGGCTTTTTGAAACCTTGTCTTTGCTATGACGACGGCGTCGACTTGCGGGCTATTGTCCGCAGCGGCCAATGTGAAGATTTTATTTTTCAGGAATTGCAGCGGGCCATAGCCGGCGCTATTTACGAAAAACCGGCGAAGCATTGTTTTGCTGAAAAGAATCATATTAGTGAACATAAAACGATGAATCAGATTGGAGGATAAAAAATGGGAAAAGTACATGCTGTTTGCATCAGCACCATCCGGGGAATTGCCAAACAGGCCGTGCCGGAAGGTAAATTCGTAGTAAACTGGGGCATCGAAGGCGATGCGCATGCGGAACACTGGCACCGCCAGGTCAGCCTGCTCGGTTTGGAATGTATCGAAGCTTTTCGCCGCCGCGGCGGTAACGTGGAATTCGGTGCTTTTGGCGAAAATCTCGTCGTCGACGGCTTCCATTTTTCGTCCCTCCCTGTCGGGACACTGCTTCGCTGTGGGGATGTCCTCTTGGAAATCACTCAGATCGGCAAAGAATGTCATAATCACTGTGCCGTCTATGAAGCTGTCGGCGACTGCATCATGCCGAGAGAAGGCGTTTTTGCCCGCGTCCTCGAAGGCGGTACCATCCGCCCTGGCGACAGGATGGTCGAAGTTCAGCGAAAGGGGAGACGGCCTTATCAGGCTGCTGTCATCACCTTGTCGGATAAAGGCAGCAAAGGATTGCGGAAGGATACTAGCGGTCCCCTGATTGCCCAGCGGTTGGAACAGGCTGGTTTTGAAGTCATTGAACAGATTCTCCTGCCCGATGGCAAAGGGCCGCTAGAACAACAATTCTGTCGACTGGCAGATCAGCGCCAGGCAGACCTTATTTTGACGACAGGCGGTACCGGTTTTGGGCCCCGCGACATTACGCCGGAAGCGACCTTGGCTGTAGCGGATCGGCAGGCGCCGGGAATTGCCGAAGCGATTCGGGCCGCTTCCATGCAGATTACGCCGCGGGCTATGTTGTCCCGGGCAGTCAGTGTAATCCGCAAGAAAACGCTGATCATCAACCTGCCTGGCAGCCCGAAGGCTTGTCAGGAATGTATGGACGTGTTCCTCGATACCATTCCTCATGGTTTGGATTTACTGCGCGGCGAAGTTCAAGATTGTAGCCGCAAGTAAACACATATAAACTAATTTACGTAAAGGAGATGTGTAATGATGTGGAAAAAAGTAGTCGCAGCAATATTTGTCGGAACTCTGGCTTTTGTTCTGGCCGGATGCGGAACGGACAAGACAAAAGAAGAAGCGGCCGGGAAGAGCGATAAGGTTCACTTGACCGTGTTTGCAGCCGCCAGCATGACAGAAACGATGAACCAGATTGCTGAACAGTATCAGAAAGAGCATCCCAATGTCGAAATTTCCTTTAACTTCGATTCGTCAGGAACGCTGAAGACACAGATTCAGAACGGTGCCGACTGCGACCTCTTCATCTCGGCAGCCCAGAAGCAGATGAATCAGCTCGATGCTTCTAAAGATGGCAAAGCGAATCCAGATAAACTGGACTTCGTCAAGGGAGACAGCCGCGTAGATCTGTTGGAAAACAAGGTCGTCTTGGTCACGCCAGAAGGCAATCCGAAGGACGTCAAGGACTTCAAGGATATGGCTGGGAAATTGAAAGACGGCTCTATCCGCTTGGTCATGGGTAACAGCGATGTCCCTGTCGGCCAGTATACACAGAAAATCTTGAAGTTCTACCATCTCGATGAACAGGCCATCGCCCAGGCCGGCCACATCACGTATGGCTCGAATGTCAAAGAAGTGACAACCCAGGTCCGCGAAGGCAGCGCCGACTGCGGCGTCATCTATGCGACGGATGCTTTCAGTGCGAAATTAAAACCTGTCGACGAAGCGACAAAAGACATGTGCGGCCAGGTCATTTATCCGGCTGCCGTCATGAAGAACAGCAAGCACCAGCAAGAAGCTCAGAATTTCCTCAATTACCTCAAAGGCCAAGAAGCCATGACGGTTTTCCAGCGCGTCGGCTTCAGCCCGGTCGGCTAAGGATGGCTGCTTATGGATTGGTATCCTCTCTGGAACAGCCTGCGCATTGCTGCTATTTCCTGCGTCCTCGTCTTCTTTAGCGGCCTTGCCCTGGCATATTACGTCGCCCGCCTGCCGCGGGTCCTCAAGGGGCTCTTCGATGTCGTCCTGACGTTGCCCCTGGTTCTGCCGCCGACGGTCTGCGGCTGGCTGCTGCTCCTGGTCTTTGGCTTGAAGCACCCGGTCGGCATCTTTCTCAACGACGTGGGCATCCGCTTCGTCATGACCTGGTATGGCGGCGTCCTGGCGTCGGCTGTCGTCGCCTTTCCCCTCATGTACCGCACGGCCCGCGGGGCCTTTGAGAGTTTCGATGAAACCCTGGCCTGGAGTGGCAAGACCCTGGGCCTGTCGGATACGTTCATTTTCTGGCGCATCCGCCTGCCCTACTGCAAGCAGGGCATTATCGCCGGGACGGTCCTGGCCTTTGCCCGGGCCCTGGGCGAGTACGGGGCGACGAGTATGCTCATTGGCTATATCCCCAAGAATACGGCGACCATTTCGACGACGGTCTACCAGTTATGGCGGACCCACGAGGAAAACAAGTGCCTCATCCCGGCATCGGGCCGTGCGATGGCGGACCAATGATGAATACAGTGCCTTCATCTGGGTCCTGGTCAACATCGCCATCAGCGCCGTCGTCCTACTGACGGTCAATCTCTTTGAAAAGCGCAGTCGAGAAGGGAGGCGCCTGGCATGATCGATATTGATGTCCATAAGGACTGGGGTTCCTTTACGCTGGATGTGAAACTTTATCATGAAGGCGGCATCCTCGGCCTCCTAGGGGCTTCAGGCTGCGGCAAGAGCAAGACGTTGCAGTGTATTGCCGGCATTGAAAAGCCCGATGCCGGCAAAGTCATCGTCGGGGCGCGGCCCCTGTTCGACAGCGAACATCATATCAACGTCCCCGTCCCGCAGCGGCGCGTAGGCTATCTGTTCCAGCATTATGCCTTATTTCCCAATATGACTGTCGAAGAAAACATCCGCTGTGGTGTCCGATCGCCTTCGTCCAAGGCCGACGCCTGCCAGCAAGTCCGGGCCATGATGGAACGCCTGAATTTGACGGGCTTGGAAAAACAGAAGCCGTCTGAGTTATCCGGCGGTCAGCAACAGCGCGTGGCCCTGGCCCGTATCTTGGTCAATGAACCAGATATCCTGCTCCTGGACGAACCCTTCAGTGCCTTGGACAGTTATTTAAAAGAAAAGGTTATGACTGAACTCAAGGACCTGTTGCAGCAATTCCCAAAAGACGTCGTCTTGGTGACGCACAGCCGCGATGAAGCTTATCAGCTCTGTCAGTCCATTGCCGTCCTCGACGGCGGCCGCGTATCGGCTTGTGCGCCGACGAAGGAGCTCTTTGCCGATCCCCAGTCCCGGGCGGCAGCGGTCCTGACGGGATGCAAGAACATCGCAGAGGCCTGCAAAGCCGGACCGTCGTCTGTCTTCGTCCCGGCATGGCAGGTGACTTTATACACGGGACGGCCCGTGGGCGACAATCTCTGCGCTGTCGGTATTCGTGGCCACGCCTTTTGCCATGGCGACGGTGAGAATGCCCGGCCCATCGTCGTGACCGAAGAAATCGAACAGCCCTTTGAATGGATCGTCAAGTTCCGCTATGTTCATCAGGCTGATGGGACGCCGGATATTTGGTGGCGTTTCGCCAAGCCCGACCGACCGGCTTCCCTGCCGGACCGCCTCGATGTCGATGGGCAGGCTATTTTACTCTTATATAGGTGATATTATGGAAGAATTATATACCCGATTATGGGAAACCTTGCACGACGGCCAGCCTGCTGTATTGTTGACTGTCGTTGCCAGCCAAGGATCGACGCCTCGTGGTATTGGCAGCCATCAAGTGGTCTTTGCTGATGGGACGACGGCCGGTACGGTTGGCGGCGGTTATCAGGAATATTTAGCTATCCAGGCTGGGAAACAATGTTTAGCACGGAAGCAATCGGCTTTTCGACGCCTCATTCTCCACCCCAATGAGGAAGAGGACATCAACGCTGCCTGTGGCGGTGAATTGATCGTCTTCTGTCAGTACCTCGACCCGGCTCTGCCGGGCTTGTTGGATGTGTTGGCCGCTATCATTCAGGCTCTGCATCAGAAGACGGCGTCGTGGCTGGCTTTGGATGTCAGTGATGAAATCCATTGGGCCATGGCCCTAGTTCGGGAAGGACAAGTGCAGGGCTGCGGACAGAGGGAGGCCTTGCAGGGCGTCAGTGCGGCCTGGTGCCGCCAAAATGTGGCCGGCCTTGCCGTTGATGGACAGCGGCGCTGGTATAGCGAACCGCTGGCGTATCCGGGGCGGGTTTTCATTTTCGGCGGTGGCCATGTGTCGCAGGCCTTAGTTCCGGTATTGGACAGTATCGGCTTTTCCTGTATTGTCGTCGACGACAGGGCCGAATTTGCTGATCCGGCTTTATTCCCTCAGTCAGCGGCCGTTTATGAGGCAGACTATGAGAAGCTTCCGGACTGCATTGATGTTACCCCGGACGACTACGTCTGCATCATGACCCGCGGCCATGTCGGAGACTACGATGTCCAGCGCCAGAT
>OAWS01001472.1_pt1 | contig 11489 bp, 15 predicted proteins | sample 1517141 | NCBI WGS metagenome assembly OAWS01 (sample SAMEA2580173, study PRJEB22360) | human gut metagenome | biome: human gut; feature: human-associated habitat; material: faeces | place: Denmark | collected 2008/2010
TGACCGACAGTGAAGCTGTACTGCCGCAAGAGTTCCGTCGCCGCCACGACGTCCCCTGCTGTGTGGCCCCGCCGGGCTTTTGTGAGGACATCATCATCCATGGACTGGACGCCCAGTTCGACACAGGTCAGGCCATAGCCTTGCAGGCGCTCCAAGATAGCCGGCGTAATACAGTCCGGCCGGGTCGAACAGCGGATTCCGTCGATGGTACCGGCCATAAGGGCTTCATGCGCCGGCTGCAGCAGGCCTTTCTGGATCTCTACGGGAATAGCCGTGAAACTGCCGCCATAGAAGGCCACTTCCCAGCGGCGCGGCGTCCGGGCCGAAGCCGTATAAGAGGCAATGAGGCGGCGCACCTCATCAGGCGACGGAACCCCTCTATGCCCGGTAATCTGCCACTGATTACAAAAGACACAGCGATGAGGACAGCCGATATGAGGAATGAAAATAGGGATAATAGACGTTTGCATGAGGCCTCCTGTAAAAAAAAGGCGCTGTCGCATGAAGACAGCGCCTTTTTTAGTGGTTCGTTGTTCGTGGTTCGTGGTTCGTTGTTCGTGGTTTGTGGTTCGTAATACTAGCCACTAGCCACGAATCACTAGCCACTCAAAACTCTTCGCCTTTCAATTTCATGAGTGCTGTGTGCGCTGCATGTTGTTCGGCGTCTTTTTTTGTTTTTCCCGATCCTTCGCCCAGGACTTTGCCGTTGACTTTAACTTCCATGTAGAAGGTCTTGTCGTGGTCCGGTCCTTCGCTGCGGCACAGTTCGTATTCGATGTGCTGCGGGCCTTCTTGCTGGACGTATTCCTGGAAGAGGGTCTTATAGTCTTTTTCATAATGGCCGCTCTTGACCAGGTCCAGGTAGCCTTTGAGCTGGTGAAGGATGAATTTCCGTGCTTCTTCATAGGAACTGTCGATGTAGATGGCACCGACGACGGCTTCAAAGGCGTCGGCCATGATGCTCGGCCGCGTGCGGCCGCCCGTAGCCAGTTCCCCCTTGCCCAGGAGGATATAGTCCCCCATGTGGAACTTGGCACAGACCGAAGCCAGCGGCGTTTCGCTGACGACGCTGGCCCGGGCCTTAGAGAGTTCCCCTTCGGGCATGTTGGGATAATGAAGGAACAGGTACTCCCCTACGACCAGGTCCAGGATGGCATCGCCTAAAAATTCCAGGCGTTCATTGTAATAGCCATGGCTGGCCTTGTTTTCATTGGCGTAAGAAGAATGGGTCAGGGCCTGGTCCAAAACGAGGAGGTTATGGAATTCCTTGAGGCCCAGGACCTGTATGAATTGTTCTAACTGTTGTTTCCGTTCTGTATCCATCAGGTCAGTCTTCTTTATTATTCAGCGTACTTCTTGAAGAGCAGGGTTGCATTGTGACCGCCGAAACCGAAGGAGTTGGAAATGGCGACGTTGACGTCGGCTTCTACGGCTTTGTTCGGTACATAGTTGAGGCCCAGTTCTTTCAATTCGTCTTCCGGTTCGACGAGGTTGATCGTCGGATGGACTTTGCCCGTTTCGATGGTCATGGCGCAGGCAATGGCTTCGACAGCGCCGGCAGCGCCGAGAAGATGACCTGTCATGGACTTCGTCGAGCTGATGAGCATATCTTTGGCATGGTCGCCGAAGACGCGGGCAATGGCCTTCGATTCGTTGAGGTCATTGAGGTGCGTCGACGTGCCGTGAGCGTTGACATAGTCGACGTCTTCCGGCTGGAGGCCGGCGTCTTTGACAGCCAGGGCCATGCACTTGGACTGCTGGATGCCTTCCGGAGCCGGAGCGGTGATGTGGTAAGCGTCGGCATTGCTGCCATAACCGCCGATTTCACAGTAGATGTGAGCGCCGCGTTTCTTAGCGTGTTCCAATTCTTCGAGGAAGACGACGCCAGCACCTTCGCCCATGACGAAACCGTCGCGGTCTTTATCGAAGGGGCGCGATGCATGAGCCGGGTCATCGTTGCGCGTGCTCAAGGCTTTCATAGCGGCAAAGCCGGCGACAGCGCCCGGAGAAACAGCGGCTTTCGGATGCCCAGCACACGCGCATCGGCACCAGCGGCTTCCGTACCGCCGGCAACGGCAGCGTCGAGTTCGCCGCGCTGGATCATGCGGTAAGCAGCGCCGATGGAGTTCGTACCCGTAGCACAAGCCGTGACGACGCTGGCGCAATGGCCCTGGAGGCCAAAGAAAATCGATACCTGGCCCGATGCCATGTTGGCGATCATCTTCGGTACGACGAAGGGATTGACGCGGGACGGACCTTTGGCGAACAAGCCTTTGTACAAGTTGTGGAGCGTTTCCATACCGCCAATGCCGGTACCGATGATCGTGCCGATGCGGTCGCGGTCTTCTTCATCCAGATTGATTTTGGAATCGTCGAGAGCCAATTTAGCAGCAGCTACGGAGAACTGAGTAGACGGATCCATGTGGCGGGCTTCTTTACGGTCGATGCCGTAGTCAGCGGGGTTAAAATCTTTGACTTCGCCGGCAATGCGGGCAGCATATTCGGTTGTGTCAAAGTGGGTAATGGGGCCGATGCCGTTTTCGCCGTTGAGCAGGGCATTCCAGAAGGTATCCTTGCCGATGCCGACAGGAGAAATGACACCTAACCCGGTAATTACTACGCGTTTTTCCAAAGTTTTCACCTCATTAAAAAAGTTAACACCAATCAGTCGGGAATAGCTTCCATTTCCCGTTTGATATTCGCAAATATATCCTTGACCGGCAGGATGTCGTGGATTTCCATCATGCGCTTGCCGGAAAATACCAGGCCTGTTTCGACGTCGCCCTGCTGGGCCCGCGTCAGTGCCCGGATAATGCAGTACTTATGGCTGCACTTCTTGAGACACTGGTCACACGTTTCCGGTTTCGGCGCCGTGCCCAGGAGGATCCGTTCGGAGAAAGGCGTGCGGATGGCCTGGCCGGGAAGGCCGACAGGACTGTGTACGAGGACAAAATCTTCCGGTTTATTGGCCCGGAGATAGACTTTCTTCAATTCATCAGCACCGTTCGATTCGACACTGGCGGCAAAACGGCTGCCCATCTGGACGCCATTGGCACCGAGGCGCAGCATTTCTGCTACATCTTCACCATGCAAGACCCCGCCGGCACCGATGACAGGGATGTCGACGGCAGCGCAGATTTCCGGCACGATGAGACGGCTCGAACGGTTAGTTCCCAAATGCCCGCCTGCTTCTGCACCTTCGACGACGACGGCCGAAGCACCCAGGGATTGGGATATTTTAGCTAGTTTGGCAGAAGACACAATAGGGACAATAGGCGTGCCCGATGCTTTGCCCCAGGCGAACATATCCCGGGAAAAGCCTGCGCCTGCCACAACCAGATCGATTCCTTCTTCAATAGCAGTGGTCACGATACCCTTGAATTCACGGGCTGCAACCATTACGTTTATACCTATGATTCCATGAGGAGATAATTTTCTGGCTAATTTAATTTCATGTCGCAATTCGTCAAAAGGCATGCCAGATGCCGCAATAAGGCCGATACCGCCTTCATTGGCTACGGCTGCAGCCAACCGGGCTGTGGACAAACGGATGGCCATGCCGCCCTGAATGATTGGCACCTTTGCTACGAGCTTGCCTATTCTTAATTCTGGCAGCTTCACTCTGTTTTCCTCCATTCAAGATACCGGGAGGGGAAGACATGCAACATGCCTCCCCCTTCGGGCTCTTATTGCGTACTTACGCTTTCTTTTCCTTTTCAATGTAATCAACTGTATCTTTGACAGTTTTGATTTTTTCGGCAACATCATCAGGGATTTCGATATTGAATTCTTCTTCGAAAGCCATGATAAGTTCAACAATGTCCAAGGAATCAGCGCCTAAATCATCGATGTAAGCAGCGTCCATTTTGACTTCTTTTTCGTCAACGCCTAACTGTTCAACAACAATGCTCTTAACTTTTTCAAAAGTATCCTGTTCGCTCATTTCCATTCACCCCCTTTCAATGGAGTATATTTTCTCTATTACATTACCATGCCGCCATCGACATTGAGGGTCTGGCCGGTAATATAGCTGGCGTCATCCGATGCCAGGAACAAGACGGCTTTCGCCACTTCTTCCGGCTGGGCCACGCGGCCCATGGGAATGGTCTTGACCATAGCATCGACGGCTTCTTCACCGAGGACAGCGGTCATATCCGTTGCGATGCAGCCGGGAGCGACGGCATTGCAGCGGATGTTGCGCGATGCCAGTTCCTTGGCGACGGATTTGGTGAAGCCGATGAGGCCGGCTTTGGCAGCGGCGTAATTGGCCTGGCCGGCATTGCCCGTTTCACCGACGACGGACGTAATGTTGATGATCGAACCACTGCGCTGTTTCATCATCAGCCGCGATACGGCCTTGGTGCAGTGGAAGGCCCCGTTGAGGTTGGTATTGAGGACGGCCTGCCAATCTTCTTCTTTCATGATCATGAGCAGCCCGTCGCGGGTGATGCCCGCATTATTGACTAAAATATCGACGCGGCCCCATTCTTTCTTGACCGCTTTTACCATATCGGCAACCGCTTTTTCATCAGAGACATCGCACTGGATGACCATGGCCTGGACGCCTTTTTCTTCGACGGCCTGCTTCGTTTCTTCAGCAGCCTTCGTATTGCCGGCATAGATGATGGCGACGCTGGCGCCGGCTTCAGCCAGGGCCAGGGCAACGGCGCGGCCGATACCGCGGGAGCCGCCAGTGACGATTGCAGTTTTCCCTGTTAAGTGCATTTTATCGAACCTCCTGGAAAAATTCAAGCGTTTTCTGCAAGGAAGGAATATCTTCTACATTTTCGCTGTGGATTTTGCGGTCGATTTTCCGGTTGAACCCGCACAAAGTCTTGCCCGGACCGACTTCGACGAAGGTTTCGGCGCCAAAGGCCTGCATGGCTTTCGTGCAGTCGATCCAGAGGACCGGGCTGGCAGCCTGTTTGACCAGGTTGGCCTTGATATCGGCAGCCGATGTTTCGATCTGGCCGTTGACGTTGGCAACAACAGGGATCTTGGCATCGGAAATGGTGATGTCATCGAGGACTTCTGCCAGGCGTTTGGCTGCCGGTTCCATGAGGGTGCTGTGGAAAGGCGCACTGACGTGGAGGAGGATAGCCCGTTTGGCACCGGCTTCCTTCATAGCCGCAGCCGCTTCTTCGACGGCCGGCGAATATGATCTGGCCGGGGCAGTTGAAGTTGACAGCCTGGACGGTGCCGCCCTGGGCCGAAATCTGAGCGCAGATTTCTTTGATCTTATCTTCAGCCAGGCCGAGGATAGCGGCCATGCCGCCTTCACCGAGGGGCACGGCTTCCTGCATGAACTGGCCGCGGAGGCGGACGGTGCGGACGGCGTCGGCAAAGGTCAGGGCGCCGGCAGCGACGAGGGCCGAATATTCGCCGAGGCTGTGGCCGGCAGCGATGTCCGGTGTCAGCCCTTCCTGGGCGAGGACGCGGCAGCAGGCCGTGCTGGCCGTGAGGATAGCCGGCTGTGTATTATAGGTCTTCATGAGTTCTTCATCGGGACCTTCGAAGCAGAGCTTGGTCAAGGAAAAGCCCAATGCGTCGTCAGCTTCTTCAAAAAGCTGTTTGACCACGGGATATGCATCGTATAAATCTTTGACCATGCCGACTTTCTGGGCACCCTGGCCGGGGAAAACAAATGCCTTTTTCATCATCAGTCACACCTCTCGTAAAAAAATCAATACCATTTCATAACTAAGCTGGCCCAGGTCAGACCGGCTCCAAATCCATCCAGGCAGACGATATCGCCGCGGTGGATCATGCCTGCGTGAACGGCTTCATCCAAGGCGATAGGAATGGAAGCGCCGGATGTATTCGCATATTTCTCGATGTTGACGAAGACTTTTTCCATCGGTACATGGAGCCGTTTTGCCGCAGACTGGATGATGCGGATGTTGGCCTGATGGGGAACAAGGACGTCGATGTCTTCCTTCGTCAGTTCCGAGCGTTTAAGGGCTAATTCAGCTGCGTGAGGCATGGCTTTGACGGCGAATTTATAGACTTCTTTGCCGTCCATCTTGGCATAGGCCATACCGTTTTCGCGCAGGGCATCGGTCGGCGGCATTTCGACACCGCTGGCCGGGATGGTCAGGAAATCACCGCCTGTCCCATCGGCACCCATAGCACCGCCGAGAATGCCATAGCCGCTGGGGACCGGGCCGATGACAGCAGCGCCGGCGCCATCTCCGAAGAGGACGCACGACGAGCGGTCTTTCCAGTTGACGACGCGGGTCAGGATTTCTGCACCGATGACCAAAATATATTTATACATCTTATTTTCAATGAACTGGGAAGCGATGATCGAGCCGTAAGCAAAGCCCGAGCAGGCTGCTTCCAAATCGAAGGCCGCTGCATTGACAGCGTGGAGATTGGCCTGGACTTTGCAGGCCGTCGACGGCAGGGCCCGGTCCGGGGTCAGCGTGCAGACGATGATCAAATTCAAATCTTCCGCTTTGATGCCGGCATTCTTCAAGGCTTCTTCGCCAGCTTTAGTAGCCAGGTCCGACGTATTGACACCTTTCGGAGCGACGTGACGGGCGCCGATGCCTGTACGGCTGCGAATCCATTCATCGGATGTATCCATCATTTTTTCTAAATCTTTATTCGTCCATACCTGATCAGGTACACAGTGACCTGTACCAAGAATCCCAGCGGGATTAGCTTTCACTATCATACTGTTCTACCTCTTCTTCCTCTATACTTTTACGAATATGGCCGACGACGTCCCGTTCTGCCACTTCTCCGGCAACGCGGACGGCGTTCTTGATGGCCTTGGCTTTCGAACTGCCATGACAGATGATAAAGCTGCCATCGACACCGAGCAGCGGCGCACCGCCGTACTCAGTGAAATCAAGCCGTTTCTTCAGCGATTTCAGCGCCGGGTAGACCGCTAAGGCCCCTAATTTAGCGATGAAGCCGCTGTTTTTAATCGTATTTCTGACGAGGCGGATGATGAACATGGCCATGCCTTCGCCAAATTTTAAGATGACATTGCCGACGAAGCCGTCACAGACGACGACATCGACCGTGCCTTTCGGTATATCTCTCCCTTCTACGTTACCATAGAAAGAGATAGTTTTCAAATTTTCCAGCATAGGATACGTCTTCTGGCAGAGTTCATTGCCTTTCGACGCTTCTTCGCCGATATTGAGCAGGCCGACCGTCGGCTTTTCTACGCCCAGGATATACTTGGCGTAGTGATAGCCCATGATAGCCCCTTCGACGAGGTGCTTCGGCTTGCTGTTGGCATTGGCCCCGGAATCGAGGAGCACCGTAATGCCCTTCTTCGACGGGATAGGCGTCGCGATACAGGGCCGTTCGATGCCTTTAATGCGCCCCAGCCCGAAGAGAGCCGCCGTGACAGCGGCGCCCGTGCTGCCTGCGGCGACGACAGCATCGCAGAGGCCGTCTTTGACCAGCCGCGTCGCCACGACGATGGAGGCGTCTTTCTTGCGGCGGATGGCCTGGGCCGGATGTTCGCCCATTTCAATGACTTCGCTGGCGTGGACGATAGACAGGCGGTCGCTTTCTTTGGCGCCATATTTCGTCAGGACGCCGCGTATTTTCTTTTCGTCACCTACCAGGACGACATCGAAATCATATGCCTTGACGGCTTCTACGGCACCGAGGACAATCTCTTCCGGTGCGTAATCACCGCCCATAGCATCTACAGCTATTTTCATTCTACTACCGCTCCATTATTCCAAAGATTCTATAATAAATTTCGCCCGGAATACTTCTTTACGCATTTTCCGGATGGTGACCCATACGTAGTACTTCTGATCGCGCTGGCGCATGACTTCGGCCTTGGCAATCAGTTTATCGCCTACGGTGACGGGCTGTTTATATTTTATATTCGCTACTGCCGTAATGCAGACAGGAAGGTTCAATACCGTCCGCGCCAGGGAACTGGCCTGGGCATACAGGCATTGGGAGCGCACGATGTGAGCTTCGTCGACCATATCGTCCGTAGCCGTCATGATCGAAATGGCGTTCTTGCCGATGATGCAGTCGACGAGCTCACCGACGACGGTCGCATTGCGCAGTTTCGGCTGCGCCGCTTCCGCTTTCTGGCGGATGCGGATGCGCATTTCAGGTATCCCCAAAGCCATGCGGTCCAGGCGGATTGTCGCTACGCTGACAGAAAATTCTTCAGCTAATTCTTCGTCATTTATGAAAGGATTTTCTTCAATCCGCTTCTGTAATAAAGCATGTCGCTTCTCTCTCGCTATACGAACCATTTCATTCACCCTTGAAATTATTACCAAGTACTAACAGCACATACAACTAGAGATTATATAATGTTTTGACAAATTTGGCAAGGAAAATAAAAAAGTATGCTTTCTTTTCATTCAACTCATTGAATTGCCGAAAGCATACTTCATCACTCCTTAGTATTTATCGAAATCCATTTCGTTCAATACATCACGCAGTTTTTCCAGTTCTTCCTTGGTCATGGTAATACCTTTGGTCATGGCCTGGTAATCCGGGTCCCACGAGCGAAGGTCGAATTTCGGAGTCCGATTGTTCCAGCTGATGTACGTCAGTTCTTTGCGCCAGCCGTCTTTATTTTCCGACAGCGTCCCGCAAATATCTTCGATATTGAAATTTAACTGTGCCATTGTATACCTCCCAATAGGTGTTCTCCCACCTGTGTTGTCATTTTCAGGTTAACGCTATAACCCAATTATTTTATATAATAGCAAATATGCGCTGTATGTCAATACAGCAGATTCGCCAATTATGTCAAGCCTTTTTTGACTTTTTACCCATGCATTTTATGTCTTTTAAACAGGCCGCCGTGCGCTTCGCTGATATCAAAGACCGAGACGAAGGCATTGGAGTCGACACTGGTAATGGCATCGCGGATCTTAGTGACTTCCAGGCGCGACACGACGCAGTAGAGAATCATCGTCTTTTCCCGCTTGTATGCGCCTTCGCCGTTGATGAGGGTCACGGCGCGGCCCATGTCTTTGGTCAGGCAGTCCGTGACTTGGTCGTGCTTGCCTGTGACGATGAGCATGCCCTTCATTTCGTCGAGGCCGTTGGTGACGACGTCGATCATCTTATAGGCGATGAAGTATGCCACCAGGGAATACATGGCGCTGTCCCAGGAGAAGACGAAGCCCGAACTGCCCAGGATGAAGAGGTTGAAGAACATAATCGTCTCGCCGACGGAAAAGGGCGTGCGCCTGCCGACGAGGATGGCCAGGACTTCCGTCCCGTCCAGGGAGCCGCCCCAGCGTATGATGAGGCCCACGCCGAGACCGATGATGATGCCGCCGTAAATGGTCGACAAGAAGGGGTCCGACGTGACCGGTTCGTAATGGATGAAATTGCTCCACCCGGACAGGCAGAGGATGGAAAAGAGCGAAGATACCGTAAAAAAGGCACCTATCTTCTTATAGCCGAAGATGAAGAACGGGATGTTCAGGATGATGATGAACACGCTGAAACTGATACCCGTCAGCTGCGCGGCCATGAGGGCGATGCCGACGACGCCACCGTCGATGACGTGGTTCGGGACCAGGAAGACGTCCAGGCCGATGTTGTAGATGAGAGCGCCAAAGGCCAGGCCCAGGGCACGCAAGATATATTTCATGGATTTCCTCCTCGTTGTTTGGCTAAATAACGGCGGCCGATGATCCAGGCGACGAAATCATCGACCGGTTCCGGCGGATATTGAAAGGACAAGGGCACGAAACGGCGCCAGCCCTTGCGCGGCGTGTATTTGAAGTAGAGCTTTCGCCCTTCGACAGTCGTAAATTTTTCGTCTGTCAAGGAAAAAGTGATATCCTTATGGCTCCTGGCAATCCACTGCTCGACCAAAGGCTGCAGTTTCTTATGGTTAGTCCCATCGCCCATGACGATATGGGAAAAAGAATGGGCTTCATAGGCCTTACTCAAATAATCGCCCAGTTCCGGCGTCGGTACGATGGCCTTGGTGACCAAGCTGCCATCATCGGCGACGACAGCTGTTCCCGTTTTTTCAGAACCAGGGTCAATGGCAAAAATCAAAGTATCTCCTCCTATTGTCGGCGTTGCCCCATCATTCATCGGCTTCTACGCGGATATCGATCTGCAAGGGGCCGGCCGTGTACGTATCGGTTTCGGTAACGGCCTTGAGGACGATATCGGCACCGCTGTGATTCTTTATCTTATTAATGGTCTCGAACATTTCTGCCGCCGTCAAGGCCCCGACATTGCCTGTCAGAGGATCCGGCAGGAGCCCTTTCGCCTGGGCCTGCTGGTTGACGTTATGGAGGAAGCGCATGACCTGTAATTCGGCATTGTTCGACAATTCCTGAGCCGTCAGCCGTTCTTCATAGACGACGTCGCCGCGGTGATAGATGAGGTTGTTGTCATACATTTCCACGTGGACCAGGGCCGGTTCGCCGAGCATGATGTTGCCGGCGGCGATGATACGGACCAGTTTCTGCGACTTCCCGGCCTTCTGCAGGGCGTCGACAGTGGCATTGAACTCATCCGGCGAAATGTAGAGGAGAACTGTATTTTCATCGCGGACGCCGAGGTGGCGGCAGATCATAGTATTGGTCTGGCTCATGGCCCGGCTCAGTTCTTCCCTCGTCTGGGCCTGGCTCAGGCCGCCGTTGAGGACATTGCTGGACAGGACTTCGCCGACGCGGAAGACGACGGTCCCTTCGCGGATATTAGTCATCGTTTCATTGAGCAGCTTGATACGCTTGTCGAGGACGTCGATGGTGCTCATCATCTTCTGCTTCGTTTCTTCCAGCAGAGCTACGTCCTGGCGGGCCTTTTCACTGTCGGTCAGGGCCGAGTCGCGCTGCTTCTTGGCTTCGTCCATGGCGACCTGGATGACCGTCAGCTGACGGGCCTTGTCGTCGCGGGCCGACTGGGCCTGCTGCAAGTCGAGCTGCGTCGTCCGGATTTCCTCGTTCTTGCCATCCAGTTGTTCCTGCTGCTTCTTCAGCAGTTCTTCATTGGAAGCGATGAGGTTGTTCTTGTCATCCAATTCCTGCCCCAACTCCTTAGCCTGCTGCAGCAGTTCGTCGCGCTGGGCTTCGAGCTGGGCCTTCTGCATCTGCAGCTGATGCATGCCGAACAAGGCAATACGGACATTTTCCGACAAAATAGACATGACGCCTAAGGTGATGACGGCAATGCTGATGCCCGTCAAGATGGTGACCAGGATGGACGTATACTTCGGACGCAGGCCGAATAATTTAATTTTCCGTTTCCCTACACGGGAGCCGATCTTATCGCCAAGATAGGCGATAATCCCGCCCATGACAGACAAGACAATCAGCATGACCCATCCGTATTCCATAAGACACCACCTTTGCTCATATCTTTATATCATTATATTATAGCCCATAACGGCCCTGTACTGCAAGGGCCGTCCTGCCCTAGCCGTCAGACGTCCGTAACTAACCCCTAACTGCTAACCCCTAAAAAGGGGCTGCCGCACGAAGGCTTCTAACCTCATGCGAGGTCCCCTTTTT
>OAWS01001477.1_pt1 | contig 11411 bp, 10 predicted proteins | sample 1517141 | NCBI WGS metagenome assembly OAWS01 (sample SAMEA2580173, study PRJEB22360) | human gut metagenome | biome: human gut; feature: human-associated habitat; material: faeces | place: Denmark | collected 2008/2010
TGATGGCGGCGTTCACTGCCGGGACGGTCGTATGGAACAATCCGGCTATTTCGGTGGCGGTCATCCACACGTCGTTACCGGTTACGCTGACTGCCTTGTCCTCGATGATGATTGTGTCACGTTTCATGGCTTTTCTTTTTAGATGGTGCAACCTGCAAATTCCTCGACGCCGTTCAATCTTGCGGCAAGGTTCTCCATGTCCTGATTGAGCTTCTCTTTGGTTATCTTTGCGTAAATCTGCGTCGTCTTTATGCTCTTGTGTCCGAGCATGGAGCTGACCGTTTCGATGGGAACACCGTTGGAGAGGAATATCGTCGTGGCTGCCGTGTGGCGGCTCTGATGCCACGTGATATGCTTGGTGATGCCGCAACGCTTGGCGACGGCACGGATACCGGCAAGGCACGTGTTATAATGCGGAACGGGAAATATCCTGCCGTCCCCGCACAGTCCCCGGTATTTGCCGATTATGCGGTTGGCGATGTCGAGCAGGCGGATGTTGGACACCACGCCCGTTTTCTGGCGGTTGATGTTTATCCACTCGTGTTCGTCGAAGTAGGTGCGGATATTCTCTTCCGTAAGGTTGCGCATATCCGCGAACGACAGCCCCGTGAAGGCGCAGAACAGGTAGAGGTCGCGGTACAATTCCTGTTTGGCGTTTTTCAGTTTCCCCTCCATCAGCAGGCGGATCTCATCTTTGGTCAGGAAACTGCGTGTTGTTTCCTCCTTCTTGATTTCATACTCGCGGAACGGGTCGCGCGTCAGCCACTCGTTGTTGATGGCGATGAATACCATCGTCCGTAACGGGCAGACGTACAGCCACACGGTATTGGTGCAGCAGTGCTTGTCCGTGCGCAGGAACATCTCGAAGTCGGAGATGAAAGCCGGGGTAAGCTCTTTTAGGGCGATGTCCTTCACATGGTAGCGGATGTCGAGGAACTCTTGCATGTGCTTGTAAACGGTGCGGTACTTCAGCAGCGTGCCTTTGGCTTTCATGCCTGCCTCCACCTGCTTCTCGTAGTCCTCGTTGTGCTGGCGGAACACCTGCATCAGCGTGTGGTAGCGGTGTTCCAGTCCGAGAAAGGCGTTCTTCACCTTCTCCGCCGTGACGAAGTTGTCACGCTCCATGATTTCCTGATAATGCCTGTTGATGCGTACCCGCATCTTGTCAAGCATACGGTTCGTTTCGAGTGCCGCCGTGCTTCTGCCCGTGACACGTCCACCTTTGGTGTCCCACAGTTTCGGATCGACAGTCAGTTTGCAGCTGAACTGTGTCTGGCTGCCGTCCACCGTGATGCGTCCCATGACGGGAACTGTCCCGTCCTTTTTCACTACCTGACGCTTGAGGTAGAATAAAATCGGTATAAAGCCATTAAATGTCAGCGGAAGCCAACGAACTAAGGCTCAGTGATTTATTCGGTATTTCTCTCAGATTTGCAGAATGGCTAAAATGCAAAAATATGCGGATTGCAGAAACGGTTAGGTTTCCAAATCGTAACCCCACATAACCTGCAATTTTAACAGTATCGAATGATTTTTACGCCGTTCTGCACTGATTTGCTTTCAGCCATTTAACGCATGTGAAACTAATTTTGCAACCAAAAAACAATTGGTATGAGAGCAACATTCAAAATCCTGTTCTTCGTGAACAGAAGCAAGGAGAAAAACGGCATTGTCCCCATTATGGGACGAGTGACAATCAACGGAACGCAGGCGCAGTTCAGTTGCAAATATTCCATTGCAGCGGAGCAATGGGATACCAAGGCGAACAAAGTGAAAGGGAAAAGCAAGGAAGCCCGTGACATCAACTTCGCCCTTGACAACATTAAGGCGCAAATCATCAAGCACTACCAGCGCATATCCGACAGAGAAGCCTATGTGACCGCTGAAATGGTGCGCAATGCTTATCAAGGTATAGGTACGGAATATGAAACACTGCTCCGTGCTTTTGACAAGCATAATGCGGACTTCGCCAAACGTGTAGGCAAAGACAGGGTAAGAGAAACCCTTTATAAGCATACCATCGCCCGTACACACGTGGCTAACTTTATCAAGCATTACTATAATCGGAGTGACTTTGGGATGAACGAACTGACAGAAGATTTCCTAAACCAATATTGCATCTATCTCCGTAATGAGGTTGGTGTCCAACAATCCACCATCAGACTATACTGCACTACATTGAAGTCTATCGTTTCCCATGCGCACAAAAACGGATTGATACCGAGAGACCCTTTCGCCAACAGTCATATCAGTGGTGGTAACAAGGAACGTGAGTTCCTGACAGAAGAAGAGGTACAAACACTTATGGCGCACCGTTTCAACGACCCTGCATTGACATTTGTACGGGATATTTTCATTTTTGGTTGCCTGACCGGAATATCGTTCATCGACATAAAGAATTTGACCACGGACAATCTTGTCACCCTAAATGACAGTCTGTGGATTTCATCGGTACGACAGAAAACGAAGATACCGTTCCGTGTGAAGCTGATGGAAAGTGCCTGTAAAATCATTGACCGTTACGAGCCTTTCCGTTGTGGAAACCGTTTGTTCAATGTGTATCGGAACGGATGGACAAACACCTTACTGAAACAGATAGCGGATGAGTGTGGCATAAACAAACGGCTGACCTTTCACATGAGCAGGCACTCGTATGCAGTAATGGCAATTTCAAACGGTATGCCGATAGAGAGCGTTAGCAAGGTATTGGGACACACTAAGATTACCACCACGCAGCATTATGCCAAGATAACAACAGAGAAACTGGATAAGGATTTTTCTGTGTTGGAAAGCAAAATCGGAGACAAAATGAAACTTGTTTAACTACCAAATGCCATAGGGAATGAAAAGAAGCATCATAACAATAAGCGAATCCGGCAATGTTATCATGCCGGAAAATATTGCAAATATATGGATGAGTGAAGCGGAACTTGTCAGCCTGTTCGGAGTTATTGCCCCTACCGTCCGTGCCGCAATCAAAACAATTTATAAAAGTGGGATATTGAAAGAATATGAAGCACAACGATATATACGTCTGTCGGATAAAATTGGCATGGATGTTTATAGCCTTGAAATGTTTGTCGTCCTTGCTTTCCGTATCAATTCATACGGAGCGGAACGGGTACGCAATGCCATTCTTGAAAGGCTGTACTTGCGAAAAGAGAAAGCAAACATCATCTTTTCGCTGGGTATAAATAGTACGGAAAAGCCTAAATATCAGGCATAAAATATATTGATATGACGACATGAAGTAATGAAACCAATGCGTATTCCCATCGCCAACAATATATCTATACACATAATTGAATAGGTGTATTGCCATTCATACGTATGATTACGACAAGTCCAAAGAAGAACCCGTCAGAGTGGCACTTCTTCGGACTTTATTTGTATGTGCTTGTGCCAAATCCAAGAAAATCATACGTGAGTCACGCGTGAGTTGTCAATCCGTCTTATCTGAATTGCCGAGCTTTGCATTGATTAAAACAAAATTAAGTGCTTATGAAACAAGGAGATATTGAAAAGGAGGAATTCATACGGGTAGGTACGACCCTCTACAAGTTAGTGAACCAGCCCCGACTGAACGGTGGCTATGTGAAGAAACGCATCGTGTGGAATAACGAAACATTACGGCAGGACTATGGCAAACACTATCTTGCCACTGTCCCCAAGTATGACGGCTTCTGTACTGTTCCTGACCATGTGAATTACCGTCCGATAGTGGACAAGTTCCTGAACCTCTATGAACCGATAAATCACAAGTCGATGGAGGGTGATTTTCCCTCTATTCGTTCGTTGGTGAAGCACATCTTCGGGGAGCAATACGAGTTGGGTATGGACTATCTGCAACTGCTTTACCTGCATCCCATTCAAAAGTTGCCAATCCTACTGTTGGTATCGGAAGAACGCAACACAGGCAAAAGCACGTTCCTGAATTTTCTGAAAGCCCTGTTTCAGAACAACGTGACATTCAATACCAACGAGGACTTCCGCAGCCAGTTCAATTCCGATTGGGCAGGGAAGCTCCTTATCGTAGTGGACGAGGTGCTGCTCAACCGCAGGGAAGACAGCGAAAGGTTGAAGAACCTCAGTACCACGTTATCCTACAAGGTGGAAGCCAAAGGTAAAGACCGTGACGAGATAGCGTTCTTCGCCAAGTTCGTGCTGTGTTCCAACAACGAGTATCTGCCCGTCATCATAGACGCAGGGGAAACACGTTATTGGGTACGGAAGATAGACCGCTTGCAGTCCGATGATACCGACTTCCTGCAAAAGCTGAAAGCGGAGATACCTGCTTTCCTCTACCATTTGCAGCACAGACAACTATCCACCGAGAAAGAGAGCCGTATGTGGTTTGCCCCGTCACTGCTGCATACCGAAGCCTTGCAGAAGATAATCCGCAGCAACCGCAACCGATTGGAGATAGAGATGTGCGAACTTATACTTGACATCATGGTAAGTATGGGTATAGACACTTTCTCTTTTTGCTGCAACGACATACTTACGCTGTTGGCTAACTCGTATGTCAAGGCGGAGAAGCACCAAGTGAGGAAAGTATTGCAAGAATGCTGGAAGCTCACGCCCGCACCGAACGGATTGACATACACCACCTACCAACTGAACTATAATCGGGAGTGTCGGTATGAGCCGATAAGGAGAGTGGGACGCTTCTATACCGTCACGAGGCAGCAACTTGAAACGCTGTAAATCCATTATTTTTTTGTTGAATTGTTGAATATGGATATAACTATAATGATAATAAGCAATATACACTCTCAACAAAATCTCAACAGACCAAAAGAGAAGTTGAGTATAAAGCCCCTACCGATTGTCGGTTTCTCTTTTGGCGAGTGGTTTGTTGAGCGGATGTTGAGTATTTATTTGTATGGATATAAGCATATTACATATACCATTCAACGAATCAACGATTTTCATTCACCATTAAAACCATAGGAAGATTATGACTACACAGGAAGCAAAGAAGATACGCATCGCAGACTATCTGCAAAGTTTGGGCTACATCCCCGCCAAGCAGCAGGGCAAAAGCCTTTGGTACAAATCACCGTTCAGGGAGGAAACGGAAGCATCGTTCAAGGTAAACACCGAACTCAACCAATGGTACGACTTCGGAACAGGCAAGGGCGGTAACATCATATCGTTGGCGCAGGAACTTTACGGTTCGGACTATGTGCCTTACCTGCTTGGTAAGATTGCAGAGCAAGCACCGCACGTCCGCCCTGTGTCTTTCTCTTTTCGCCAGCAGGCATCCGAACCGAGTTTCCAACATTTGGAAGTGGGAGAACTCACTCACCCTGCATTGCTCCGCTACTTGCAGGAGCGTGGAATAAACACCGCATTGGCGCAAGCGGAATGTAAGGAACTGCACTTCGTCCATAATGGCAAGCCTTATTTCGCCATCGGGTTCCCGAATGTGGCAGGAGGCTATGAAGTGCGCAACCGTTTCTTCAAGGGTTGCATCGCCCCGAAGGACATCAGCCATATCCAACAGTCGGGAGAGCTGAGAGAGAAATGCCTCGTGTTCGAGGGAATGACGGACTATCTTTCATTCCTCACCTTGCGGATGAAGAACTGCCCGACCATGCCCAACCTTGACGGGCAGGATTACGTCATTCTCAATTCCGTTTCCAATGTAACCAAAGCCATAGACGTGCTGCACGGGTATGAGCGCATACACTGTCTGCTTGACAATGACGAGGCAGGACGGAAAGCGTATTGGGAACTGGCAGGAGAGTTTGCCGGACACATCAGGGACTTCTCCCAAAACTACAACGGATATAAGGATTTGAACGATTACCTGTGTGGCAAGCGACAGAATTTAACCGTCAATCCACCGCTACGAACCATCGTTAAACCCAAGAAAAAAGGATTGGGATTATGAGACTCCGAAAGGGAAAAACGGAAGCTGCTCGAAATTTATCTGATGGAATTGGGGAGGTAGCAAGTTTGTGTTTCGGGTGTCCCGAAACTGCTTGCCACCCGTTACGGACTTTAGTCCATAACTCAATCCCGTTGGTCTATACAGTATAATCAGTAACAACATTAGAAGAAATGAAATATGAAACCGAATAAGGAACACAAGGAACGTAACAAGGGCGGTCGCCCTAAGAAAGAAGCTACCGAGAAACTGAAATACCGTGTCGCAGTGAAGCTGGCGACAGCTGACTACTACTGCCTGCTGACAAAGGCACATGAGGCAGGTGTATCACCGAGCGAGTACATGAGGGAATGTTTCCGAAACGGATATGTTCAGGAACGGTTGTCGAAAGAGCAGTCAGACTATGTTCGCCAGCTTTGTGGCATGGCGAACAACCTCAATCAGCTTGCGCATAAGGCGAATGCCGGAGGATTCACGGAAGCCCGTTGGGACTGCAAGATGGCGGTAGCAAGGATTCACGAACTTCTTAATATGATAGGAATATGATGGCGAAAATCGTAAAAGGGAACAATTTCAAGGGTGTGGTGGATTACATCCTTGACAAAAGCAAGGGTACGCAGGTGGTGACGTATGATGGTCTGTTCATGGAAAACAAGGGAACTATCGTCATGAGTTTCAATGTACAATCACAGATGAACGGTAAGGTGACGAAGCCTGTCGGACATATAGCGTTGAGTTTCTCCAAAGAGGACGAGCCACGACTGACCAACCGAGTAATGGCAGGCATCGCACTCGAATACATGGAGAAGATGGGCATACGGGACACGCAGTTTTTCATCGCCCGCCATTTCGACAAGGAGCATCCGCACGTGCATATCGCCTTCAACCGCATAGACAACACTGGCGACACCATTTCTGACAGGAACGAGCGGTTGCGCAGCACCCGTATCTGCAGGGAACTTACCTTGAAATACGGTCTGCACATGGCGAATGGAAAGGATAATGTCAAGCGCAACCGACTGAAAGAGCCTGACAGGACGAAGTACGAATTATACGACATTCTCAAAAAGGAAGTCGGCAGGTGCGGCAACTGGAACGTGCTTGTCGCCAACCTGCAACGTCAGGGAGTGGAAGTACGTTTCAAATACAAGGGGCGGACAGACGAGGTGCAGGGTGTTATATTCATCAAGAACGGTTATCACTTCAACGGTTCCAAAGTGGACAGGCGTTTCAGTTATACAAAGATAGATGCAGCCTTGCAACACAACAGGCTGGAAGAACGAAAGGGTATGACCACTCCATCACGTGAAACTGTCACACCAAGCGCACCATCCTACTCGGAACACAATGAGATATTCAATGGCTCATTGGGACTGCTTAACGGCAGTGGTTACAACGCCACTGATGCAGAAGCCAATCAGGAGATGGCGGATATGCTTCGCAGGAAGAAAAAACGCAAACGGGGAATGAGGTTGTAAAATAGAGTTTGATTACCCTATGATGGATGCGGAATAGTTCTCAATTTTAGAGAACTGTATTCCGCATCATTTTGATATAAGATAAGATGTGCTCACTTTCAATATTCCGCATATAGTTCTCCATATATTCCCAATCAGGAGAACCATTTATATCAACTGGAAGTGTAATAATTTCTTTGGATAAACGATTGGCACTCCGTTTATAGCCAAAATTATATTTCCCTCTTACACGATCTGCAATGGTTGTAATGAACGTTCCTGTATATCTATTAAGATGTTCATTATAGCCTAATGTCATATCCGAAGTAGCAATGAAATCTTCAGCTTTATATACCGAATAACCCATTGACCCCTCGCCATTACGAATAAAGGCGATACAATTTCCTTTTTGGATTATACTCTCATCTCTGCTTACAAAGCATAAAACTCCATTATTTTGATTGGTTGCACCAAGATAACTAATTCCATCATGCAATTTCTCAATGTGATTAAGCCCTTTCGATTTACCGGCAACAAGTATTGGAAACAAATCACGCAATAGGAAGTTCTTCCAATTCACCCCCCCGTTTTAGAATTATTAACATTCGCTCGTTCTTTAAAGACCTTAAGTGTGGTATTGAGTATGTTACGTTCAATATCTTTCATGAATGACGACATAAAGGTAAAATCAATTTCTCCTTTATCGGTGGCTGGCAACAATAGTTTTTCTCGCTTTATACGCTCATCATTTATTTCTCGATTGAAACTATATTTTTCTGATAATCTATTGATAATCGGAATCATGAACAGATAAGCATATTTATCAAGACCATCTCGTTTTAATTTCGTAACATGGTCACTTGCTACAAATGTATATTGATGGTAAAAAGCACAGCCAACACTACCACTGTTTGCCAAAGTTAAGCAATCATCAAATTTTCTTACGCTACCATCATTCCCAACAAATCCGTCAATGCCGTTATTGAGGGATGTTGATGATACATAGGGAGTATTGCCTTGCTCATGGTCGGCTTTTTTGAGGCGTTTACCACGCTGAATCTCAGTAAACACTTCTGTAAAGTAAAAGGCTTTCCAATTGGAGCATAGCGATTTACCCCCCAGTATATTGTTGATTATCAATTGTTTGCATAATTTATTTATTGTAGGTCTTAAAATTTGTTGTTCTTTTTGCTTCATATAGGCTTCCATAAAAGCCCAATCAATAGTATTATCTGGCTGAATTGGTAAAAGAATTTTTTGCCTTTTCATTCTTTGCGAATTGAATTTGTATCCATACGCATATTTGCTCTTTTGCTGCCCTATCATAGATGCCAAAAACAATAATGTGTATCTATTGTTGTGACGCAAATTTTTCCATTTTATTCTTTTTACATCATCTGAAAAAATAGCCTTATAAGGGTGGTAGAAAGCAAAACCAACACTACCATTATAGTTTACTCCCAATACATTATTGTCCAAACTTTCATTTACAGAGCAAGTAAAAGCTGTAATACCGTTATTTAATTCTGACGCACCAATGAAAGGCATATTTCCTAATTGCATATCGGATTTAGTAAGTCGCTTTCCACCATTGATAGAAACGACATCCTCAAGAAAAAATTCTTTCCAATTTCGACTATTTAAAGACAGATTATTCACTTTGCCCTCCGTTGTTTATATCTTCAAATAAATATCCTCTACCATGAGTAATCATATTGAACTCAAATGTCAGGTAATCAGCCATTGTATTCTCGAAATCCTTTTCAGATGGAATCTCATCATTAAAGTAATAGAATGCATGAAGCCATTCATCCTCTGCCTCTATAGTTGTTTCTACACAAAACTTGGTTTCAGCCTCAATTCGTCCAAACCACACATCAAGCAAATGTTGTCGTTTGTCTTTGGCACTTGCTGTTTCCTCCAAACCGATGTGTTTGCTCACTACAAATCCATCATCTTCAAAATTGATGAATTTGCATAAATGGTTCTTATCATGTGGTATTCCTGCCGTAAATACAGCAATGCACGGATTTGTACCAACTCCGTAGAATGTATTTTTATTGAGAGTTATAACGCCCTCCAATGTATGATGTCTAAGGATATTGTTTTTGGTGTTTTGCTCTTCCTTGCTCTTTCCTGTAACCGAGGACTGAGGTATGATTACAACAGCCCTTGCACCCTCTGCGAGGGAATCAAGCAGATGTTGAGTGAAGCTTATCTCATATTGGGATGGGTCTTGCTTTGTACCTTGTGAATAAGGAGGATTCATCAAACCAACCGTACATCCTTTCAATTGTATTTGATTCGGATTTTGTTTAAGAAAGTCCAAATTGTGCAGGTTACTTTTCCCATCGCCACGCAATATCATGTTTGTAGTCGCAATGGTGAACATATATGGCTGTTGCTCTATCCCGAACAATTGGTCACGTTTTATGCTTCGACGTTGGTTCTCATCGTCGGTCATCTTGACCATTTTGTGCATGGCAGCAATCAGAAACCCAGCCGTACCACAACATGGGTCGATAACCTTGTCGGTCGGTTTGAGTTGAACCAAATCACAGAATAGTTCTGTTATGTGTTTGGGGGTAAGCACTATTCCCAAAGTCTGTCCGTCACCGCCCGAATAAGACATGAACTCTCCGTAAAAACGTCCGAGGTAGTCCTCGGCTGAATTGTGGTATTTGATATTTTGGAAAATACTTTTATTTAAGAATTCTGTATAATGTTTTAAAGGAGTCTTTCCTAATTTTTCTTCTATTTCATTGATTTTGGGAGTGTCTTTGATTACGGAAAATTGGCTAAGAAGTTTTTCTCTTTTTGTATCTGGGGTTACATTGACACGTTGCAAGTTACTTTTTATCGCATCATAAATCTTTTGACCATCAGTTACTACCGTATCTCCGATAAGAGAATCGATAGAGAAAGTCTTATAGTCAATTTCACGTAAAGCCAACAGAATACCTGAAACGACCAATGGCTTTTGTTCCGTTGTTAGTTGTCCATATGTGCGCAAATATTCATGAAGTTCGGCTGCATCTTTCAATATCTCCGCTGTAGTCTTTTCAACATCCGTTTCTTCGTGGAGTATCTCTTTCAGATAAAATTCGTCTATATTACTTTCATTAAATGATATGAAAGTCTCCATATCAGGCAATTCTTGATAATCATCCCTTTCATTCACAAAAACTGGCGTAATTCGATGATGCTTTTCATTTCCTGACACTCCTATTGCCAACACTTTATTGTAAGAAGTATTTGCAGCCAAGTGTCGTGCATAAAACAATGCACCATTTACCGCATAATTCTTTACTTCTTTTACATCTTGCGAAATAAGCCCTTTCTCATTCTTGTATAAGTGTTCATTAAGTGAAGCCTTATCCTCAATGACAAGTATAAAGTCTTTCACCACCCCACAAAAATCGGGACGACCATCCTTTCCAGTTTTTGATTTGGAAGCTGTTTTTAGTGCTTCTGCTATTTCCTTTATATCACATCCTTGTGGGGTTAAATGAATACTGGCATCTTTTAATAATTCATGAACCCAAAAGTCTGTTTTAGCCTCATTTTTCGCCATTTGGTGACTATCCTTTTATTTGGTTTGGCACAAGTAAATCTCGTACATCAATATTCAAAACATCTGCAATTTGATATAAAACAGGAATAGGGGGTTGAACCTTGTTAGTCGCATATAGATTTACCATATTAAAACTTTTACCGAGCCTATCTGCCAATTCTGTTTGGCTGATACCTCGTACTTCCAAAACCTCTTTTATCCTATTCATACTCGTATTTGCCATTTACGATACAAAGGTACACAATTTTATTTGGTAATCGATGAATATGTGCTGGAAAAGTTGTACCTTTGTACCAAACAATAGCGTTATTTGAAAAAGCAAATTTGAGAAATCCGAAGAAAGCGGCAAGTTGGCAAATCGTAACCCCTTAGAACAGAAATTTTGTATAAGTTATTAAATGTCAGAGTAAAACTTATAGCAAGAATCTTTTGAGGTAGTAGATTACTGAAAATGTACTCTTCATTGTCCTTAATTTTTGGGTTT
>OAWS01001483.1_pt1 | contig 11385 bp, 19 predicted proteins | sample 1517141 | NCBI WGS metagenome assembly OAWS01 (sample SAMEA2580173, study PRJEB22360) | human gut metagenome | biome: human gut; feature: human-associated habitat; material: faeces | place: Denmark | collected 2008/2010
GTATTAAAATTATTCTTTATATCTATCTAAGTAACGCAAGGGCCTCCGGAATTATTATATGCCTTCACGTATTTTTTATTTTATTTATCTCGGTAATGCGCCATACAACAAGGCTACTCAAGCAGCACGCCCTGAAATGGCAGAAACTCCTAGCCCAGGGCAGCGCCCTGGGTAATCATAGGCGCGCCCCTCTCGCCTGTAAGGGCAAAAACTTTTTCTCGTTCCCCGGTGGTGGCATAGGCTGCGCAGCCACGCCTACCAGATAGTGGTTTTTCCTTGCGCCTACGTCCTTATCACGTCCAAAAGGTACAATGATAGGCGATGATGCAAAATAGCCGCATACAGGCTTAAAATCTCTGGTGTACGATGGTGATGCAAGCAACTCGGCAATATTCATCTTTATGATAGCCGCAGGAACGGAAAGGTGTTTTATTTCTTTCTCTTCTTCCTCCTTATCCTGTGTCAAATCTGCATGCTCCTTCGCCTTCAATGCCTCCTTGAACATTTTATCCAGCTTCACGCCCTTGTAGGCAAAGAAAGCGCAGCCACGATAACTATTAGCCTTATTCCGTCTATCATCAGGCATGAACTCCTTGCAGAAGCCGGAAAGAGTGTAAACCTTGCCCTGGTATACCACCTTGTTATTATCTATCGTGATAACCCTCTGCCCACCATGGATAAAAGTAATGATGTCGCCAGGCTCGATACCTATTTTATCAAAAGCAAACTTGCGGCTATCATCCACAGGCTTCTTTTTCTTCTCCGAAGATAATGCAGCCTTCTTCTCAGCAACCGCAGGAGCAGTGATTTCGCAGGTCTTCTGTAATAGCTTAACACCTTTGCCTGGTTCCCCCGCATCATATACGCCATCAGCCACCTTTTCGCCAATATATGAATCACCATCCTTGCGAGGGCAGAGCAGATAAACGTTTCCATTCTCGCTCTCAGCCATCTTCAGAGTCTTCTCATTGATACCCAAATAGAGAATATCCAACTGAGGGATAGAGAGAAGATGCTCTGTGTCGAAACTAAGGGAAAAACTATGTTTCAATACTTCATCGGTGGCAAAGGTGGCCACGTTCTCGCCCTTCTTTACCGTGATGGCCTTTTCACCCTTCCTTCCGGAAAGAGAAACGTAATCCTCACCTGATAAAGAATAGATCATCTTACGGATAGCATCCCAGCTGCCGCCGATACGGACGCAATATCCGTCGAAGATAATGCCAAAGCAGGATGTCCAGTCTACGAACCGACAAGGAGAAGGCTCATAGGAAGTCATGCCATCAAACTCAATCACGGTAGCCTCTTCACGATTATCCAGTTTTACGGCCACCAGGTCGTACACTTTACCCAGCTTCATCTTTGCGCACATTTTCTTCCAGGTCTTCGCATTGATAAGCATTTCGCGTGTATCTCCCGATTTCTGAGTGATGGTAACAGGCATAGCCAGCAGCTTATGGCTATCAGTAGCCACCAGGCGGTTTTTCTCTGCATCTATAAAGATACTTGTTATTGCCTTCATATGCTTTTTATAGGTGAAATCGCAAAGCTCTGCCATCTCCTTGGTAGCCTGGAAACATACGCACCCACGTTCCTTGCTGTCCTCCTCCTGATAAGTAAACATATGCGCATTCTTGCCGATACCGGCAATCCCCTCGAACTTGGTAACAAGACGAAAGATATACGCAGCAGCAAACTCGCATCGGAAACTGCCTACCTCTATCTGGATAAGCTCATCTTTATCTGCATCACCCCAATAGAAAATCTTATCAAGGTTCTTTGCTATCTCGCTGGCACGGAAACAACCGTGGTCGTTTCTTACCATCTTCTGCCAAATCATTTCTGCTATCTCGTACAACTTACTGAGGATAGCCATATTCAGTTCCTTATTTGTCATAGTCTTATAATCTTTAAAAAACGAAAGTATTAAAATTGATATATTTTATTTGAATGCTCCAGCCAGAAGTGGCAGGAAGAACACGGCTACGCCGATGGTAGAGAATAGCAGCACGGCTACACCTACCAGGGCGATAGCTGCAACGGAATATGTAATTACTTTTTTCATAATGCTATAATCTTTTTAAAGTATTAAAATTGATGTTTATAATTTTGTAGCTGCATCGGTAAAGTTTTTCCGATGCTATAAAGAAGGATTTTCCTGCGCCTGTAAGGTCGTAGCCTTGATAGCTCGGAAAGTATCAGTAATATATTTGCTGCCTCCGTGCTTTTTTATCCAGTCATGAACGTCATCAGGCACCACATATTTATGAGCCTTACCCTCTGCTGCAGGTCTGCCTTTCTTATTCGTTGTTTTACTAATATCCATATCTTTTCCGCTTATCCGCGATGCGGTAGGGCTTTTAAAATTCTATAATAATTCGGGTAAAATGATACAACGTACCGTTTTATTTCTTAAATTTGCACTCGTCTTCGGAAGATTCCAATCGTACCTTTATGGAATAGAAAGAAACATAGAGCTTCTGTTGACGGTCAGACTTTCAAAAGTCTGTGGATTCTAACGCTCTTAAAGAGCCAAATTTCTACTATAGTAGATTCGAGCCAGAAGGCTCGCGGTGCCCCGGCTTAGGTCGGGGCTTTTCCGTTTTATGCGTAAATGCCAATTTTATGAAACTCCAAAGTCGTGTGATTATCAGGATAGCTACAATCCTCAAACATAACCCAATAACCTTGCTTATCCAGAAATATCTGACCGATTGAGCTTGCAACGTCTTTCGGTTCGCCTGCCAATCTATTGCATATTATCCTAGTCAGGTCTTTATAAGGTTGTCTTTGTTCGTCTATGATACGGAAAGAGTATATATTCTTATCTCTTCCTGTAATCGTCAGCGTGGTCATTAAACCTTCAATCGTTCCAACTCTCTTGTACGTATCACCCTTACACACCAAAGACTCACCATTATCAAACAATCGTCTTGCAAGAAACGTTGTCGTATTGTTACAAATAATCTCCGACATAATTATTCCGCTTCGCCGTACTGCGGTAGGGCTTAACATAATCTATAAATCCAGTAATAAATCTCCGATGTTATAACGAATAAACTTCGCTACCGAGAAGACGGGGAATGATTTCAGCATCAAGAATGCTATCGTAATCCCAAAGGTGGGCACCGAAATCTTTCTTCAGCTTCGCTACTGCCATTTTATATGCCTCCTCGCCGTTCTCGGCATAACCTTCATATTCGTAATACTTATATGAGAAATTGACGGTTGCGTAAAGGCAAACAGTAAAGAAACCTTTCGGCATCGCTGCCAGCTTCTTGCGGCGCTCGTTGATTTCTCGGGCGATGCGCTGCTTCTCCTGGATCTCCTCATCCTGCTTGCGCTTGCGGTCTGCTGCCTCTTTCGCTATGATAGCCTTCTCGCACTCCTCTGGGGTATCAGCTAGGGCAGGATAGCAATAAATAAAGGATGAAGGGCTACAGCCTGTAGTCTGCAATTTTCTGCCCGCCTGCTCATCCTGATAGATCTTCTTCAGAAGGGCGTGAACGTTGTAGTTAACCTCCAATTTTCTGCCGCCCGGCTCATTCTTGTCGGTCAGACTATTAATAAACTTCTCGGCTTCTTCTGCTGAGTCAATGATTACTTTCTTGTTAAAATATACAAAAAACTTCTTCATGTTCTTGCGCTTCACCGTGATGCGCCTAGGGCTTAGATGTGATTACTTATTTTCTTTATAGATGTTCTCCTGGTCCTTGATAGCCTTCTCCAGCGTCCAATCTGCCTTTGGGTAGATGCCTTCGCCCAGACCGGTATTGAAATCTACATAGAAATTCTCACCATCCTCACGAACCGTAATATCGGTGCCGTTGTGGCTGATGTCCTGTCCGTCATTAGGAAGAACCTCGAAGCCGTTGGAAGTCAGAGAAAGGATGTGCTCGCCATCGGTGACGAAATCCTCATCATCATAACCGAGAGAAGAATCAGCGGTATAAATCCATCCGTTCTCCTGGCAAATACCACGAACCAACTCACAGCAATCATCCTCCGGATTTTCCTCCTGATAAGCTGTCAAAAATACCTTGAGATCATCTAATGTTTTAATGTCTTCTTTCTTCATACGTTCGTCGCTTAACCGTGATGCGCTAGGGCTAAAGTTATTATTAATAGTTTTTATTATCTTCTTGTTTTATCTGATACAAAGGTACGGAGAATTTCTGAAACTGCCAAATAAAATGCACTTTAATTACGTATTTAAGTGCATTTTTAACGTTTTATTACGTTTCTAATGCTCAATACCCCGTTTATCAGTCATTTGTTCGCTGTGAAGTGTCGATCCTCACATCTTCTATAGATGTTGCCAGCCGTGGCAGCGATAAGCAAAGGCAAGGTGGCTAAGGCTTTTTTACCTTTTTACCTTTTTACCCTTTTACCTTTAAAAATTGCTGCTGCTATCCATCACGGACCGCAGAACAGCTGAGTAAAACAAAAACAAATGCGAACGCCTTCGCACGTAAAACATTGAATTTTTAAAGTTATTTAAAAGAATATGCACCCCGCCGTGGTGTCGCTCCACGCTGCCGGTCTGCCGGACGGGGTAGGGGATTTCTTGCCTCCTCGTGAGGACGTAGGCTTCCCCTGAGTGCCTTTATCTTTATTTTATGCCTACATTGCAGAATTGCGGATTTTGTCGCGGTATTCCTTATATTCCTCCTCTGTCATACGCATTTGAGCAAGAAAAATCTCCCAGCCTTCTGCTGCAGTGTGATACGCCTTCGCTTCCTCAAAGGTATGATCTACATATAAATCGGAAGTATAATAAGCCTCATGTCGCAGTTTGATAGCATCGCCAACCAAACACCCTGATAGGTTCAGGTTCTCTTCGTCGGGGTCTTCCTCGTCTTCCTCCAGCATCTGGTCGTAATGCTCGATACAGCACTTGATAATCGTGCGGATGTCCTTTGCCCAGAAGCTGGTATCGTCAGGGCTGATATTGCATTCCTGCAGTACCATATTCACCAGCTCGTCGATACCCTTTCGGCTCATGATGTAAGCATCGTGATAGAAGTCGAAAGGGATAACGTGATCCAGCTTCCAGCCCTTCCCCTCATTGACCGATGGTCGGCCGTATGCCTTGCGGCTCTCTTCTGTTACCTGCGCTTCGTTCTCTACATTCTCTATAACGTTCAAACCGTTCTTATTATTATTCTTTGCTTCCATAATTTCTAATTTTTTAATGTTGTTATAAATATGTGATTGATATATTGCCCTGTAATTGGGGAGATTTAGAAATCTCCCTCCATATAGACTTCGCCCTCCTGGGAGTAATCGCGATATAATTTCTTCGTGATAGTCATTCCAGATGTTTCTATCTTCCTAGGGATGATTAATCGGGAATCAATATCGCAATCATCGCAGAACACCCACAGGTCGGAATCTTTTTCCTTTTCGTACACCAGTATGCCCGCCGTTTTTCTGAAGGCTCTGGCAGCCGTGGCCATGCCACACCTGATTGTTACCATATCTTCCTCGGTTGACCACCAGCCTACAGCCACCGGTTTTACTACCTTGTCGCCGATAGTCAATATATAAGTATATTCTTTTCTCATGATTTCTAATTTTTCGTTGTTGCTATAATATTGCTATAATACCACACTGCTGCCTGCGCCATCGCATCTTTCAATGCTTCCAGATACTTGTCGATAGCTACTGGTGTATCGGTATTGATATGCTTATCTGGATATTTGCCGCCCTGGTCGCCACTGCCAAGATGGATGATGCAGAAGGAGCGGTCCTTGTCGTGGGTAGCTACCATACCACGGCGCTTGCAAAGTGCCACTACCTTGTCGAAATATTGTGGCTCGAAAGTCACTACCTGGAGTACACTCCAGGGATATTCCTGGGCAGTCAGCAGGATTTTGCCCTGCTGCTGCGATATAGCGAAATTATATATAACTGATGATTTCTTCATTTCCTATCTGTTCTATAATGAGTGATTTCTAATTTTTCCGATGGGCTATAATAGGGCAGCGCTCAGGCTGCCTTATTATTGCCAGGGTACGTGATAAACTCGGTGATGCTCATCTGCTCGAAGATGTTGTAATAAGCCATCATCTCCAGGCGGTCGTCGCCGTTCTTAGCCCCGATTTCTGCCTTCACTATATAATATAGCATGTAAGCAAGATAGGCTTCCTGGCGGTCGCTCGTATGGCTGAATAAGGCTGCACGGTTCCAGTCTTTAATATCATTACTCAGAAAGGACCAGAAACCATCGCTGGAAGAATGATTTTCCTTGATCCAGCCGGCTATCTCTTCACGGTGATATTTCACCTTGGCTATAATTGCATTCTTAGCCGCACCAGATAGCCCGATTTTCGCCTGTATGGTATCTGTACTGAAGTTATAAGCCAGTGGGTGCTGAACGCCTACGAAGGATAATTTAATATCTTTGCAAACATACTGCTGGAGCCAGCGCTCCCACTGCTTGGTGTATTCCTCGCAAACTGCTTTTTCGTACCCGTCGTTGTCACAGGTAAAATCCTTGCCTTCCTCCACTTCGTTTGAGAATTCATACTCTGCAATCTCGAACTCAGGGCTCCAGATACTCTGGTAAAAACCTTCAAAGCTTACCAGGTCGATGTTTGATACATCTAATTTCTTTGTCTTTTTCATAACCTTAAAATTTTAAATGTTCTATAATATGTTTCTTTTTATTCCCAGGGAATCCTATTTTGCCGGATTCCCTGATTTGATACGCACACTATAATAAGGCGTACTGAAAGGGTATCTTACTTCGTTGATGAAGTACTCAACAGATGGTGTACTCATTGCCAGTGTGTCTTGGCAAATTACCCGTCCGTTCATTCCATGCACCATCATGTTTAGTGCACACATTTTACATACCAGCGGATCTGAGTCTTGAGCAATATACTGGAATGGTCGCCCGGCTGAATGGTCCAGTTTGCTAGCCTCGATAAAATGAGCCAAGAGGAGTCTGCCACTACCTGCTGCACAATCATTCACCGTGGTACCTTCTATTTTCGCGCTGGTGGCTTCATTTTTGCCAGAGCCTATAATAGAGCTCATCAGGTTAGAAACACTCTGAGGAGTGAAAAATTGCCCCGTTTTCGATGCCTTGCCAGCGGTTAAATACATATCCTCATACAGTATACCGAAAACGTCGAGCCACTGGCCGCGGTCCATTGCCTGGCTAACATCATTCAACCAAGCCACAGCCAAAACACCAAACTTTGGTTTTGCCTGAAGGCGCTTCTGCTGCCAGTTTTTAAAACCGTCCAGGGTACCGTCAAAAGCCTTCACGCTGAACAGGTCAAGCAAATAGTCACAAAAATCACTTAGCGCCGTTTCGTATGGTCGCCCGTCTGCCTTCGTCTGCTGGCTCAGATAATCAATATAAAATTTCTTGTTTATCATAAATCCTCAAAATTTAAAACGTTCTATAATAAGTAAGATTTCACACGTTCTATAAACAGATGCCCTGGATATTGCCCAGTGCTAGCTGCTAGCATGCCCAGATGTGGCCAAAAATAATAGGGTGCCTCTCCAGGTCGTGTTCACGTGCCCAGCTTCTAATTGTGGCATCGGTTTCTAGCAACTTTCGGATAGAAGACTGAATTTTGCGTACCTGGTCCACGTACTTTGCGTAATGTTTGATGCTGTCTTTATATCTAGCAATATCCTGTCTTTTATCCCAGATGTACCCGTCGATCACGCCCAGGGCTTTTTCTGCCTTCATACGGTCGCCGGTGAACCATTCCCACTCCTTGCCCTTCTGGGAGCCCCAGGAACCGTAAAACGTGATACCTGGAGCATACTCCCCGTATGAATTAATAGCGTTTAATTCCAGGCAGCCTTCATAAAAGCTACAAGAGAAGCCCGTCGCCGCTTTTGCAGCGTCCAGAAAGCGTTTATTTATCACTTTGCCGTCGAAGGTACGGCAAACATCTTTTAGCGCCTTCAGGGCTATAATTTCTTTGTTTGTGCGGTCCACAAGTTTATCGACGTGTTCGCAGTACTTTCTTACTTCCTCGTTTTTCTTGCGACGTTGCCAGGCCTTCACGGCCTTCTGGTAATCTTTTTCCGAGCCTATAATATAGGCTATAGGCTCATCACGTTTTACTATACCACGGCGCATGTAAAGCTCATTTCTTAAAATTCCGTATTCCTTTGCGTTTTCCTCGCTGCTGAAGGTTTTTGGGTTTTTGGCAGGGATCGAGTCACTTGCCCACATAAAAACGTCTCCTGAGTCTTCAGACAAAACGCCCAGGCGGTCCGCGATATTCACGATATTCTCATTCTCTAAATTATTTAAATCTATCTTTGTGTTCATAATTCCTCAAAATTTAAATTGTTCTATAATAGAGTGATATTCTTTGCAGCCTATAGAGAAGGCTCCAGGGGTACCCGGAAGCCTTCACAGGCTTATTTTCCGTATTTGTCGTAATCGATAAAAATCTGTTTGATAACATCAAACTGAAAAGAGAAGTACACCTGATCATAAATACACTCATTATTTGCGAAAAAGTGTACCTCAAACATTCTGCCTTCATGCCAGATGTCCCAGTGGCAGTTTGCCAAATCGACAGCGGCAAAGATATTATCATATACAACACCGTCGCCAAAACTAATTGTTTCATTTTCCACGTTCACCTTAAAACCGAGTGCACGTAATATGATAGCCAGTTTCTTTAATTCTTTCATATAGCCTGAATTTTTATATGTTCTATAATAGGGGTACCCTGGAGTCTCCAGGGATACCCACAAATACTTTATGCTGCCTTATCCTGGTTTTCTTCGTCCATTTCCTGGTAGAGCTTCTTCTGGATATTAAAGTACCCTGTTTCCCCGTTGCTACAATAGTACGCCTGAAACATTTCACGGTCACAACCGCGGGAAAAAGCATACTCTGCTTCAATTTTCAGATCCTCTATAATAGAGTTTAATTTCTTGATGATGTTCTTTGCCTGAAGGTGATCTAAACCGGCGTTCCCGGTCCAATTATCATCGATAACATAAGACTCATCAAAATCATCAAACAGATCATATTCAGGGCTGCCAGTCCAGTAATCACCGGCAGAGTCTATAGTAACTTTGCCCGAAAAGTCCATACAGGCGCCTTCGTAATAACCGGAACGCACCAGGGCTTTTATTTCGAGTGAAATTTCACAGCCTCCATAAACGAGGGTTTTATCCTTATAAGCAATTACACGCGCGTCGCCTTCGTACCCGTCGTAATTCTCCCAACCCTTCGCCTGAAGACCTGAAACTATATTTTGCTTGGCAAAATCATAATCCTCTTCCGTTCCGAATTCATCAAACTCCCCTTCAAGTTCAGGATCCAGATCACACTCCTCCACGTCTTCTTTAGTATAGTATCGATTCATACCAAAAACGAAATAACGTGAACAATTCTCGTTGTAAAAATTACATGTAGCCATAACTCTAAAAATTTAAATGTTCTATAATATATTTCTTAATTCCTGGTGATATTTTGCAGCCACTATAAAAGCGGCTTTTATCACCTTGTTAGAAGGTGCCGGCGATCCACGAGCCGCCTGGAGATCTCAAAACCTTTGCACCTTGATATTTAAAGTTTGAAAAAGAATATCTTTATAAAGATATTGATAATAACACACACACCGCCGCGGTAACTAGATTAATACCTATAATTTGCAGCCCGTTTACCGTGATACCTTCGCCGTCGCTTGCAAAGTAAGTTTCAGGCTTAAAAAGCCACTGCCAGGCGGCTTTTATAGCCGCCAAGGTACTTTTGTTCAGGCGTACAAAAAGAAGGGCACACACAGCAAATAAAATGCTTACCAGGTCCGCCGTACTGGTACGGCGTGAAATATTGATACTATTATTCATGATCCTAATATTTTAAAGATTCTATAATGTAGTTATTTTGTGGGTACCCTGGAATATCCAGGGAACCGGGTATTTTACGCACAGCGGTAAAAATTATCTAGATAGTGACGCGTTCCCTTAATGGTGATATAAGGACGCGGCCAACTGTCTTCTTTTTTAGGGCACGTGTATTTTATCTTTTGCCAACGGGTGCAAAGTTCCTCCTTGTTGTTATAACATACCTTATATAAGGCGCGTTCCCCGTCTTCGTCGATCACCAGGGACCAGCCGCCATAACCTTCTTGCTCGAAGCATTCGCCGAATTTTGCCAATTCTTCGTACTGCTGTTTGATAGTCTTTTTTGCCATAACTCTAAAATTTTTAAATGTTCTATAATAGGGGGTACCGGGAGGAATGATCCCCCGCCAAGGCCTCAAACCTTTGCACCCTGGAATCTTTAAAATATATTATAGTACTGCCAACATAGCAACGACCGCGTTAACGGTTTTAGCCTGGTTTATGTTGGTTATTTCTGGAGTGTGATCCTGAACAAATTTTTTTTGTTCAGTACTCAACGCCGCAAAGTTAGCCGCGAACGCCTGGCAAAACGCCTCCGCCTTCTCGTGCTCGTTGTGTGCAACGGCCTGGATCTCCAGGCGTAAAGGTTCACGCATACTTTTAGGGAATTTATCGACAGCATGCAAAAGCGCCGTTTCATACTGAAAAGATTCCCAGGTTCTATTTAAGTAAGACACGCGGGAATGTTCGTAATATTTGCCGCCTCCACTTGCATAAACATGATGACAAAAGCCGTTTTTTGTTTTGGTTGTGTTACATGTAAAATAAACGTGTTTGCCATTTACTGCAAAATCAAATGTTTTGGTATTATATATTTTAGTACTCATAACTTTCTAAATTTTAAAATGTTCTATAATAGGGACCGCCGGAGCGGCCCCCGTTAACTATATATTACAGGCGTATCTCCTCCAAGGTTGCAAGATCAAAAATTGCTATCTGTTCATTTGCACGGCCCGCCTCGATAGCTTCAGCACGATTTTTGAAAATCACTGTGGCATCATAATAATATAAACCGCTTTCGGAATCATACCAGCCGCCGAAAGCTAAAATGCGGCCGTTTAAATTACATGAAGCCTGGAGCTCCTCGATAACATTTGCAACCTTTGCCAAACCTTCGTTGCCGAAACTGTTTTGGGTCTTCTTTAATGCTACAGCATAGCCTGTAGTTACAGACTGCAGAGTTGCAGCGTTAACAGTAAAACCTTCAGGGTTTAAAGCTGCAATTGCAGCTACGCTTGAGATAATCAAATTCTTTTTCATAACTTTAATTTAAAAATGTTTGACTTATTGTTTCTTTTTTACGTTTGCAAAGGTAATAATAAAATATTGAACCGCCAAATGTTTTGCAAAGAAAATACTTAAAAGATAGTGTTTTTAACCTTTATTTGTAATAATATGATAGTATCTTTACAAAATACGTACTATTATACGATTATAAACAAATGGTAGCTATTATATTATATTATTATATATACCTTATTA
>OAWS01001487.1_pt1 | contig 11362 bp, 12 predicted proteins | sample 1517141 | NCBI WGS metagenome assembly OAWS01 (sample SAMEA2580173, study PRJEB22360) | human gut metagenome | biome: human gut; feature: human-associated habitat; material: faeces | place: Denmark | collected 2008/2010
GTGGGTAAATTAGGTCAGGTTTTTGTCTTTAATTTGGAGAATACTCTTTTGCGTGGTTTGATGGGAAAGGGAGCGGCTGCTTTGCGGGAGATACTGTCTGTTTCCGATGGGAGCGACTTGTTTTCTCCGGAGTGTATGGCTCAATATTTCAGCTTATTCTATAGCAATTGTAACACCTTTGATAAGGCTAATATAAAAGGTCTGTTATATAAAGGTTTTGCAGAAATGCACTTTATGTTTGCAACTGCTGCAGAGAAGTTCCGGTTGATAGACGATAAAGACTCGGTATCCATCTTGGTCGGCTATGGTGATGGTGCAACCTTACTGGAGGAACTGAAGCGGATTGGCCCGGAATTTTGGTTGTTACGTAAGCTACAGCAGTATAGCGTATCCATTAGAAAATGGGATTTCGAACAGTTATGTAAACAGGGAACAGTGGGAGTGTATGCTGGGATTTTTATATTGGAAGATGGAAGGTGTTATGATGAACGGGCCGGATTGGTTTTGGACGGTGCTTGGGTAGAGGAACTACTGTTGATGTGATAGGTGTTACAGATTGAGTTGGTTATAATAGTGCGTTTGGATTGAAATGTGTCTGAATTACAACAATAACATTACCGTCGCATCCTTTACGGGTGCGACGGCTATGACACGTGTATCAACTTCTGGCCAATGCACGTACCTATATAAGGTACGACAGACTCCGAAGGACACGCGTACCGGTTGTCAACTGTTTCAATCCACGTACCTATATAAGGTACGACCCATTTGTTAATATCAACTCTAAATCCTACGTTGTTTCAATCCACGTACCTATATAAGGTACGACCAACAACCGACTATATGTTATAAAACATATAACGGTTTCAATCCACGTACCTATATAAGGTACGACAAACGGTAAGACCGTCCTTTAAATTACCGTCAGTTTCAATCCACGTACCTATATAAGGTACGACTTGGCGAGACTCGCGAGTTACGTTTTATTTACCAGGTTTCAATCCACGTACCTATATAAGGTACGACTACCGCTATACTTAATAATAAGCGTTTTGACCTTGTTTCAATCCACGTACCTATATAAGGTACGACAATTATATTGTGTCGTTTTAGATTTTCAACATCTGTTTCAATCCACGTACCTATATAAGGTACGACAATGATTCATTTGATGGCAATAGATGTACAATATAAGTTTCAATCCACGTACCTATATAAGGTACGACTCTCAGCGAGAGTTTTAGCATAGGCAGCACCTTGTTTCAATCCACGTACCTATATAAGGTACGACAAAGCGGCATATTCAAGTATGTTTACCCGTTCCTGTTTCAATCCACGTACCTATATAAGGTACGACATATCACGCTTTCGACCTCCCTACTCTTTTCCATGTTTCAATCCACGTACCTATATAAGGTACGACTTGATCATATTGGTTATCAGCCTATATACCTTAAAGTTTCAATCCACGTACCTATATAAGGTACGACGGATGCAAATGATAATATCAAGATGGACAAGAGGTTTCAATCCACGTACCTATATAAGGTACGACCAAAGCAGATAATCGATACTCTAACGAAAGGAGTTTCAATCCACGTACCTATATAAGGTACGACTTCGTCAGCCGATAGGGTTTCTGAATTGGTAGAAGTTTCAATCCACGTACCTATATAAGGTACGACTAAAGGTGTTAATTATACTCCTCTTAAAGCTGGTGTTTCAATCCACGTACCTATATAAGGTACGACAATTCCAACAATTGTTTTTTTGCAAACTATGTCGTTTCAATCCACGTACCTATATAAGGTACGACTTGTCAATGTTGGATCATGGAGACCTTTGTTCTTGTTTCAATCCACGTACCTATATAAGGTACGACTTTGTGGTACGATTAATCCGGTATATGCCCATTTGTTTCAATCCACGTACCTATATAAGGTACGACACCATTTACTGTATAGTCCCATCCGTTCAATCTGTTTCAATCCACGTACCTATATAAGGTACGACCCTATCTCCAATTGTACCGGAGTTTCTAAAGAGTTTCAATCCACGTACCTATATAAGGTACGACAAAAGCCCTTGAAGCCGACAATGCAGCCAAAGAGGTTTCAATCCACGTACCTATATAAGGTACGACATAATATAAGTTGTGATCCAGCAATAAGAGTTAGTTTCAATCCACGTACCTATATAAGGTACGACTGGACTGGAAGTCCAATTAACTAAGGCGCAGGCTGTTTCAATCCACGTACCTATATAAGGTACGACGTGAATGATCCGAAGGTGGTGATGAACCTGGTCTGTTTCAATCCACGTACCTATATAAGGTACGACGGTGGCATTGCAAAAAAACTCCTGCGCTCTGACAAGTTTCAATCCACGTACCTATATAAGGTACGACTGCAAGAGCCACAGGGGACAACGATATAAAGGGGTTTCAATCCACGTACCTATATAAGGTACGACTGAGCATGTCAATTTGCTTAAGGCACAGATTTCTGTTTCAATCCACGTACCTATATAAGGTACGACTTATGCCTATGATGTTTCCAATCCAGACCAAGATGTTTCAATCCACGTACCTATATAAGGTACGACTGAAGTTGCAAATGCTACCTTAGTATTCTATGAGAGTTTCAATCCACGTACCTATATAAGGTACGACACTTACTTACAATCCCGAACACCTCCCCATAAATGTTTCAATCCACGTACCTATATAAGGTACGACCTGCACCTCTTTTTATCACACTGACATATAATCCCGTTTCAATCCACGTACCTATATAAGGTACGACTTCAATGGCAACTCCTGGTTCAAATATGAGTATTGTTTCAATCCACGTACCTATATAAGGTACGACAAAAACGCAAGTTGAGCATTATACCAATAGCATAGTTTCAATCCACGTACCTATATAAGGTACGACTTACGTTTACGACAGATGATACAAGAACCACAAGGTTTCAATCCACGTACCTATATAAGGTACGACTCGATATTGTTAACCTTGGCATACATAGTCACAAGTTTCAATCCACGTACCTATATAAGGTACGACATAACCAAATACAGTATCAAGAGATTTACCCTCGGTTTCAATCCACGTACCTATATAAGGTACGACACCGTACAAGACGGCAAGAACCAAAGCAAAAGAGTTTCAATCCACGTACCTATATAAGGTACGACCTCTTCTTGCAAATAAGATTCAACAACATAGCCACGTTTCAATCCACGTACCTATATAAGGTACGACTGCATTACAAATAATGCAAACATTTACAGTCTGTTATCAATGCATTTATGCGATAATAAACTTTTTGGATTTTTTATTGATGAAATAAAACTAATAGGAGTGTTTAATAGGCTAATAATCAATGATTGCGAAAACTCCAGCTTTTTGTTAATGCTTAATGTTCGCAAACAGTTATATTATAAGTTCATCTTCTACATTATAGGATGTGACGACACCTATGTATTCAACTCTTTTAGAATAATTATTTCCCAAGAAATAGAAACGAATACTATCTTTTTTATGATCGATGATATCCGATAGTTTTAATCTTAACTCGGTAAATTGAGCAGGCGAGACAGAGCATTCAAAAACGGAATTTTGGACGCGTTGGCCATAATTCAGGCATTGACGTGCTACCTGACGTAACCTGCGCTGTCCGTCGGAAGTCATCGTTTCTACGTCATATGTAACTAGAACATACATGAACTTACTTCATTAAAAAGACCGGATAATTATCTAAATCGTTTCTCAAAAAACGAGCTAAAAGCATCGCCTGAATATATGGGATCAGTCCTATCGGTACGGATTCATTTAAGTAGGGGTGGATTATTGTCTCTTTTTTTCTCTTCTGCCAAGCGAGTAAGACTCCCTTTCTGATATCTTCATCCATTACAATCCCGTTATCTCCGTGTTCGACAAAACCTTTACCGGATATCTGTTTACGATTAATTAAGGACAAAACCAACCTGTCTGCCAGGTAGGCTCGTAACTCTTCCATCATATCTAACGCTAAACTCGCTCTTCCTGGTCGATCGGTATGTAAAAAGCCTACGTATGGATCAAGTCCTACTGTTTCCAATGCAGACTGTACCTCATGATTCAGCAATGTGTAAACGAATGACAATAGAGCATTTACTTTGTCTTTGGGCGGTCTTCTGTTCCTCCCGTTAAAAGGAAAATCCTCACATTGCGATATGATCATCTGGTTAAATACAGAGAAATAAGTTGTAGCGGCTTCTCCCTCTATACCTCTTAATGTATCGGAGGACTCAGCAACTAAAGCCTGATTCTTTGATCTCTTTAACTTTTCAGATACGGATAAAAACAAGGATAGCTGTTTGTCGGAAGAAATGTGATCTCTTTTGAAACGATCGATAACCGTCCGGGAATTTGCTATCTTTCCTGCAATAAAAAGCCGACTGATTTCCAGTGATTTATTTGCATCGTCGGCAATCCTGTATTGTGTTCTTCGTAAAAGGACATTTCCTTTTGTCGGACCGGAGACTCTACCTTGAAACTGTCCATTAGCACTTAAAAAACATAATCCTACATTTCTTTCAGCACACATCTTCATTAATGCCGGAGAAGCACCTATATATCCGAATGTGACAATACCTTCTATATTTAAAACCGGAATTCTGAATATATCTTTTTCCTTAACCCTAATTACAACGTTTTCTCCATCTTTAGTTAAATAGGCTTCAGGAGTAGTTACATACAATGTGTTCAATAATTTTCTCATATTTTAATCGTATAACTGGGACAGGTAAGTATTCACTTTCGGTGTTTTTGTCAGTACTTTAGGCATACATACGTCACATAAAGAACATGACTTGCAATGCGCTTTGTATATTGCCGGCGGAAGAACTTTTTGCTCGTATAGCTTGTGCATTTGGACACATTTATTTTCAACCAGTTTCCGTAATTCTTCAGTAAACTGGACCTCTTCTCGGTGGCGAGTTTCCCCATAATACAAAAAGCCTTTTTCTATGCTGACGTTATACATCTCTTCCAGGCAAATCGCTTGTGCGCATAGCTGGACTTCATCTATCTGATCTTTTTTAGGTTTGCCTCGTTTGTATTCGACCGGAATTAATTGCCAGAATCCCGGATATTTAGGATGTCTTATTGAATTTTGTCCGGAGGTGGAAGCGACCATCTCTACTACATCAGAGATACCATAAAGTCCCAGCCGTCTGGAGACAAGCGTTACGGATCTTAATGTTACTATGCCTTTATTGCGGTTCATCAAGGTAGGATCATCGACTTTTTGATGCATCCAGTTTCCTTCAATAGTGAGGTTGTTTTCCGCCCACTGTTGTTCGATATGTATAAGGGCCCATTGACGTTTACAGAAAGTTATGTGTTGGATTCCGGAAAGCATCAACAGGTCCTCATCTCCGTATTCTATCATATCATGTCCAGAACTTCTACACCTTCCGGTAGTTTATCCTTGTCGATGGTAACAATATAATCGTCGAACGAACGGGGTGGGCGTTGGTCATCCTTAAGTTGAACCTTCATTAAACCGAATAAAGAATGAGCTGAAGCATTACCTAATGCTGTACTGTGTTTGAATACGATCAATTTGCGGGCATTCATCATTCCTCTGGCTGCTGAATGGTCGTGATCGAACATGTTTTTCAATGAATCCCAGAATAAGTTCAGGTCATCTTCATTGAATCCGGTTTGTGCGGCTAAATGAGCGGAAATAAATCCGTTAGCTTTATATAGTCCGTAAGGAACTGTAAATTTACGTCCCATAGTGCGGTTATCTCCACTCTGTTTTTTAGCCTCATCCTCCGTAGCCACAGCCATACGGGTTATACTATGTTCGGCAGTAACAATCGGACTGATGGAACGGGCAAAAGTAAATTGGATAGGGCCACGAACCTGTCCGGCATTTTCGCCTGTACTTAGTACGGCTCCAAATGTCCTTATGTCATAAAAGTTTCTGCACATCCATTGCCGAGCAGCCTCTGTTTTATCTCCTTTCTCTTTTATATCTTTAACCCCTTCCTGTTTATGAGCGTCTGCGATCAGATTATTCAATACCGCTTTCTCTTTAATGAATATATCATACAGTCTTTCTCCTCCTTTTACTATTTGAACAAAGTTCCGGACTTTACGTTTCAGACAGACATCGGAAACCAGGCCTTCACCTGTTTCCGGATCAACTCTGGGTAAATTTCCGGCATCGGGATCACCGTTCGGATTACCATCCTGTACATCAAATAAATAAATGAAGTTTCCATATTTGTATAGTATTAATTTTTTTCTTTATCTGTTGTTGTTTTATATAAATCTTCTCTTTGATGGTAATAACCGATTGCGAAACGCGATTGGTCGTCCATCGATAAATATTTAGGTAATCCGTTACTATCCAGGTTGGTGATAACACTTTGCAATAATTTTTCATAATAAACAGATTTCCCGGTATCAAATTTTGCAAGGTGATGTCTGGATAAAGACAACAAGCGGCCGAATACAGTTGTCGGGGTTGTCGACGCTGCACCGTAGTAACGCTCTTTGATCGTAGAATTTGCTCCTGGGATAGCATCACTCTGGATCTTTTCAAGGATAGCAAACAAGCGGCCACATAAGTACGCTTGGTTTTTATTTTCTAAATCTAATGCCATTTGAATTTCTTTAGGTGGATTATTATGATTTCTGAATTTTCTATTTAAGTAGGCTTTGAGTATAGCGGCTCTTATCGACGTTATATTCCGGTCTGCTTTGATTCGTATCAGACATTGCATCTGCAATGTGGTCGGGTAGGGTTGGTTATCCCATATGCTTTGACTTAAATCGCTGGCTAAGCAGGGAGGCAGATTTTCCATTTTATTTAAGGAAGCAACTTGGGTCAGTAAGTTGAATAAAGAAAAATAGGCTCTTTGATTCTTGCTTTTAATGATTTCCAAGTCCTTAAAATGTTGTCTGATGTGACTGGCAAATTCGCCTACTGTTCCTTGTCGCCAGAATCTAACGGAGATACGGGCGGCATTAGGAGATAAACCTAACACGTAAAAGGGAGTTTTGTCCTCGTCATTCAATACTCCCGAGAACGGGGACTTCAAGAAGTCTCTGATAACTTCCGTGTTTTTATCCGGATCATCTTTGGGAGGAGATGTAAATATGAAACAGAAACATTGCTCCAACTTTGTCGGTTTCTGAGACCAGAAAACAACGGATGTGTCATGCAAGCGATATTTGTTAGAGGAATCTTTTCCCAATAAAGAATTTAAAGCTGTGGTATAAGCAGCTTCCGCTTCTTTTGAAATGGGTGCGTTCATACCTTGCTCTTTATAATAAGAATCGTAACCCGATTTCTTTTGAAAGCCAACCAGTTTAGCTCCGCTCTTACCCCCGGGTATGGCTATGGCACTATTGAGTATGGCTATCGGAGCCTTTTTTCCGGTGATGAGGCATATCCCTGTAGGTTCATCTTTGTCTGAACAGTCTTCTATAGATGATGTTACATCCGGATTTGCAGCCACGATAGTATTGTTTCCTGCTACTTTAAAGGAGATGTTTGTCCCGTCTTTTTTGATACATTCTTCCCATAAAGGGTCCATTTTTATACGTTGAAGATTATCAGGATTATCGTAAAATTTGGCTACTGCTTGAATCTTCGGCAAGCCGCCTGACCTCCTGAACAAAGGTTTTATTTTGTTTAGCGGCATCGTCCAGTGCTTTTGGCATTCCTTTATCATCCGTATTTTTAGGTTGGGCTAACACATATCCGAAATGGTCCCAAAATACATTTGCCGTTTGCCAACTGTTGCTGCCGGTACGTCCTTTACTTTTGACGACCAGGTATTTTTTTGCTCGTTTCTGTTTTCCTACCCCCTCGGTGGTATCCTGTAGTTCTAAAAAATTCCCTTTTTTATCTATCAGAATAAGATAAGGTATTTCTTTCCATTCTAATCCATGGGGAGCAATAGTACTCCCCGGATCAGCAGCTTTACGCTGGTAGTATTCGTATAATGCTTGCAAAATCATCGGCGTACCTCCTCACTGTTAATGGATGGAACGATCAAGACTCCTTGTTTCATTATAGCCCTGAAGAACATTGGCTTTGGATCTTTTTCGTTTGTGAAATCCATATCATATAGCATATATCCAAAATCACGATCTTCGGGTATTCCGTTTCCTTTTACCGGATTTTCGATGTATGTGAAATCTGCGGAGAACTCACGGCAACCTAAATAGGGTTGATTGAAACATTGCCCCTTTTTAGCTCTACGTTCGAACATAGCATTATATTTGCCTGGATTTTCGTCAGAGGACTTTGATGGCACTTTCAACATATCTTCTTTCGCTCTATTTCTTATAGGTATAAATTCCAACTCTGCAAAAACTCTATAGCAAACATCTTTTAGTAACAAACTGGATTTTTGTTGCCGATTATCTTCGATGAATAATCCGGATGAACGGGGGCTCATTAAACTTCCAATCTCATTTCTTTTCATGGAAAACCATCTGATTGGATTTAATACTTCTATTCGAGTAATATTCCATTGTATGGCTGGTTTCCAAAATATAGATTCGAAAATAGCTCGGGCAGCAGATGGCGTTATTATGTCGTAGCTAACTCTTTCGACTTTCATCTCCGGACGGGTAAAGCAGGCCATGCTTCCTTTAACCTCAAGACAGTATTCTTTATTTGTATATATCATATGTTTAGGTTAACGTAATATAAGGTGTTTATGCTTTGAGTAATAAGGTATCTTTATAACTCTGTTCAACAAAGATATATTTTATTTTCTAACAAACAAATATTTTAATCCTGTAATCTTCTTGCAAAAAATATTATAAATAGTTGTCCCCGTAAAGGATGCGACATTAAAGACACGTTCAAACGCGCCTTTGAAGAGTGGTTTCAATCCACGCATCTGTAAAAGATGCGACTTATTAGTTGCATTATTACTGTTGTATTCTAAAACGGACGTTTCAATCCACGCATCTGTAAAAGATGCGACGTCTGACGAGCAGAAGTACCCTCGATATTCAAGGTTTCAATCCACGCATCTGTAAAAGATGCGACTTTATGCCGATGATGTTCCCGATCCAGACAAAGATGTTTCAATCCACGCATCTGTAAAAGATGCGACTTTTTGATAAAATCAAGTGCTTCCTGACCTTTTGTTTCAATCCACGCATCTGTAAAAGATGCGACTAAATAGTTGTAGGCTTTGATACAGTCGTCTTTGGTTTCAATCCACGCATCTGTAAAAGATGCGACAAACAACATCCCGGTGTACTTTGATAGGTTATCCGGGTTTCAATCCACGCATCTGTAAAAGATGCGACTTTGCATCATAATAATAAGACAACAAGACAATGGTTTCAATCCACGCATCTGTAAAAGATGCGACCCAAGAATGGCGCGCTGCATAAAATTCAAGATCGGGTTTCAATCCACGCATCTGTAAAAGATGCGACATAATATTTTGGCTTGAGCAACCTCCTCCGCAGTTTCAATCCACGCATCTGTAAAAGATGCGACAATTCCAAATTTCTTGAGTTGCTTAGGAGTTACAGTTTCAATCCACGCATCTGTAAAAGATGCGACTAATATCGACACCGATACCGCTTTAAAACAGGCGTTTCAATCCACGCATCTGTAAAAGATGCGACCAGTGCCTATATGTTATTGTAGCACTGCAAAGATGTTTCAATCCACGCATCTGTAAAAGATGCGACAAATTGTTTGTTTCATCTTGTTGTAGCGTTAGATGTTTCAATCCACGCATCTGTAAAAGATGCGACGCTCATTCAGGTACTTTACCGATTCTTTATATAGTTTCAATCCACGCATCTGTAAAAGATGCGACTCCGCTTGTTTGCGGATCACTTGCGTATTACGCTGTTTCAATCCACGCATCTGTAAAAGATGCGACGCTAAAAGCTGCACCCGTTAAAGAAACACTGTCAGTTTCAATCCACGCATCTGTAAAAGATGCGACGCTGATAAGCATTGACATTACGAAAATCATTAATAGTTTCAATCCACGCATCTGTAAAAGATGCGACGATTTTAAATACTGTTCTCGACTGCGAAAATACGTTTCAATCCACGCATCTGTAAAAGATGCGACCTTGCATAATCCATACCGGCAACGACAATAAGTGTGTTTCAATCCACGCATCTGTAAAAGATGCGACGTTATCAGCGTCCTTGGTATGAATATGTGCAAAAGTTTCAATCCACGCATCTGTAAAAGATGCGACTGGTAACCGATATGATCAAACTCAGGATTAAACGTTTCAATCCACGCATCTGTAAAAGATGCGACTTCTAACGGTGGATATGATTATACACTCAGGCTGGTTTCAATCCACGCATCTGTAAAAGATGCGACTTGCTCTTTTTGGTGATATGCGCGATAAATCTTTGTTTCAATCCACGCATCTGTAAAAGATGCGACACACTCGCAATAATCCGTTTTTGCTTAATGGTAAGTTTCAATCCACGCATCTGTAAAAGATGCGACGGTGCTGCTTATGCTAAAACTCTTGCAGAGACGTTTCAATCCACGCATCTGTAAAAGATGCGACGTGGCATAGCGAAAAAACTCCTGCGCTCTGGCAAGTTTCAATCCACGCATCTGTAAAAGATGCGACGATCATATTGGTTATCAGCCTATTTATCTTAAGGTTTCAATCCACGCATCTGTAAAAGATGCGACCTATCGTATTCGTTGGACCGGTAATTTGCTTATAGTTTCAATCCACGCATCTGTAAAAGATGCGACTTAAATGCCTACATCCCGTTATTCTTATCAACCCAGTTTCAATCCACGCATCTGTAAAAGATGCGACGTATTGGTTCTGCTTATATCCGTGTTCGAAAGGATGTTTCAATCCACGCATCTGTAAAAGATGCGACGTTACTATATTGATACCTTTTTTGATATGGACGAGTTTCAATCCACGCATCTGTAAAAGATGCGACTTCCTTATAAGATATACGGAGGCTTGTCTTTCTGTTTCAATCCACGCATCTGTAAAAGATGCGACTCCATGTTTGTGAAAAGCTTTATTGATGACACTTTTAAATTGTAATTTTGCGAATGATAAAGTAGAAAAGCAATAAATGTTCATATTCTCTAAATAAATCTATAAGTGTATGATTTATAGAGGATGCGAACATCCAACGTTTTTTACAATTACTTAGGGTTCGCGTTTTTGTTATTGAAACATAAGTGTAATCATGTTATTTCTAAAGTAATCTGTAACTTTGCTGACAAAGTTAGGAATAGTTTTTATAGATACGATAAATAATGAATAAAAAGATACTTCAGTTAGCGCTTCCTTCTATTGTTTCCAATATA
>OAWS01001493.1_pt1 | contig 11318 bp, 11 predicted proteins | sample 1517141 | NCBI WGS metagenome assembly OAWS01 (sample SAMEA2580173, study PRJEB22360) | human gut metagenome | biome: human gut; feature: human-associated habitat; material: faeces | place: Denmark | collected 2008/2010
TATTACAACTATTACAGCTCGCGGACGTGGGGCGAGGCGGCGACCTACCACCTCTGCGTCAGCACCTCGCCGCTGGGCGACGAGGGCACGGCGGATTTCATCCTGGAGTTCGCCGCACGGAAACTGAACATGAAATTTTGAGCATATTATGGTACTTGCGGAACAGATCAAGGAGATCGAACAGCGCCGGGAAGCGCTGGAACGCTGTTTGGACATCGACCAGAAGCGCATCGACCTGCGCAACGAAGAGGAGAAAACCCAGGAGCCGAACTTCTGGGACAACCCCGACAAGGCGCGCGAGCAACTGCGCAAGGTGGCGGGGATCAAGGCATGGGTCGAGGATTACGACGCCATTCGCAAGGATGCCGAGGACCTTCAGCTGATGCCCGACTTCGTGAAGGAGGGCGTGGTCAGCGAAGAGGAGATGGACGCCCACTACGCCGCGACGCTCGAAAAGATCGAAAAACTCGAAATGCGCAACATGCTGCGCCGCGACGAGGACAAACTCGGGGCCATTCTCGACATCAACGCCGGGGCGGGCGGCACGGAGGCGCTCGACTGGGCGTCGATGCTCATGCGCATGTACACCCGCTGGGGCGAGGCCCACGGCTATAAGGTCAAGGTGCTGGACTTCCAGGCCGGCGACGAAGTCGGGGTGAAATCCTGCACGCTGGAGTTCGAGGGGGAATACGCCTACGGCTACCTCAAGAGCGAGAACGGCGTGCACCGCATGGTGCGCCTGTCGCCGTTCAACGCCAACAACAAGCGTCAGACCACGTTTGCGTCGGTGTTCGTATCGCCGGCCGTCGACGACACGATCGAGATCACGGTCAATGCCGCCGACATCGAGTGGGACACGTTCCGTTCGTCGGGCGCCGGAGGGCAGAACGTCAACAAGGTGGAGACGGCCGTGCGCCTGCGCTACCACGCGAAGGACCCCGACACGGGCGAGGCGATCGAGTACCTGATCGAGAACATGGAGACGCGCTCGCAGCTGATGAACCGCGAGAACGCCATGCGCATCCTCCGCTCGAAACTCTACCAGCGCGAGCTGGACAAGCGTATGGCGACGCAGCAGGCGCTGGAGGCTTCGGAGCAGAAGAACGAGTGGGGTTCGCAGATCCGCTCGTACGTTTTCGACGACCGCCGCGTGAAGGACCACCGCACGGGCGTGCAGACTTCGGCCGTGGAGTCGGTGATGGACGGCGACCTGGACGCCTTCATCAAGGCCTATCTGATGGAATACGGTGCGCAGGCGTAGGGATTATTCCTCCCAATGATAAAGTCCGCCCACTTCTTTCCAGCCCGAATGCGTCTTATGTAGAAGAACGCCGCTGCCGTTGTACTCTTCCACTACCTCGGCAACGGCCTTGTCGAGTGATTTGTTCAGGACGATGTATCCGATTGCGGGGATTCCGAGATGCCATCCTTCCCAATGCCCGTTGATGACGTACCAGTAGTTTTGCAGGAAACGCATCCGCTTCCGGCCCGATTCTGCGGATGTCCGCTCTTCGTCGGGCCAGTATCCGTTTTTCTCCAGAAACAGTTCGAGAGCATCCTTGTATTCATCGGTGAGATAGAGCTGTTTTAACCCCGCTTGCCGGATTTGCGGTCGGAAATCGTCCAAAACCCTGTAATAGGCTCCCGCTTTGCGGAGAAGGTAAAATCCGTCGGTCGGAAATGTGGGAGGAGGGGAGCTTTCGTAATAATAATCGAACATGCTGTCCTCTGCGACACAGAACGTCAATTGCGATTGGATAACGACGTAGCGGTAGGCCGAATCGCTCCGGAAACCCCTCGGACGAAGCGTCGGGTCGGGATTGAAGAGGGTGGTAAAGAGATTGTAAACGTTACGCAGCGTGTCGTTCTGGTTGTCCGGAGCCGATGCGTTGGACGTATATTTCCGATGCCATGTCTCCAGAAACTCCTCCATCCCCGGTCCCGATTTGCAGGAATAGATTGAGTCGAGTTCCTGGGCTAACTCTTTTGCCCGGGATGGAGCGTAGCGAAAATCCGTATTGTCCGCCTCCGAGGGCAGCGCATCTTTCGTTGCCCAAAGGAAATAGCCTCCGATGAAACAGACAACCAGAAAAGACAGGGCCGGGAAAAGGTTCAGCTCGGAGCGATCCGTTTTACGAAGGTTCATGGCAGAGGCGCTTTTCCGCAAAGATAGCATTTTTCGGTGCAAAATATTATCTTTGCTCTATGAAGCGATCTGTTTTTATCCTTGTATTCACCATTTTTGCAGCCTTCGCCGCTCCGGCGCAGGTGAACGTCGGCATGACCGACACGGCGTCCTATTACCCGCTGCTGCGGGGGCGGCGCGTGGCCGTGCTGGCCAACCAGACCTCCGTGGCGGAGCTGCCCGGCGCGCCGGGGGCCGATGCCTCCGGGCGGGTGCATCTGGTCGACCTGCTCCACGGCGAAGGGTTTGCCGTCGCGGCGATCTTCTCGCCCGAGCACGGATTCCGCGGCACGGCCGATGCCGGGGAGCGGGTCGCAAGTTCGGTCGACGCCCGGACGGGCATTCCCATCCGCTCGCTCTACGACGGCAACGCGAAACGGCCTTCGGACGAGGCGATGCGCTCGTTCGACGTGCTGGTCGTCGACATGCAGGACGTGGGTCTGCGCTTCTATACCTATTATATCTCGATGCTGCGGATGATGGACGCCTGCGCCGATTTCGGCCGCCTGGTCGTGGTGCTCGACCGCCCCAATCCCAACGGGCATCTTGTCGACGGACCCGTTCTCGACATGAAGTACAAATCGGGCGTCGGGGCGATTCCGGTCCCCGTGCTCCACGGACTGACGATGGGCGAAATCGCCCGCATGGCCGTCGGCGAAGGGTGGGCGAAGCCGTGCGACCTGACGGTCGTGAAGTGCCGCAACTACACCCATGCCACCGAATACCTCTTGCCCGTCGCTCCGTCGCCCAACCTTCCGACTGCGCGCGCCGTCTATCTCTATGCCGCGCTGTGCCCCTTCGAGGGCACGGTCGTGAGCCTCGGACGCGGAACGGACTGCCCGTTCGAAATCTACGGACATCCCGATATGACCGGACGCGCCTTTTCCTTTACGCCGCGCCCCACGGCCGGGGCCAAACATCCGCCGCTCGAAGGCCGGCTGTGCCACGGCGTCGACCTGCGCGGCATGCCGCTCTCCGAGGCCCGCGAAGTGGGATTCTCGCTGCGCTACGTGATCGACGCCTACCGCGATCTGGGGCTGGGGGACAGGTTCTTCACCCCGATGTTCGAAAAGCTGGTCGGTGCGGGATGGGTGCGCGGGATGATCGTGGCCGGGGCTTCGGAGGAGGCGATCCGCGCCCGCTGGGTTCCCGATGTGGAACGCTACCGCGAAAAGCGGGTGCAGTACTTGCTTTACGAATAGAATGATGGGGTTTTACGTCATTGCGAGGAGCTGCAGGCGACGTGGCAATCCGAAAAAAACGCAGAGTCGGCCATGGAGAGCAGCTATGTATATATATTGACCAATAAACTGCATACGGTGCTGTATGTCGGCGTTACGACCTCGTTATCCCGGCGTATGAAAGAACATGCCGCCGGTCAGTCTGCATTTACGCGCCGCTATAACGTCCATAAGTTGATTTACGTCGAGGAGTATCGGAACGTTCGGGATGCAATCGCCCGGGAGAAACAAATCAAGAGTTGGAGCCGGAAACGGAAAATCGGGTTAATAGACTCTCAAAATTCATTGTGGAAGGACTTATCGGACGGGTTCGTCTGATTCTTGATCTGGGCCGTAATGCCACAGCGCAGCAATCGGATTGCCGCGTCGCTGCGCTCCTCGCAATGACGTAAAAGCGCCCCGGATCGGAGCGCTTTTTCTTTTTCATACGGGCGTTACCCGATCCGCCTCGGTGATCTTCCGCAGGACGCGGCAGGGCGAGCCGACGGCCACGACTCCCGCCGGAATGTCGCGCGTGACGACGCTCCCGGCCCCGATCACCGTGTTGTCGCCGATCGTCACGCCCTGCATCACGACCGTGTGGCCTCCGATCCAGACGTTGTTGCCGATGGCAATGGGCAGCGAACGCATGATGCCGGCGTTGCGCTGGTCGGGCAGCAGGGCGTGGTTGACGGTGTAGATGCCGACGTTCGGCCCGATGAAGACGTGGTCGCCGATGGTGACGGGCGCTTCGTCGAGGATCGTCAGGTTGAAATTGCCGACGAAATGGTCGCCGACCGAAATCTGCGCTCCGAAATCGCAGTGGAACGGGCTGTGGATGCAGACCGACTTGCCGACGTGTCCGAACAGCTGCCGGATGATCGCCTCCCGCTCCTCCCGGCGGCTCGGGGGCAGCTGGTTGAGCCGGAACACCAGCTCCTCGGTCCGCAGCAGCGCGCCGCCGATTTCAGGACAGATGGCGTGGAGCCAAAGCCCGGCTTTCATTTTTTCGAGATCGCCCATGATTCGTTGGTTGTTGGGTGGGGGAAGCGGCTTTTCAAACCGCAAAAAGCACACCCCGTTGCCGAGGTGTGCTTCTCTTTCGGATATTCCGTGTTACTCCGAAACGATCGCCTCGCTCGGGCATACGCCTGCGCAGGTGCCGCAGTCGATACATTTGTCGGCGTCGATCACATAGATGTCGCCGGCCGAAATAGCCTCTACGGGGCACTCGCCGATGCAGCTGCCGCATGCAACGCACGAGTCGGTAATTTTGTAAGCCATTGTGTTGAGTGTTTATTGTTAAATGTGTGTGTGCAAATATAAAAACTTATTTGATAATATCAAAACCCGTGTAGGGAATCAGCGCCTCGGGGATGCGGATGCCTTCGGGGGTCTGATAGTTCTCCAGCAGCGCGGCCACGATGCGCGGCAGGGCCAGCGACGAGCCGTTGAGGGTGTGCGCCAGCTGGATTTTCTTCTCCTCGTCGCGGTAGCGGAGTTTGAGGCGGTTGGCCTGGAACGACTCGAAATTCGATACCGACGACACTTCGAGCCAGCGTTTCTGGGCCTCGGAGTAGACTTCGAAATCGTAGGTCAGCGCCGAGGTGAACGACATGTCGCCGCCGCACAGGCGCAGGATGCGGTAGGGCAGGCCCAGGGCCTTGACGATGCTCTCCACGTGGGCCACCATGCCGTCCAATGCTTCGTAGCTCTTTTCGGGCAGCGAGAGCTGCACGATCTCCACCTTGTCGAACTGGTGCAGACGGTTCAGTCCGCGCACATCCGGCTACCTCGTGCAGGCTGTTGACTGCGCGCACGTCCTTGCCGTACGACCCGGCCTCGCGGCGGAAGCACGGGGTGTAGGCGGTCATCTTCACCGGAAAATCCTCCTTTTCGAGGATCACGTCGCGGTAGATGTTCGTCACGGGAACCTCGGCCGTGGGAACGAGGTAGAAGTTGTCTACCGTGGCGTGGTACATCTGCCCCTCCTTGTCGGGGAGCTGTCCCGTGCCGAAGCCCGAAGCCTCGTTGACCATCACGGGCGGCTCCACTTCCACACGGGGCGCCCCCCCCCCGGGGCGGCCGGCCGCCGTGTTGCAGTCGAGGAAATAGTTGATCAGCGCGCGCTGCAACCGTGCGCCCTTGCCCTTGTAGACGGGGAATCCCGCGCCGGTGAGCTTCACGCCCAGGTCGAAGTCGATGATGTCGTACTTGCGGGCCAGCTCCCAGTGGGGCAGCGGGTTTTCCGGAAGCGCGGTGTAGCTTTCCACGAGCTTGACGACGAGGTTGTCCTCGGCCGTCTTGCCTTCGGGGAAGTTCGGCAGCGAGACGATGGCCGACTGCAACTCCTGCCGGGCGTCGGTCAGCTCGGCTTCGAGGCGCGAGGACTTCTCCTTGAGGTCCGCCACGAAGCGTTTGCGCTCCTCGGCCTCCTCGCGGCGGCCCTGGCCCATCAGTGCGCCGATCTCCTTGGCGGCCTTGTTCTGGGCGGCCAGCGTGTTGTCGAGTTCCAGCTGGAGGGCTTTGCGCCGGTCGTCGAAGCTGATGATCTTTTCGATGACAGGCGCGGCGTCCACGCCCTTCTTGGCCAGCTTGCGTGCGGCGGCCTCTTTGTCATCGCGGATTTGCTTTATCGTAAGCATAATATCGTGAGTTTTTTGTGTTTTCGCCTTACAACCTGCAAAATTAGTAAATTCGCGTCAAACTGTCACGCCGAGACGCCGTTTTTTGCGATTTTATGAAAAAACCGGACTTCCGCCCAAAGCGGAAATCCGGTTTTCGGTTGTGCGGGCTGCGGATCAGCGGGTGTGGAGCACGAGGTCCGTGCGCAGACGCTTGCCTTCGGCCGGGACTTTCGCTGCCGTGCTTCCGGAGGCTTTCGCCGGAACGGCGACGCGTTCGCCCGTCAGGTAGGTCGTGAAACGCTGTCCGCCGGTCTCGATGCTTCCGGTCCGCGATTCCGCGGCGCGGGCCGCGGTCTGTGCGGACGCCTGCTGGAGGGGCTTCATCTTGAGGGACGAGTAGGTTTTCGAACCGGCGTACTGGCGCAGGTAGCTCGAACTCGACGCCTGCGGCGTGCTGAAGAGCAGGAACATGTAGCTGTTGACCTCTTCGGGCGAGTAGGGGCTTGAAGCCCAGTAGAGCGTGTCGCCGATGTAGCCGACGGCCATTCCGGCGTCGCCCCAGAAGATCGACAGTCCGTTCGAGAAGCCGAGCGTCGCATAGGCGCCGTTGTACATCCCCGCGTACTGGGGTTCGACGATCAGCATGTGCAGCTCCTTGTCGTAGTAGCCCTTCAGCTGGGGTGCGAAGTCGCGCATGTCGGTCATGCCGCTGATGAGCACGTCGCGGTCGTTGATGCGCGCGATGTCCATGCGGAAGGTCTTTTCGGACGATTGCGAATCGACGTCGACGGTCGCCGTGACGCCGAATGCGCCGATGAAGTCCTCCAGGGTCTTCGTCCGGTCGAAATCCTTGGCGAAGTAACCGAACGTCGACGCGCTCTTCGAAACGAAAGCCGTGTCGCCGAACGAGTTGTACATCAGCAGGGCGAGTGTGTACGTGCTGCCTTCGTCGAGCGGGCTGAACGACGTGCCGCGGCCTTCGGGGGAGTTGAGCTGCGCGATCATCTCCTCGGGAACGTCGTAGCCCCGGGATGCGGTCACCTCCTCCAGTGTCATGCCGAGCGCTTCGCACAGGTAGTCGGCGACGGCGGTTTTGACGCAGAGATATTTCATCGCCGCCACATTCGCGGTCTGCATCTGCCAGATGAGCGTGTTGTAGGGCGAGTAGTTGAGGTTGTTCTCCGGAGCGTAGAACTCGAATTCGAGCGATCGGGGAGCATATTCGTCGTTCGGGTCGTTCGTGAACCGCTGCGTGTAGAGCTTGCAGGGGTTCTCGATCGAGTCGTAGGCCAGCGCCACGGCGGTGTAGTTGCCCGAGGGAACGTTCCAGACCGAGGCGTCGTCCGCGAGGAGCGTCACCACGGGGGTCACGGCCTCCAGTTTGTCGTCGATCAGCTGCCGGCGCACCTCCTGCTGCCGTTCGGCGTCGGCGGTGATGTCTCCGGCGACGACCGCGGCCTTGTAGTACTTCGTGTATTCGTTGGGCGAGAAGTGGAGTTTCGGAGCCTTGAATCCGGTGCTCGTGGTCTCGATGCCCTCGAAAGCGATCTCCACGACGGGCGTGGTGTCGATGTCGGTGTCGAAGATCAGTTTCTCGGTCCCCTGGGCGAAATAGCCCGACGACACGTAGTAGATCAGGTAGAACGAGAAGGTGCTCTCGCCGTCGAACGTGCAGGGATAGCTGGCGTACGCCGAGTCGTTGCCGGTGTAAACGGCCATGTCGGCGACGTAGACGTACTCGTTGTAGTTGGAGTTGTAGTAGCCGATCGACTGCGCCGGCACGGTGCAGGTGTTGTCGTCGTGGAGGACGAACTTGAACGTCACGCCGCTGGCCCAGTCCTTCAGCCGGAAGATATTGGCTCCCACGGCTTTCTCGACCTCCAGGCCCGAATCGCGGCCCGAATAGTACCCGTTGTAGTGGTAGGTTGCCAGCTGGGGGATCTCTTCGCCCTCTCCGGTGGTGCGGTAGAGCGTCTCCCACTCCAGTTCGTAGGTGGCCGGAAGGGTCACCTTGTCGGAGTACTGCGCCACCTGCGCGGCGTTGTCGCCCGGACGCGCCTCCCGGCTGCTGATGTAGAGCGTGGTCTTGTAGTTCGAACCCATGACGAAGTTCGAAAGGTCGACCTCGACGGGAACCGTCACGGAGTGGCTGCCGTCGGGAATGGTCGCCTCGGCCGGAACCGAGAACAGCTCGTAGTCGTCGTCCTTGGTCGCCAGATAGACCTTGTAGGCGCCTTTGTTGCCCGGACGCGCGATTTCGACGTTGATCACGCCCTGCACGGCGTCCTGCGGAAACTCCTTCTGGATGGACGACTGGATGAAGTGGATGGCCTTCGCATCGTCCTTGTTGGGGGTGTATTGGTCGCCCTCCTGCGTCTGGCTGCAGGCCGCGGTGAAGAGCAGCAGTCCCGCACCCAGATATTTCGATATGTTTTTCATAGTGTACTTGATTTTCAACGGTTCAAAGGCTCGTTAGGGATTCTGGTCCTCCTCGTTGATGTTCGGATTGGCATCCAGTTCGGCTTTGGGAATGGTCAGCACCCAGTCGTAAGTGTCGGCTTTGGTGATGTTGACGTTCCGGCGGTTCATCATCGAAATGCACTCCTCGGAGAAGCCGTCGTCGGTCCGGCGGTCGATGCCCTGGCCCAGGCGGCGGACGTCGAACAGCCGGCCGTACTCACCCCACAGTTCAATGCGGCGGTGGGTGAGGATGTTTTCGAGGAACGATCCGGTCCAGGTCGTGGTCGTCGCGCCGAGCAGCGTGCCGCTGCGGTTGTTGGCGCTGTAACCCGGGTCGCGTTCGGCCATGACGGTGTTCATCAGTTCGCGTGCGCTCTTGAGGTCGTCCAGCCGCAGGGCCGCTTCGGCGGCCGTGAAGTACATCTCCTCGACGCGCATGTAGATGTAGTCGCCCAGGAAGGAGGCCACGTTGGCGAACGAGAATTTTTTGCTGACGTAGGGCGACTCCTTGTCCGAGGGGTCCCACCAGTCGCGGCGGATGTCTGTCGCGCTGATGCGGTTGTAGAGCTGCTTGCTGATCAGCTTCGGAGCCGATTTGGCATAGGCGCCCTCCTTGTTGTCCATGTGGGTGAAGAACCCGGCGTAGCCGCCCGCCTGGTCGGCCACCTGAATGCCTGCGCCCCACATGACGTTCTGCTTGTCGAGCGAGTTCATGCCGCCCGTCAGGTCGCTCTTCGTGCCGACGGCGTAGCCGCCTTCGTCGATCACGCGCTTGGCCGCCTTGAATGCCCCGTCCCAGTCGCCTTCCGCCAGACAGGCGCGCGACTTGATGCCCAGGGCCACGTAGAGGTTGATGTGCGATTTGTTATTCTCGGCCAGCGTGGTTTCCCTGGCCTTTTCGAGCAGTTCGATGGCACGGTCGATGTCCTGGTCGATACGGCCGTAGACCGTGCGCAGCGATTCGCGGGGCTGTCCGCCCGTGTCGATCGACGTGCCGGTGGTGTAAACCGGTACGCAGGGCTCGTTCCAGCGCGAAGCGCCCGTCAGGGAGTTGTAGGGGGCGCGGGAGAACCACGTCGCCAGGTTCAGGTAGCAGAGCGCCCGGATGGCGTAGGCCTGTCCTGCGACGTAGGCCACGTCGGCCTCCGTTCCGGCCATTTCCGGCTCGGCGTCGATGATGTAGTTTACATTGGCGATCCATTTGTAGTTGGCGTACCAGACGTCGTACGACCGGAAGGCCGACGAAGTGTAGTTGCTCTTGACGTTGTAGCAGTGGTCGCCCCAGAACCAGCCGTTGCCCTGCGACTGCATGATCAGGTCGTCGGCCATGCAGTCGAGCGCCAGGTTGTAGGCCGCGATGCCGAAGCACTGGTGGGTGTTTGCGGTCGTGGACCATCCGGCCGTCCACATCGAGCGGTAGACGCCGTTGACCGAAGTGATGGCCGTGGATGCCGATTTGAGCAGTTCCTTGCCCGAACCCGAGTCGGTCGGGGAGAAATCGAGCATCGAGTCGCTGCACGAGGGGGCTGATAAGCCGATCAGTGCGATGATAAGATATATTGCTTTTTTCATAGTTGTTTTCTCCCGTGGTTAAAAGTTCAGGTCGATACCGAATGCGATCACGCGCGACGGGGTGTAGCTGTAAGCCACCGATCCCGTGAAGTTATACTGCGGGTCCATGCCGTCCATGTGGTTGAACATGGCGATGTTGTCCAGCGTGGCGTAGATGCGCAGCGACTCGATGTCGATCTTCTTGAGCCAGCGCTTGGGAAGCGTGTAGCCGACGGTGATGTTCTTGATGGCGAAGTACGAGGCGTCGATCAGCGAGTTGCTGGTCGTGGCGTACGAGCCGCCCACTTCGAGCATCGGCACGTCGGTCTTGTCGCCCGGCTTCTGCCAGCGGCGTTTGGCGTTTTTGTGCCAGTTGTTGCCGGCGTACTGCACGTACATCGAGCCGTTGTAGAGTCCGTCGTAAACCCATCCGCCGATCGAATAGGTCGTCAGGAACGAGACGTCGATGTTCTTCAGGATCGTGAACGTCGAACCGATGCTGCCGAAGAGTTTCGGCTCGCGGCTTTCGTGGTAGTATTTGCTCAAGGTGGCCATCGCCACGTTGTCGGTGATGTACTCGTCGCAGCGCGTGTTCACCAGCGCCCCCTCGTCGTTGACCGTCTGGGTCCAGTAGGCGTAGTAGAGCTGCTTGCCCGTGGCGGGGTCCACGCCGGCCGTTTTCGGCAGGTAGAAGGTGTAGATCGGCCGCCCCACCTCGATGACGCGGATGCCCGACGTGATGACATCCTGGCCGCCCGTGAGCGAGAGCACCTTGTTGCGGTTGAACGAACCCATCAGCGTCGCGTCCCAGCGGAAGTCGCGCTTGTCGAGGATCGTTCCGCGCAGCGAGACCTCGAGCCCCTGGTTGCGCAGCGAGCCGACGTTGTCGTTGAAGCCCGTGAATCCGGTCGAGATCGGCAGCGGAGTGGTGCGCAGCACGTGGGGCAGTGGCTCGGCAGCGGACTGTTGAGCAGCATGTCGCGCGTTTTGCGGTTGTAGTACTCGACCGAAACGCCCAGTCGGCCGCCGAACATCGTGGCTTCGATGCCGGCGTTGAGGTTGCCGTTCTTCTCCCAGGTCACCTTCCTGTTTTCGAGCTTGTCGACGAAGGCGCCCGCATCGGTGGCGTTGGGCCACGTGTAGTCGTAGAGACCCTGCCATGCGTAATAGGTTCCCAGGTTGTCGTTGCCCTGTACGCCGTATGAAACCTTCAGCGTGAGGTTGTCGAGCCACTGGCGGGGGGTTTCCCTGCACCGCTCCTCGGCGCCCTCGGCG
>OAWS01001502.1_pt1 | contig 11257 bp, 10 predicted proteins | sample 1517141 | NCBI WGS metagenome assembly OAWS01 (sample SAMEA2580173, study PRJEB22360) | human gut metagenome | biome: human gut; feature: human-associated habitat; material: faeces | place: Denmark | collected 2008/2010
GGGACAGTCATGGCCACCCGCCCCCGGGTGGCGGAACCCGGAATAGCCGATACCTGTCCCTGCATCTGACGTCATGATCACGGACGGCGATTGGAGGATCAGGAAGGGGATGCCTTGTCCGTCGTTCCGACGATTCAGCTCGTCCTTTGTCAGTTCGCTGTAGGCAACCGGTGTCCCTTTGGCTACTTTGGTTGCGGTGACGACCACTTCGTCCAGCGAGATGTCTTTTGAGATTTTCAGAGAATCGGCCGGTCCGGTCGTTTTGCCTTCCGCCGACAATGCCATTAATGTTGAGGCAATAATAAGAACACTTTTCATCCTTTTTCTTTTTGATAACCTGAATTTTAAAAGGAATAGCAGAGGTGGACTGTTTTTACTGAAGATACACTTTTTTCCCTTCGTCGGCATTACCCGTACAGGTTCAATGGGTATAATCTCAGCCTGCCTTCCTGTTTTTGGGCGTCATTCCGGCAAGCACCCCTTATATTCGAGGGCAAAGGAACGAAAAAAACGGGTAATGACCAAATGTTCTGATATATGCTTACTTTTGACATATTAAGTATAAATGTACGCGATAAATCTCTTAACATGCAGAAAAAATATATATTTATTTGAAAACTCACTGATTATTTGTATATTTGCAGACGATTAAGCGAAGATGAGGAGGGGGCGGGCAGTCCCCTTCTTTTGTTCTTAACTGTATGTATATGATTGAAAAGGACGTGATAAGTCAGTTGGTAGAAGAGAAATTAGCTTCTTCCGGCAATTATTTAGTGGATGTAGTAATAAAACCAGGTAACCTGATTATCATAGAAATAGATAATGATGAGGGTGTTTGTATCGACGATTGCGCTGAGTTGAGCCGCTATGTGGAAGGTCACCTGGACCGTGATGTGGAAGACTTCGAACTGGAAGTCGGTTCCGCAGGGATAACATCTCCGTTTAAAGTGCTTCGCCAGTATGTGAAAAATATAGGTAACGAAGTGGAAATGCTGCTTAAAAGCGGTACGAAGTTGACCGGCGTATTGAAATCGGCCGACGAAAACGGGGTGGTGGTCACTGTTGAAAAACAAGTGAAGCCCGAAGGAGCCAAGCGTAAAGTGACTGTCCGGGAAGACCAGTCATATACATTCGATGAAATAAAATATACAAAATACCTAATAAGATTCAAGTAAAAAGATTATGGCCAAGAAAGAGGAAACAATCAGTATGATTGACACACTTGCTGAGTTCAAGGAGTTGAAAAATATAGATAAAGATACGATGATCAGCGTGTTGGAAGACTCATTCCGCAACGTGATCGCTAAAATGTTCGGTACGGATGAAAATTACGATGTAATTATCAACCCGGAAAAAGGTGACTTCGAAATCTGGAGAAACCGTACGGTTGTCGCCGATGACGAACTGGAGGACGAGAATCTTCAGCTGACACTGACCGAGGCCCGTAAGATCGATGCCGACTGTGAAGTGGGCGAAGAGGTGACTGATGAAGTGCATTTTGCCGATTTCGGACGTCGTGCCATCCTGAACCTGCGCCAGACGTTGGCTTCAAAAATACTTGAATTGCAGAAAGACAGTTTGTTTGCTAAGTATAAGGATAAAATCGGCAATATCATCGCAGCCGATGTTTACCAGGTATGGAAGAAGGAGATCCTGTTGTTGGATGACGAGGGTAATGAGTTGCTGCTCCCGAAAACAGAACAGATCCCGACTGATTTTTACCGTAAAGGTGAAACCGTGCGTGCTATCGTACAGCGGGTGGACAACTACAACAACAATCCGAAGATCATCCTTTCCCGTACAGACAAATTGTTCCTGCAGCGTTTGTTCGAACTTGAAGTTCCGGAAATCAACGATGGTCTGATCACCATCAAGGCGATTGCCCGTATTCCGGGAGAGAGAGCAAAAGTGGCCGTTGAGTCGTACGATGACCGTATCGACCCGGTCGGCGCCTGCGTCGGAATGAAAGGTTCCCGTATTCATGGTATCGTTCGCGAGCTGAGAAACGAGAACATCGATGTTATTAACTATACATCCAATATATCGCTGTTTATCCAGCGTGCATTAAGCCCGGCAAAAATTTCCTCTATACGAGTGAACGAAGAAGAACATAAGGCAGAGGTTTATCTTCGTCCTGAAGAAGTTTCATTGGCTATCGGTAAAGGTGGTTTGAATATCAAGCTTGCCTGTATGCTGACCGAATACGCCATCGATGTCTTCCGCGATGTGGAAGGTGCAGATGAAGAGGATATCTATTTGGATGAATTCTCGGACGAAATTGACAGCTGGGTAATCGAAGCACTGAAGAATATCGGGTGCTACACGGCGAAGAGCGTATTGGCTATGAACCGCGAAGAGATTGTAGAACGTGCCGACCTCGAAGAACAGACTGTTGACGAGGTACTTGCTATCTTATCTGCCGAATTTGAAGAAGAAGAGGGAGAACCTCAAGAATAAGTATTACGACAAAGTTTGATATGCCCATAAAATTAATACAAGTACAGAGAAAATTAAATGTAGGAATCAACACGGTTGTTGAGTTTCTACGCAAGAAAGGGTTCGAGGTTGAGGATAACAATCCCAACACGCGAATCGGTGATGAACAGTATGCTTTGCTCGTAAAAGAGTTTGGAAAAGATTTACCGAACGGCGGACGTGAGCGTGAACGGGTCGTGCCCGAACGTTCTCACAGGGAAGCTTCTTCTGTGAAAGAAGAAAAGAGTTCGGAAATAAAGACTGTAATACCGGAAGAATTCAGACCCAAAATTGTGACGAAGGGTCGGATCGATCTGGACAGACCGCATAAAAAAGTGCAGGAGGTGCAGCATCAGCCTGTTTCCGTTCCTGTGGAAAAGAATACTTCCCTGGGAAAAAGAAAGGGGAAAAGCCTGTGGAGGCGGCCACTGCTGCAAAAACTGCTGATGCTCCGGTTGAGGAGGTGAAAACCCCCGAAGTAAAGGCACCTGAGGTGGAAATACCTGAAGTGAAAATCCCGGAAATGAAACAGCAGCCTGAGGAGATAAAAGAAGAAAAAGTTATAGTAGTGGAAAAGGAACCAGCAGAAGTGATGAAACCGGAGCCTGTACAGGAGCCGAAAACTGCAAATGTAGAGTCAACGACTGCGACTGCAGAACCGGCGGCATCTGCCGGCAACGATTCTGACGAGGGATTATTCCGGTTGAATACTCCGAAGTTCGAGTCGAAAATCAAGGTGACAGGGAAGATAGATCTGAACGCGTTGAATCAGTCTACCCGTCCGAAGAAAAAGACGAAGGAGGAACGCAAGAAAGAGCGGGAAGACAAGCGCGAGAAGTTCGCCGGTAACAAAGCGGGGCAACAGTCGGGTAACGGGCTTTTCAATAAAGGACCGAAAGACGGAACGGCAAGACCAGGTGCTCCTGTCAAACCGGGAGAAGGCGGTACGGATGCAAAGAAAAAACGTAACCGTATCAAGAAAGACCGCGTAGATGTGAACAATACGCCGGGAACTAATGCACGCCCGTCACGTCCGAACGATGATCGCAAGCCGCGCCTACGCAAGCCGGTGAAGGCGGAAATCAGCGAGGAAGATGTACAGAAGCAGGTAAAGGAAACCTTGGCCCGTCTGACCAACAAGGGAAATAAGAATAATAAAGGTGCCAAGTACCGTCGCGACAAACGCGATGCCATCCAGAAGCGTGAACACGAACTGATGGAACAGGAAGAAATGGAAAGCAAGGTGTTGAAGCTGACGGAGTTTGTGACTGCCAATGACCTTGCCAACATGATGGACGTTCCTGTGACGCAGGTTATCGGTACTTGTATGAGTATCGGTATCATGGTTTCCATTAACCAGCGTCTGGATGCGGAAACAATTAATATCGTAGCTGAAGAATTCGGTTTCCAGACCGAATATGTAAGTGCCGAAGTGGTGGAAGCCATCAAGGCCGACGAAGAAGACGACAACGAAGAAGACTGGGTGGCGCGTCCTCCTATCGTGACTGTGATGGGACACGTTGACCACGGTAAGACCTCTTTGTTGGATAATATCCGTAATGCAAACGTAATTGCCGGTGAGGCAGGAGGTATCACGCAGCACATCGGTGCTTACAACGTGAAGTTGCAGAGCGGGCGTCGTATCACGTTCCTGGATACGCCGGGCCATGAGGCTTTTACCGCCATGCGTGCCCGTGGTGCCAAGGTGACGGATATCGCGATTATCATTGTGGCTGCCGACGATAATGTCATGCCACAGACTGTCGAAGCGATCAACCATGCTTCGGCTGCTGGTGTACCTATCGTATTTGCTATCAATAAGATCGACAAGCCTCATGCCAATCCTGACAAGATCAAGGAGGAACTGGCTAACATGAATTATTTGGTTGAAGACTGGGGAGGTAAGTACCAGAGCCAGGAAATTTCAGCCAAGAAAGGTATCGGTGTGGAGGACTTGTTGGAAAAAGTATTGTTGGAAGCCGATTTGCTCGACTTGAAGGCTAATCCGAAGAGACGTGCTGTTGGTTCCATCATCGAATCTTCACTTGACAAAGGACGTGGATATGTTTCTACCGTGTTGGTTGAAAACGGAACACTGAAGGTCGGTGACATCGTACTGGCCGGAACCCATTTCGGTCGCGTAAAAGCGATGTTCAACGAACGTAACCAGCGTATCGAAAAGGCTGGTCCTTCCGAACCGGCTCTGATCCTCGGTCTGAACGGTGCTCCGCAGGCTGGCGATACGTTCAACGTACTGGAAACAGACCAGGAAGCCCGCGAAATTGCCAACCGTCGCGAACAGTTGCAGCGTGAGTTGGGCCTACGTACGCAGAAGATGCTTACGCTGGATGATATCGGTCGCCGTATCGCAGTCGGAAACTTCCAAGAACTGAACGTGATTGTGAAGGGTGACGTGGACGGTTCCGTAGAAGCGTTGTCAGACTCCCTGATCCGTCTGTCTACAGAGGAAATCCAGGTGAACGTGATCCACAAGGCTGTCGGTCAGATCTCCGAATCGGATGTCGTACTGGCTGCCGCTTCTGATGCGATTATTATCGGATTCCAGGTGCGCCCGGCATTGCCTGCACGCCGCCTGGCAGAGAAAGAGGGAGTTGAAATCCGTCTGTACTCGATTATCTATGATGCGATCGAAGAAGTGAAGAGCGCTATGGAAGGTATGCTTTCACCGGAAATCAAGGAAGAGATCACTGCGAACGTGGAAGTGCTTCAGGTCTTCAAGATCACGAAAGTGGGTACGATTGCCGGGTGTATGGTACGTGAAGGTAAGATCAAGCGTTCGAACAAGGTGCGCGTGATCCGTGACGGTATCGTGGTTCATTCCGGAGAGTTGGAATCTTTGAAACGTTTCAAGGATGATGTGAAGGAAGTGGTTGCCGGTTTGGATTGTGGTTTGAACATTGTCAACTACAATGATATTCAGGTTGGTGATATCATCGAGGCATACGAAGAAACGGAAATCAAGAAGACATTGTAAACATGAACTGGTTGGACATTACATTGCTATGTCTGGCAGGAATAGGATTTGTGAAAGGCCTGTTTGATGGAGTCATCAAACAGGTTGTTTCGCTTATAGCCCTTTTGGTCGGGATCTTTTTTTGTACGAAGGCGGCACTTTGGCTGCGTGGATATATATTGGCATTGGGCTGGTTTCCCGAACAAGGAGTGACGGTGCTCAGCTACGTGGCGGGTTTCCTGTTGATCGTGGGTGTCATATTGCTGGCGGGTGAGATTCTGACTCGTGTCGTGGGAGCGACGCCGTTGAGCGTCCTGAACCATTTGGTGGGTGGTGTCTTGGGGCTTTGCTTTATGATGGCGTTTGTCAGCCTTCTGCTGAACAGTATGGAGATGATAGACAAGGGATCGGTCCTGATCCCGCGCCAGGCAAAGGTCGAATCCCGTTTTTATAATTCAGTCAAAGAAATAATCCCAACCATTTACTTCCAAAATTTGTTTTTTAAGGAGGAATAGGTTTCATAATTTGAACAATATATTTAATGTATAATGGAAGATTCAAACGACATACTAAATGAGGTGACGACCGGTGATTATAAGTACGGATTCGTTACCGATATAGATACGGAGGTGATTCATCGCGGATTGGATGAAGAGACTGTTCGTATTATTTCCGCCAAGAAGAATGAACCGGAATGGCTGCTTGAGTTCCGCTTGAAAGCCTTCCGCCATTGGCAGACACTGGAGATGCCGACATGGCCTCACCTGAATATCCCGCCGATCGACTATCAGGATATCATCTACTATGCCGCTCCGAAGAAGAAGGAAGGCCCGAAGAGCCTGGATGAGGTCGATCCGGAACTGATGAAGACTTTCGACAAACTGGGTATTCCTCTGCACGAACGTGCGCAGCTTAGCGGGATGGCGGTCGATGCAGTGATGGACAGCGTCTCCGTAAAGACAACATTCAAGGAGACGCTTGCTGAGAAGGGCATTATCTTCTGTTCTTTCAGCGAAGCCGTCCAGCATCATCCCGATTTGGTCCAGAAGTATCTGGGAAGCGTGGTCAGTTATCGTGATAATTTCTTTGCCGCATTGAATTCGGCGGTGTTCTCGGACGGTTCGTTTGTCTATATCCCGAAAGGCGTGCGTTGTCCGATGGAGCTTTCTACCTATTTCCGTATCAATGCGGCCAATACCGGACAGTTCGAACGTACATTGATTGTGGCGGATGATGAAGCCTATGTCAGTTACCTTGAAGGTTGTACCGCCCCGATGCGCGATGAGAACCAGCTTCATGCGGCTATCGTCGAAATCGTAGCGCATGAACGGGCCGAAGTGAAATATTCCACCGTCCAGAACTGGTATCCGGGTGACAAGGATGGAAAGGGAGGTATCTACAACTTCGTGACTAAACGCGGACTGTGCAAGGGCGAAGGGAGCAAGATCTCTTGGACACAGGTGGAGACTGGTTCCGCTATTACCTGGAAATACCCAAGCTGTATTCTGGCCGGTGATAATTCGGTAGGCGAGTTCTACTCGGTGGCCGTCACCAACAATTACCAGCAGGCCGACACCGGTACGAAGATGATCCACCTTGGACGGAATACTCGCAGTACGATCGTCTCGAAAGGTATCTCCGCCGGGCATAGCCAGAACAGCTATCGCGGCTTGGTGAAAGTTTCTCCCCGTGCCGAAGGCGCCCGTAATCATAGCCAGTGCGACAGCCTGTTGCTTAGTTCGACTTGCGGTGCCCATACCTTCCCCTATGCCGATATCCAGAACGAGACGGCGGTAGTGGAACACGAAGCGACGACGAGCAAGATCAGCGAAGAGCAGTTGTTCTATTGCCGGCAGCGCGGTATCTCGGTCGAGGAAGCTGTCGGTCTGATCGTCAACGGGTATGCCCGCGAGGTAATGAACAAGCTCCCTATGGAGTTTGCCGTGGAGGCACAGAAGCTGCTGACTATTTCTTTAGAAGGAAGCGTAGGATGATTTTATGATTTATGATTTATGATTTATGCGTCGATGATAAATCATAAATCATAAATCATAAATCGCATAAATCATAAATTATAAAGTCATGTTAGAGATAAAGAACTTACATGCCAATATCAATGGCAAAGAGATATTGAAAGGGATCAACCTTTCTGTCAAGGCGGGTGAGGTACACGCCATCATGGGGCCGAACGGTTCCGGAAAAAGTACCTTGAGCAGTGTGTTGGTCGGTAATCCGGCATTCGAAGTAACGGAAGGGGAGGTGATCTTCAACGGTAAGAACCTGTTGGATCTTGAACCGGAAGACCGTAGCCGTGAAGGTATTTTCCTGAGTTTCCAGTATCCGGTGGAGATTCCGGGAGTCAGCATGGTGAACTTCATGCGTGCCGCCTTGAACGAACATCGTAAATATAAAGGGCTGGAACCTGTTTCGGCTACCGACTTCCTGAAGCTGATGCGCGAGAAGCGTGCGATTGTGGAATTGGACAATAAGCTGGCGAGCCGCAGCGTGAACGAAGGTTTTTCGGGTGGTGAGAAGAAGCGGAACGAAATCTTCCAGATGGCAATGCTCGAACCGAAGCTGGCGATTCTCGATGAGACGGATAGCGGTCTGGATATCGATGCCCTCCGCATCGTGGCAAATGGTGTCAACCAACTTCGTACGCCAGAGAATGCGGCTATCGTGATCACGCACTACCAACGTCTGCTGGATTATATCAAGCCTGACGTGGTCCATGTCCTCTACAAAGGACGTATTGTCAAAACCGCCGGTCCCGAACTGGCTCTCGAACTCGAAGAAAAAGGCTACGACTGGATCAAGAAAGAGATGGGAGAAGAATAAGAATAATTAGGCACGGATTACACGCGAAATCCGTGTAATCCATGCCAAAAAATTAGATAGTAATGAAAGCAGAACAACAATATATCGATCTTTTCACCCATTATGAGGATCTGATTTGCCGGCATGCGGCGGGGTTGATGAATTTGCCGCGTGCAGAGGCTTTGGCTGATTTGGAACGGTTGGGCTTTCCGACGGTGAAGAGTGAAGATTATAAATATACAGATGTGGCGCAGGCTTTTGCTCCGGATTACGGGGTGAATATCAATCGTCTTGATATCCCGGTCAATCCGTACGACGTGTTTCGTTGTGATGTCCCCAACCTGAGTACCTCGCTTTATTTTGTGGTGAATGATACTTTCTATGACAAGATGTTACCGAAAGCCCATCTTCCCGAAGGTGTTTATGCCGGGGGAATGCGTACTTTCATGGAAAAGTATCCCGAAGTGGCTTCCCGCTATTATGGCAAGGCGGCACCAACCGGTAAGGATGGTATCGTTGCCTTGAACACTATGTTGGCTCAGGACGGTTTTGTGGTCTATGTGCCGGAAGGTGTCGTAGTGGAGCGTCCGATCCAGTTGGTGAATATCTTCCGCAGCGATGTAGACACGATGGCGAACCGCCGTATCCTGGTGATTATGGAGCCTCGTTCGGAAGCCAAGCTGTTGGTGTGCGATCATAGCATCGACGATGTCAAGTTCTTAGCCACGCAGGTTGTTGAGATCTTTGCGGGTGAAGGTGCCTTCTTCGATTATTACGACCTCGAAGAGAGCAGCATGTCGACTACTCGTTTTGCCTCCGTGCATGTGAAGCAGGAAGCGGGAAGTAATGTTTTGGTGAATGGTATCACGCTGAATAACGGCCTTACCCGTAACAACTATTATATCGAGCTGAACGGCGAACAGGCTGAAGCGACTTTGTGCGGTATGTCGATCCTGGACAAAGAACAGCAGCTGGATACCTATAGCCATATTACGCATGCCGTACCTTATTGTACTAGCAACGAACTGTTCAAGAATGTTTTGGACGATCATGCGGTCGGTGCGTTCAGCGGCCGTATTTTAGTGAAGGAAGATGCACAGAAGACTGCGGCCTATCAGACGAACCGCAATCTTTGTGCGACCCGTGAAGCTCGCATGTACAGCAAACCTCAGTTGGAAATCTATGCCGACGATGTGAAATGTTCGCATGGCATGACCACCGGACAGTTGGACGAAACTGCTTTGTTCTATATGCAGAGCCGCGGCATTCCTCGTGACGAGGCACGCATGTTGTTAAGCGTAGCTTTCACCGCGGACGTGATCGATTACGTACGTCTGGATGCTTTGAAAGACCGTTTGCATAAATTAGTAGAAAAACGTTTTCGTGGAGAACTGGCGAGATGTGCCGGTTGCCGGATTTGTAAATAAGAATAACATATGCAATTGGCTCATATCGCTATCTGGACGAACGAACTGGAACGTTCGCGTGATTTCTATATCAAGTATTTCAATGGGAAAAGCAACGAGAAGTATGTGAATCCGAAGAAAGGCTTTGCCTCTTATTTCGTCACTTTCGAGGGAGGGGCTTCACTTGAAATCATGCAGCGGACCGATATTACCAAAGAAACGGCAGATGTCTTCATCGGACTTGCCCATTTTGCCTTTTCTACCGGATCGAAAGAGAAGGTGGATGCCATGATCGAACAATTCCGTTCGGACGGTTACAAGATCGTAGGCGAGCCGCGTATTACTGGTGACGGTTATTATGAAGGAGCTGTTTTGGATCCGGATGGTAACATTGTTGAGATGATCGCTTGGCGGAAACGTACTGGGATTGATATTACCAGACGCAGATAAATACGGAAGGGCGCTGAGTTATGCGGACATCATTGGTAAGATAAGTCCGCATGATTCTGCGCTCTTTTGTTTTCGGTACTCAGTAAAGCCAGACAGCCGTGTATGGGCGGAAAGGCCGGATCAGTTCATATAGGATAAGAATACCAACAGAGGTATGTAGTCTTTCAGATTGACATGTAACTTTTTCAGAGCCTGGGCGATATGGTATTCCACGCCTTTGGTTGTCATACCGAGTGTTTCTGCGATCTCTTTGTAAGGTTTGTTTTCGTAGCGACTCATGATGAAGATACGGCGGGTCTGTTCTGGCAGGGAGGCCAATGTCTTGTTCACGATTTCTTGTGCTTCGGCTGTAAACAGTTCTTCCGGATTGCAGGCTTCGAGGGTGGAGATGCGGGTGTTCAGTTCCCATTCGGCATGATTCTTCAGATGTTCGCTGGCATCTTCCCTGACTTGTATATGTTGCAGGTAGTTGATACATTTGTTTTTGATGATCGTGAGTATATAGGCCGGAACATTGGAATCTGCCTTTAACGTGTTCCGGTTTTCCCAGTATTGCATCAGTGCCTCTATGGTGAAATCTTCGGCAACAGCTATATCCCTCACATATATATTCGCAAAGCGGATGAACCGTCCTTGATAATCTGCGAATAATTGATTGAAGGCCTTTAAATCTGCTGAATATTCCATATACCCTATCGATTAGCGCGTAAATATAATAAAATTTAAAAGAAAAGCTATATTTATTCCACGTAGATTACCTTTCCGATTTTTACCGCTTCCTTCTCTATATTGAAAATTCCTGCCCTGGGTCTGGTAGGACGGTGAGGCAGAGCAGGAATATGTAAATGATTTTTTTATGCGTCGTTCTTTATAACCCCATTGAAGGTGGAAGCGATCCGGCGGAAGAAGCCCATTCTTTATTGGGGCTATCTCCCATGACGAACGAAAGGATGCCTCCGTTCATGATGTCTTTGTGGAGGATGTAGCTCTTGTCGTATGGCTGACCGTTAAGGGTAGCCGACTGAATGTAGATATTCTTTTCCGATGCCCCTTTGGCTTCGATCGTGAATTTCTTGCCGTTTTCAAGTGTGATAACGCTTTCTTCGAATGACGGGCTACCGATCACGTAGTAGGG
>OAWS01001512.1_pt1 | contig 11162 bp, 12 predicted proteins | sample 1517141 | NCBI WGS metagenome assembly OAWS01 (sample SAMEA2580173, study PRJEB22360) | human gut metagenome | biome: human gut; feature: human-associated habitat; material: faeces | place: Denmark | collected 2008/2010
TTAAATTATTCTTTATAAGATCCTCATTAAGTTGTATAATATTACCAGACATGGTCTATTTCCTCCTTACGAATTTTGTGTGGTAACTTAATTGTACTAGCGGCAATAGACTATGTCTATTTTTTATGAAATTAAATTTGCGAAATATATTTTACCTTATCATCAACTGACCAAACAACTGCCTAAATTGAAAAAGGAGAGGCTCGTATGGTCCGATACCAGCTGCTAAATCAGGCAGAACCGTATTGACGGAGAGGTCAGAATATGCTAAAATGATGCTAATTTCATAGGAACACCGCTTCTGTCACCGGACAGGAGAAATGAGGTGTCTGGGAGTTGTCGTAGGTACGGCATGATTACATGCTATAAGACAATTCCTGGACACCTCTGTTTTTTTAGGAGGGATTATCATGATTCAAATGCATATGCAGCAGGGGCTTTCACAGGATGCCCGGATTATCCGGCAGGAGGTATTTGTAGAAGAACAAGGATTTCATCATGAGTTTGATGAAATCGACTCAAGGGCCTGGCATCTGGTATTATATGAAAATGGGCAGGCCGCTGGCTGTTGCCGTCTCTTTTCATCCGATCAGCCGGAAGTGTATATATTGGGCCGGCTGGCCGTGCGGAAGTCCTGCCGGGGCAGGCAGTACGGGGAGTGGCTGGTACGGGAAGCGGAAGTCTGGCTGCGCGGCCGCCAGGTGAAACGGCTGGCTCTGTCAGCTCAGGTCCGGGTACGTCCTTTTTATGAAAAATTGGGATTTACCGCATCGGGTGACGAATATCTGGATGAGTATTGTCCTCACATCCATATGGAAAAGGAGCTGAGAGAATGAGTCTGACCTACTGGATTCCTTTTTTCATCGTCGTCCTTGGCAACATAGGCTATCATGTGGTAGCAAAGGCGACTTCGGTGTCGGCCCCGCCTTTTCTGGCCCTCAGCGTGACTTATCTAGTCAGTTTTCTCCTGTGTGCTGCTGCTTACGTGGTGACCGGACCTTCTCTGCTGCAGGATCTGACGGCCTTGAACTGGGCGAGTGCTGCCTGGGGACTGACGCTGGTCGCCGTCGAATTTGGCTACATCCTATTATACCGGGCTGGCTGGAAAATCAGTATGGCCTCCCTCCTGGCTAATGTCAGCGTAGCGCTTCTTTTGGCAGGAATAGGCCTCCTGCTGTATAAAGACGTCCTGCTGCCCCGACAAATCATCGGCATCATCCTGTGCCTGATCGGCGTCTTTTTCCTGAGACCATAAAAAGATAGAACTAGGACATGTTAATCCTTTGCCTGGAGACAATAGGGCGAAATGACAGGAATCCGAAAAGATGGTATAATGAAATAACTTGGTCGCTGACCGACTAAGATAGCGATATAAACCAGTTTTTCGTGGGTGCCAAGGTCTTGTATATAATAGAGAGAAAAAGCTTTACAAGGAGTATTGGATGGTATGCAAAATGTATCTGGATTAGCTTGGATTGGGGTATATATTGTATTTTGGTTTGCCTTTTCGATGTACAATGGAATCAGCCGATTACATAGCAGTGCAGCTGTTTCAGCCGATGAATCCTATGAAGAAGAGTACGATGATGAGGAATATGAGGACGAGTTGGATGATGAACGGGCTGAACGGCTGATATCATGCATTGAGAAGGCAGAAGTTGTCGTCAGCCCCCGGACGATAGCCAAAATAATTTTGTTGGTACCCATTTTTCTCTTTCTTATTGATGGATTTGGTTATCTTATTGCTTATGGGGTATTGAACAGCCAGATTTCCATCATTCAAAGAGGCATTTTGATAGCCTTGGCAGGTTTTTCACTTATTGCATCTTGCCGTTTCTATATGGAAACACGGGCCATAGCCAAAATTATTTTAGAAAATGAAGATTATAACGTCATGAAGGTAAAAATCATTGAGGAAGAAGACCGACAAACAGAACCCGCTTGGTGGCCGCTGATTCGTTATGCAGGTCCATGTGTGGTGTCGGCGTATACGCTGGTAAAAATCATTATGAATTAATCGAGGAAAATGCCATCGCCATTCCCGAATACGCCGAACAAGTCTGAATATAAGAAAAAATCACCTGCTTCAAGGGTTTGATGCTATCCTTTGAAACAGGTGATTTTTATATAGAGATTTTTTTGCTTGCAATTAAGCCTAGCAGTCTGCGAGAAGGAAGAAGGTTTAATGTCAATTTTTCCTTTATGTCTGGGAAGATACTTGGTCTGCGTATCTAAAATAGCGTCATTCAGCGATTCAGATAACAAATCAAATGCTTTACTCATGGAGAACACCTCTTTCATTATATCTTACCCTATTTAATAGGATACATACAAGTGATTTTATCCGGGTATTATCCGCAATATTTTTGAAAAAGCAGTGGCTTTGCAGGCCAATCGCTTGATGGGCTTAGAACAGCTTCCAAAAGATTTGTCTACGCTTACGGAAGTAGATTTGAAAAGGTGTTTTCAAGATTATTAAATTCTACAATCTTTATACAGTCATTTTCTCGAAAAGCAAGCTGTCGTGTTAAGAGCTTTTTATACGACAGCTTATTTTTTGTTTGTTGTTGTTTTTGTTGTGTGCTTCGTTAGGCCGTTGGATGATTCTCCTGGTAAACCGGGCTGGAAATCGTACATAGACTGAAGCGGGCGCCCCTACGAACTACGGACCGAGGTATTGTGTTGTAGGGCACGCCCGCTTTAGGCCTTGTGGGAATGGCTGGAATTGCGCTAAAATGGTATTATATTGGATGGTTATTCAGAAGGGAGGGGATTCCCGTGAAATGCTCTTTTGACGGTTCCGAAATCAGCGGATTTATCGGCTCATGTCGATTTCCATGAAGGGAAGCGGCTGGTCCGGTTTGCCGGCGGAAAAATGTATGGTGGTGACGCAGTGCGGTTTATGTGTATCAAGAAGGGCAATACCTGGAAACCGGACAAGGTGTGGTGGTCTATGGATGATAAGCTGGGCTCGCCCTATTCGTATCGGGCCTTTAGTATCTCTCAATACGAAGACCTGGACTCAGAACGCTATTTTTACGGCGTGGCTTGTTGGGATTCGATGGATACCGTGTATCGCAATTATCTTCTGGGCCTCGATAAAGACGGGAAAAAGATGAATGAGTACATTAATAGTGACCATTTCAAGGAACATACAGAACGCCATTTAGAATCGGGGATTTTTGACCGGAACGGCCAGTTGTATTTGACGTTTCACGATTGGCCAGGCTTACAACCCGATGCACCCGTGTACTATCAGTTGAATTGGTCCGAAGACAATCAGTGGTTCGGCTATGAATATCTAGGAACCATTCGGCTCAGGGATGGGCGTACCAAATGAAAGACTATGTAAAAACGTTGAAGAAAGAACATATATTTCAAAGCATGTCACGAAAAGACAACTGTCTGGATAAAAGTGTAGCAGCAATATCGCTACTATACTTTGGTCTAACTTATTGGGGGTACTACATAAAAAAGCGCTGTCTTCGTGCGACAGCGCTTTTTGATTACGAATGTTATTAACCTAATGTTTCGATAAAAGCCTTGACGACTTCCGGATCAAAGAGCAGGCCCGACGCGCTGAAGAGTTCGCGGACGGCCTGTTTTTTTGTCTTGGCCCAAAATTCTGCCGACGGATTGATGATCATGTCGTAGTAATCGGCGACGGCGATGATGCGGGCTCCCAAGGGGATATTGGCACCGCGTAGGTGTTTGGGGAAGCCCGATCCGTCCCAGTGTTCGTGGTGATAGCGGATGTAAGGCACGATGTCCTGGCAGCAGGGGATGTTTTCCAGCATGTTGCCACCGGCTGCGGCGTGGCGTTTGTACTGAGCCTTTTCCGAGCGGTTGAGGTAGGGCATCTTGGCCAGCAGGGTATTGGACACGAAAAGCAGGCCGACGTCATGCAGGAGGGCTGCATATTTGACCTGTTCGATTTCACTCTTGTGCAGCGTCAATTTGGCAGCGACGCTGACGCTATAGTTGGCGACCTGTAAGGAATGCATATACAAGCGCTGGCTTTTCAACTGTATGAAATTGAGCAATTCCGCTGTAATGGCGTCGAGGGACGTCATTTCTTCCCGGGCAATGCCCGCAGCTTGTTTTAGGGATACCATATACATGACCAACAAACCCTTTCGTCTGCAAACGTGTTACTTGTTCGTCGTCCGATGCGACCGGCGTACCTTCTGGGGATGACGGAGGATGTTGAACATCTTCACACTCGTCTTCTTGATACGGGCGCCGGTATTCTTCATGCGCCGTGCTGTAGTGATCTTGGACTTGCGTTTCGGGCGCATGTCGCGGATGGAGCCGAAATCGCCGCGGCGGATACTCGTCGCCTTGATGCGGTCTGAGCGCAGGTTTACTTTCAAGGCGCTCATGATCTGGCTCGTCTTGAGATCGATATTAAAACTGTAGATGTCCACTGCCACGTAGGACAGGGGCGGATAGGCGTGAATACAAATATGGGCGTTGCCGGAAACGGCAATGCATGTCAGTTCGTCGTCAATATGGAAGAATGTAATCCCTTCGACAGGCGTGTCGACGAGGTCAAAAGCGCGCTCTACCAAGGGCTGCAAGTCTTCGGCTTCCGTAAAGGTCGCTTTGCAGTTATAAAAATCGATGAGTACATGTTTTCCTAATGTGTTGTTCATAATCTCCACCCGTTACTTAGTTACAGCTTATTATATACTGTTTTCGGGCCGATGTAAACAGAAAAAAAGACCCGTTCCCGATGTTTTTTTTACATCAGGAACGAGTCCTTTGTGCGCCAGTCACTAGCCACTAGCCACTAGCTCATGCGGCATGGACGCGCATGGGTGTGAAGGTGAAGTTGTTGCCATCGTAGCCGATGGTGACCGTATCGCCTTCGCGGATCGTACCGGCGATAATGTCGCGGCTCAGGGCCGTTTCGACGGTATGCGTGATCAGACGGCGCAGCGGACGGGCACCGAACTGCGGGTCGAACCCTTTGTCGGCCAATTCCTGTAAGGCTTCGTCGGTCCAGGTGAGGTGGATCTTGACCTGTTTTTCCAGACGCTTGCCGAGGCGTTCCAAGAGGATAGCGGCGATGTTGCGTACCTGGTCTTTCTGGAGCGCTTTGAAGACGACGATGTCGTCAACACGGTTGAGAAATTCCGGACGGAAGTACTGTTTGAGCAGTTCGCGGACTTTCTTGTTGGCTTCGTCATAGTCTTTCGATTCGAGGATTTCGTGAGAGCCGAGGTTACTGGTCATGATGATGATGGTGTTCTTGAAGTTGACCACACGGCCTTTGCCATCGGTCAGGCGGCCATCATCGAGAATCTGCAACAGGACGTTGAAGATATCCGGATGGGCTTTTTCGATTTCGTCGAGGAGGATGACGCTGTACGGACGACGGCGGACGGCTTCCGTGAGCTGGCCCCCTTCATCATAGCCGACATATCCCGGAGGAGCCCCGATCAGACGGGATACGGTATGCTTTTCCATGTATTCCGACATATCGATGCGGATGATGTTGCGTTCGTCATCGAAGAGGGCTTCTGCCAAGGTCTTGGCCAGTTCGGTCTTGCCGACACCGGTCGGGCCGAGGAAGATGAAGGAACCAATCGGACGGTTCGGGTCTTTGATACCGGCACGGGCACGGATAATGGCATCGCTGACGACGCGGACGGCATCGTCCTGGCCGACGACCCGTTTATGCAGCGTTTCGTCGAGGTGCAGGAGTTTTTCCCGTTCGCCGGTCATCATCTTGGTGACCGGGATGCCGGTCCAGCGGCTGACGACCTGGGCGATATCTTCTTCGCCGACTTCTTCTTTGAGGAGCTGCGAATCTTGATGTTCTGCCAAATAAGCTTCTTGTTCTTTCAACTGTTTCTGCAGTTCCGGCAGTTTGCCGTACTTCAGTTCCGAAGCCTTGGCCAGATCGTAGTTGCGTTCGGCTTTGGACATTTCCCCTTTGACGGCGTCGATTTCTTTCTTCAAGCCTTGCGTGCGCAGGATGGACTGTTTTTCTTTATCCCACTGGGCTTTGAGCTTGCTTTCCTTTTCTTTCAGTTCATTCTTCGTTTCTGTGATTTTAGCCAGACGTTCTTTAGAAGCGTCGTCCGTTTCTTTGTTCAAGGACTGTTCTTCGATTTCCAGCTGCATGATCTTATGGCGCAGTTCGTCGATGGGCGTCGGCATGGATTCGATTTCCGTACGCAGTTTGGCTGCGGCTTCGTCGACGAGGTCGATGGCCTTGTCGGGCAGGAAGCGGTCGGAAATGTAGCGGTCCGACAGGACAGCGGCAGCGACCAGGGCCTTATCACGGATGCGGACACCGTGATGGACTTCGTAACGTTCTTTCAGGCCACGGAGAATGGTGATCGTGTCTTCGACCGACGGCTGGTCGACCATGACCGGCTGGAAACGACGTTCCAAAGCGGCATCTTTTTCTATGTACTTCTGGTATTCATTGAGGGTCGTAGCGCCGATGCAGCGCAGGTCACCACGGGCCAGCATCGGTTTCAGGATGTTGCCGGCATCCATGGAGCCTTCCGAAGCGCCAGCGCCGACGACGGTGTGGATTTCATCGATGAAGAGAAGAATCTGGCCGTCCGATTTTGCGATTTCATTGAGAACCGATTTGAGTCGTTCTTCAAATTCGCCACGGTATTTCGCACCGGCAATGAGGGAACCCATGTCGAGGGAGTAGAGGGTCTTGTTCTTCAGCGATTCCGGAACGTCACCGCTGACGATACGGCGGGCCAACCCTTCGACGATAGCCGTCTTGCCGACGCCAGGTTCACCGATGAGGACCGGGTTGTTCTTACGACGGCGGGACAGGATTTCGATGGTACGGCGGATTTCATCATCACGGCCGATGACCGGATCCAGTTTGTTCTGGCGGGCAGCGGCAGTCAAGTCGCGGCCGTATTTTTCTAAGGCCTTGTAGTTTTCTTCGGGGTTATCACTGTTGACGTTAGCCTTACGGTTAGCCTTGATGGTACTCATGATTTTGTCCTGGGTCAGGCCAAATTCACGGCACAACTGCTGGACTTCGTCGTCGCTTTCGCTGACGATACCCATGAGGATGTGTTCCGTGCTGATGTATTCATCGTGCATGGAGTCGGCTAACTGCTGGGCTTTGCCGATGACACGGACCATTTCCGTCGACATGGACAACTGGCTGGAGCCCTTGACGGACGGAATCTTCTTCAGTAACTGTTCCAAGCGGGCCTGGAGCATGGGGACGTCGGTATGACATTCCGAGAAAATCGTGTTGAGCAGGCCTTCCGGTTCTTTCGTCAAGCCCATGAGCATATGGACCGATGAGAGTTCCTGGTTATAATGGAGCGCGGCGATCTGCTGGGCAGACTGGAAGGCTTCGATGACCTTTTGCGTATATTTTTCGTTTCCCATAATTAAGACCTCCTTACTTATGGTGGAAGTAATCATTCTTAGGAGCTTTCCTCAAGCTCTAGTATCATTATACCGTTAAAAGTCAAAAAGTCAATAGGTCAAAAGAAGAAAAGTCAAAAATATATTTGACAAAGGAAGGGGCCTTTCGCTACACTTAATCTGTCAGGAAGGAGACGCACTTATGGATGAAAAAGAACGGAAAGCGTTTGAAGGCGACGCCTTTGCCCAATGCGCTATGGGCGACGATTATTTCTTTGAAGCTTTCGATGCCGATGATGCCGATATAGAATATAAAGATGTTTTATATAAGAAGGCCCTGTACTGGTACCACCGGGCTGCCCAGAAAGGACACGCGGCCAGTCAGTATAACCTGGCCTATCAGTATGAACACGGACTGGGGACGGATGCCGACATGGAACAGGCCGTGTACTGGTACCGCCGGGCGGCCAATCAGGGGTATGGCACGGCCGAAAACAACCTGGGCCATCTCTACGAAACGGGGAACGGCCTGCCCCAGGATTATGGACTGGCTTTGCACTGGTACGGCCGGGCTGCCCGCCATGATGACGCCGACGGCCAGTGCAATACGGCCATCATGTACCAGTTCGGCTATGCCGGCCCGCGGGATTATGACAAGGCCGCCTACTGGTATGCCCAGGCGGCCAAAAAGGGCAATGCCATTGCCCAGAACAACCTGGGATACCTTTACGAAACGGGCCGCGGTGTCCCGCAGGACTGGGAACTGGCAGCCCACTGGTACTATGAAGCTGCCATGGCCGGAGACGGGCCGGCCCAGAATAATCTGGGCGTACTCTACCGCGACGGTCACGGCGTCCGCCACGACCTTTGCCAGGCCGTCTATTGGTTCGCCCGGTCGGCGGCTTCCGGGTACAAGGAAGGCATGAAGAATTATGCCCATGCCCTGGAAAAAGGCGAAGGCGTAGAAAAAGACACGGTCGAAGCGGCCTATTGGCGGCAGAAGGGAAAGGAATAGGAGTGATATTTTGTGTTTGATGCGCCCGAATGGGGGAGGATGGCTGGGTTATATCATGACATCGGGAAATATAGTGCGGCTTTCCAGCGACGGGTCCTGGAAGATGGGCCGCTGGTCGATCATTCTACAGCCGGTGCCTTGCTGATGAAGAAAATAAAGAATGTACCTTTGGCTCTCTGTATTGCCAGCCATCACAGCGGTCTCCTCAATATGGGAACGAAATTATCGGACGTTACTGACGGTACCCTGATGGGGCGGCTGAAAAAAGAATTGAAGGGCAAACTGGACTATTCGGCTTATCGCCAGGAACTGCCTGAACCCGTACCGATTCGCAAGGCGCCGGCCTTTTTATACGGAAAAGACCAGTTCTATTATTCCTTCTTCATCCGCATGCTTTTTTCCTGTTTAGTCGATGCCGATTTTTTGGATACGGAGCGATTCGTAAACGACGGCAAAGTGCAGCGCGGCGGATTCGCGACGATGGAGGAACTTCATGATTTATTTTTCGCGTATTATGCAACTTTTGGAAAACCCACTACGCCTATCAATCAAAAACGGCAGGAAATTTATCAGCAATGTCTGGATGCGGCTGAAAAAGAGCCAGGTATGTTTAGTCTGACCGTTCCGACCGGTGGCGGTAAGACCTTGTCTTCCTTGGCTTTTGCCTTGAAACATGCTATAAAATACAAGAAACAGCGGATTATTTATATCATCCCCTATACTTTATCGAACACCATATGAATGTCGATTACGATAAAAATTACGACGATGACAAAAAGGAAGATGATGGCTTGAACCGCAAAAAGCTGGCGACTGAAAATTGGGATGCGCCCGTCATTGTGACGACAAATGTGCAGTTTTTTGAATCCCTCTTTGCGGCTAAGACCAGCCGGTGCCGCAAAGTACATAATATTGCCAATAGCGTCCTCATCTTTGATGAAGCACAGATGCTCCCTGAGCCTTATTTGCGGCCTTGCATCCGCAGCATGGGCGAATTGGTGGCTAATTATCGTTGTACGGCAGTATTGTGTACGGCAACGCAGCCGAGTTTGGAAACGTATTTTTCCCGGATCGGAGAAGGCCTGAAAGTGCGGGAAATCTGTCCGGATACCCAAGGCTTGTATGGATTCTTCAGGCGCGTCACTTATCGATTCATGGATGTAGATTCCTTGGAATCCTTGGCGGCGCAGCTGAAAGAGCATGAGCAGGTCCTGTGTGTCACTAATTCCAAGAAGGATGCCCGGGACTTGTATCAGCTGATGACGGGCGACGGCTGTTACCATTTGTCGACCTTCATGTATCCGGCTCATCGGCGCCGTGTCTTAGCCATCATCCGTCAGCGCCTTCAGGATGGCTTACCCTGCCGGGTCATTTCGACCAGCTTGATCCAGGCTGGTGTCGATGTCGATTTCCCTGTCGTTTATCGTGAAATTGCGGGCCTGGATAGTATCATACAGACCGGCGGCCGCTGCAATCGGGAGGGGAAACAGCGGACAGAAGACAGCATCGTATCTATTTATGATTTGCCTAAACCTATGAAACGGATTCCGGCTTTCGTGCGGCGTCCTATCGAAATAACCCAGATGGTGGCGAAGGACCATGCCGACATAGCCAGTGCAGAGAGTATTAAAGCGTATTTCGACCAGCTCCATTATACGCTTGGCGAAGACCAGCTGGACAGTAAAGATGTGTTAAAACGATTAGAAGTGAATAAACCGGCCTTTACAGAGATTGCAAAAGATTTCAAACTGATAGAAGAAGACAGCCGGACCGTTTTTATTCCCATAGATGATGACCTGGACAACCAGAAAATCCTGGCACAATTGAGAAGCGGTGTTTGCAACCGGTCCATACTCCGTAAGGCGAATCAATATATGGTCGGCGTCTATGAGAATCAGTTCAGGAAACTAGAGGAAACGAATAAGCTGGACGCGTTGGAGTTTGGATTGTACGTACTAACGGATCCGGCAGCATATGATCCGGATACGGGGCTCGTCGTCAATATGGAAGATGGAATAGGCATCTTTTTATAAATTAGGGAGATGATGATATGGCAATACGAGTAGAAGTTTGGGGAGATTATGCCTTATTCTCCCGGCCGGAAATGAAAACAGAACGCGTCAGTTATGATGTCATGACGCCGTCTGCGGCACGAGGCATCATTGAGGCGATTTATTGGCATCCCGGACTCAAATGGATTATTGATAAAATCTATGTCCTCAGTCCTATCCGGTTCACCAATATCCGCCGCAATGAAGTCAAGGCAAAGGCCAGCGCCAGAGCGGCCAAGCAGGCGATGACTAAGAAAAATGTGGACTTGTATTTGAGTACGAAAGAAGAAATCCAGCAGCGGGCTTCTATGGTACTGTGCAAGGTGCATTATGTCATCGAAGCGCATTTTGAACTGACCGATAAGGCCAATGCTTCTGACAATGCTGGAAAGTTCCAGGATATCATCCGCCGCCGCTTGAAGCGGGGACAATGTTATCATACGCCTTATTTTGGCTGCCGGGAATTTCCTGTCAATTTCCGGGAATACGAATTTGACAGTGTGCCGACAGCCTATGCCGGGGAAGATAAGGAATTAGGCTATATGCTGTATGACATGGATTATTCCGATTTACAGCACATACGGCCTATGTTCTTCAAAGCGACCTTACATAATGGGGTCCTGGATTTGCGGGATTGTGAGGTGCACTCATGATTTTACAATCGTTGGTAGCGTATATTCTATTTATTCTTTGCATTTTTCCTGGGTCTTTGTTGCCCAAGGCAGGTATTG
>OAWS01001515.1_pt1 | contig 11146 bp, 9 predicted proteins | sample 1517141 | NCBI WGS metagenome assembly OAWS01 (sample SAMEA2580173, study PRJEB22360) | human gut metagenome | biome: human gut; feature: human-associated habitat; material: faeces | place: Denmark | collected 2008/2010
AATTTTCAAGGTACAAATTTATATCAAAGGTCAATGACCTTTTGACACCCTAATCTTCATAGGAAAGTTCTACGACCTTCCCTATGAAATAAAAACGCTCCGCGGGTTGTGCACAGATGCGTAAGGAAATTATTTGCCTGCGGCAAATTGCATCTGGCACCCAAAGTTGTCAAGCCCCTCAAAGAGTGAGGGAGGGGTTGGGGTGTTGAAATGGACTTGCCCACTTTGTTCTTTCAAATAATAAATGGGGGTATTAAAAATGAGCAAAAAGGTAAGAAAAAGTCTTGCAGTCCTTGCGGCTTTTGTGCTGATGATATCATTTATCGCAGGAAACGATGCGTTCACCAATGTCTATGCACAGGAAGCAGGAACAGAGACTGCATCAGAACAGATTACTTCTACAACAGAGCAAAAGACCGTTACAGAGAGCAATACAGAAAAAAACAGCCGTGAAGTCCGTAAAACAGGCATCAGAGCCTGCAGTGACAAACGGTGATTTCTCCAAATACTTAACTAAATTTGCATTTACAGACCATTTAGGAAATGCGTTCACAGAATCTCATCCTGTCACCAAAGACAGCAATGTGATCATCAGATATGAGTTTAAGATTCCGAACGTGTTCCATTTAGATGGTCTTAGCGGCGTTGCGCAGAAGTTGAATAATTAACAGGCAGGCGCTGTGGAGGAAGTTCCGAACTGGACAGTAAATAACAACGCAACCATCACAATAAAATTTCCGAAAACTTTGACACAGTCTAATATTGAAGGATTTGGACAGGAGTATCGGACCGACTATGAGCCGGAAGTGACAAAGAAAAATCCTGGAGTTACAAAAAAAGGAGCCCTGAACAGAGAAGACCAGACCATCACATGGACGGTCAACGCCACACCGGATAAGGGAGACAACAATCTGGAAGGATACATTCTGACAGATACATTTGACAAGAAACAAGTCTTTGTAAAAGGCTCTATGGAGTTAGACGGAACAAAGACTGCTGACCCTGAGCTCATTGACAATGGATGGAACTATAAGTTCGGAAAGATCAGCAATGGTTCCCACACGATTACTTATAAAACAAAGCTTACAGATGAATTTTTTGAAACCGATTATAAATCCAGCTATGCTAAAGATATGTCTGCCAGTGCAGCCAATGCTGTGACAATTAAGACAGGGGACGGCAAAGGCGAAGCTTCGGCAAATGCTTCTGTACAGGCAGGGAACTTCCTGTCACAGTGACAGATAAGCTTCCGCAAGGAACCTCTCTGATGGAAGCAGAAGGACAGCTGACCGTAAAATACGGCGGAAAAACGGCGGTGAACCTTAAGAAGGCGGCTAGCAGCACACCTGATGTAAATGAATACACATATGATGAAACAACAAGAGAATTTAAAGTAACGCTTGATCCAAAGTTCAACAGTGATTTTGTATATGTAAATTATAAGATCTGGCTGGATACTCAGGCGGCTGTAAAACAAGGAAGTGTAAGAAATACGGCAGTCATGACGGTTGGAAATCACGTAAGCATTTCCGATTATGAGGATTCAAGCTGGGGAATTGGATATCAGGAAGGAAAGCTGGGACTTTCAAAGTCAGGAGCTTTTGCAAGAGTTGGGGATGATAATACCATAAAATGGACAGTCACTGTCAATAACAATCCAACCAAAACAGTGAATGGAGACATTCAATTTAAAGATGTGCTTCCGGAAGGGCTTGAATACATTGCCGGATCTTTTAATGCTAACTATAAGGGCAAGAATGAAAAAAATGTGCAGGTAAACGGAAACGAATTAATTTTTACCATAAAGGATCTTGGAAAAAACAAATGTACGATCACATATACAACCAGGATTAAGGGCGGAGCCCTTCAGTTCACTCAGAATGCAAATGGGAGCTCACCGGCAATTTCTTTTAAAAATCATGTGTATCTCGAATGGGACGGAAACAAACAGGACATTACAGGAACAGGTTCCGTAAATATCCAGACTTTTGTTCCCAAGAAGGGAAGCTATAACAGCAGCAAAGATGAATTCAATTGGACGATCTGGCTCAGGTCAAAAGACGTTTATATCCATAACATGGTTGTCACGGAGAAGCTGCCGGAAGGCCACAGACTCGTAGAGGGAAGCCTCAAATACGGAAAGACAGTTCTTGGAACAGAGAAGAGCGCAGAACAGCCTTACTATGAGGTAAGCGGTAACAATATTATTATTTATTTTCCGGAACAGATGCTTCCGACCGATCAGAATGATCTGACCCTGAGTACCGTTACTGATGAGACAAAGGTTGAGACAAAACCCGAAAAGGTAAGTGCAGTTAATGAAGTCAGCGTACGGGCAGACGAGTTTAATACGGAGCTGACAGCGAAAGCTGCAGTAAATGTAAACTATACGCCGGACGTAGAAAAGACCACTTCTTATAAAAAAGGAAATTATGTAGAGTGGACCGTAAACGTCAACAAAAACCATGCGGTAATTACAAAACAGAAGGCTGAGATCACAGACCAGCTTCAGTCGGGACTGACTTACAGAGAGGGATCTGTAAAGCTGATCGATGTGACGGCAAACAATAAACTGATTTCCGGAATGGAGACAGATTATGATGATGTTTCAGGCAAGATCGTGTTTACATTCCCGGACGGATTGGATTTAACTCATCAGTTTGAAGTAGTCTTTATCACAGACGTTACATCTGCCACAGGAAATATTAAAAACACAGTTACCTTTGATGCGAGTGCCAAAGAGACCAAGGCAACCAGCGGCAGTGTTCCATTGATCTTAAGCGGAATGAACAGCGGCCTGACAGGTGACAACATTCGTTTTATCTTAAATAAAACAGATGCAGAAGATAATGCTCCGCTGGAAAATGTAGAATTCCAGCTTTATGACCATAACAGAAATGAAGTTGGAAGTGTTTTAAAAACGGATAAAAAGGGACGAATTGCGTTTGATGCCGGGCTGAAATACGGCAACACCTATTATCGATGATTATGTACTGGACGCGGCGGAACACAAATTAGTGATCGGAGAGAAAGAGTCTGACGTAGTTCAGGTTCCGTTCTCCTTAAAAAGGCGAGCAGTGAAGATGCTCAGGCTCTTGAAGGAGTAGAATTCAGCCTTTACAAAGCAGACGGAGAATTAGTGGCTCAGGGGCTTAAGACCGATGCACAGGGGCAGATCAGATTTGATTATCTGGGGCTTGGAACCTATTATTTCCAGGAAACTAAAGCGCCGGAAGGCTACAATCTGGATGCAGCCACAAAGAAAGCGCTGGGGGGGAGCTGAGCTTCAGATCATTAAGATTCAGGAAGACGGATCAGAATTAATCGTTGAGGAGTGGACATCAAAAGAAGAGGCACACGTGGTCACAGGAAAGCTTGTACCTGGAGAAGAATATGTTCTAAAGGAGACAGAAGCCCCGTTTGGCTATGAACTTGCAGAAGATGTGAAGCTTCCAGTAAATCAGTGACAGAATCAAGGGTTTCCAGAACCGGAGACAGTTCACATACAGCTGTTTACGCTATAGTGGCTGTGTGCGCGGCAGGTGCCGTTCTGCTGCTTCTCAGGAAAAAACATAGGAAGTAAATAAGAATAATCTAAGGATACCAGTGAAGCACGATTTGTGTCTGGTATCCTTTTCTGTATCATAATGAGTTCTTTCAATATTACTTGTTTTTGGTATATAGGACGAGGATGCATATATATATTATAATATAAAGTAATAAGGCGGGTGTGACTGTGATTGTTTCGCTGTCCGGCATTATTATCCCTTTAATTTTATTCATTATACTCTTGTATGGAATGATCTCAAAAAAGGAAATGTATCAGCCGTTTCTGGAAGGAGTCCAGGATGGATTTAAGGTAGTCATGGAAATTGCCCCTACCCTGATCGCACTGTTTTTAGCTGTGCAGATTTTCAGGACGTCCGGAGCGCTGGAGCTTCTTGTATCTGTATTGAGTCCGGTGGGACAGCTTTTAAAGATTCCTAAGGACGTGCTTCCGGTGATCTTTGCAAAGCTGTTTTCCTCATCGGCAGCTACGGGGTTCCTTTTGGATATTTTTAAGAACTTTGGCCCTGACTCAGCTCAGGGTGTCATGTCATCAATTATTTTAAGTTCCACCGAGACATGTTTTTATACAATGTCTATCTATTTCTCGACCGTACATATCAAAAAGACCAGATACACCCTGGCAGGTGCCCTTCTGGCAACCTTCGCAGGGGTAATGGCGAGTGTATTTCTCACCGGGATGCATTAAAAAACGGGAGCCGGAAATCATTCCAGCTCCCGTTTTTTAATTGTTTTTCGTCTCATAGTAATCCCGGAAGTATTCCATGATCCGTATCAGAAGGCATTCTTCATCTTCGTCTAAACGGGAAAGTACATCTTCCAGCATCGCGCGGTGAAACTGCCTGTGATGGTCATAGGCTTCCTTCCCTTTGTCAGAAAGCGATATATAGACGATTCTGCGGTCCTGCTCCCCGCGCCTGCGTATCACATAGCCTTTTTTCAAAAGGCTGTTTATGGCGATGGTCAGTGTTCCTACCGTGATGTTCAGGGCTTTTGCGATGGAAGACATATTCTTCGGACTGCCGGTTCCGATCGCGTCGATTATATGCAGTTCTTTGTTGGAAATGTCCTTGAACTCCTCTGTGATGACCGCTTTTTCCTCCTGGTAAGATATTTCATGGAAAAGGTTTACCACAATGTCGTTCAGCTGCTCTTTGGTCACGGTAAGAATTCACCTCACTTTTATTTTACATGGTTGTGCGCTTCGCTGATCACTTTAGCCAGAGCTTCTTTTGCCTCAGTAGGAAGGGCATTGTATCCTCCGTCTTCTGTATCTTTCTCAAAGATGAAATTCAGGCGTTCCGTCATTCTTGCTTTCAGTGTATTGACATAGGTCTCATCGTCGAAATCAGGGACATATCCTTCAACTTCGATCGTTTCCATGTTGCTGAACGGTCCCCAGGGCTTTAACTGGGCGTTGCCCTCCACAACCTGTTCCAATACAGACAATGTAACACCAGGAGTGATATCCTTGCCCATAAAGTCGCCGGTATTTAAGATATAACATTCTACATGGCGGTCCTTTACAAGAGAACGGAACTTGTTGTAATCATCCACAAGAGGATAAGTACGGAACGGGTTTGCATATGGTTCTACGACCAGACGGTTCGGGTCTACTCCAGGTGCCAGGCGTTCTGCGTTGGTACGCTTTGTGGCAAGGGTGGCACCCATGACTGCAGCCAAATGTGAACCGTTGACTTTGATGATCGGCGGAATGGTAGGATCTTTCATAATCCAGAAAATACCGTTAACCGGAGATTCAATCTTGTCTACACGGTTTGGTGACCAGAGTTTAGACTTGATTGCCCGACCGTTGCCGTTTCGGATGTCTTCAGTGACAAGGACAACATTGCCCTTGTCATCTCTCGTTGCAGAACAGTTCTGTGCCGTGAGGAGATACCTGTTGTCTTCGCACCCGGTGGGGTAGTCGGAGGTCTTGTCAAAATAAGTAGGCTCCATGGCGATGGAAGAACCGGTTTCGGTGTTGATGATAAAGGCATCGTCGTGGAGGACGGTGATATCGTATTTATTATTGTGTACGGCGTGGGTCAGTGTTGATTTTCCTGATCCGGACAGACCAAAGAAAGATGCAACATAGCTGTGGTTCGGACTTAAACGGTATTCCTTCTGTCCGCCGTGGCAGGAAGCATAGCCATTTCTGTTGGCAATCGCCCAGGCGATGGTAAGAGTACCTTTTTTATGTTCTCCAAAATAACGCATTCCAAGCAAAGCTGCGCAGTTGGTCTGGGTGTTGAAGTAAGTAAGTCCGAGCGGATGTTCTGGGTGGCTCCACTGAGGATCGGAGAAAATATAAATATCAGACTCGCTGCCGATGGCACGGGACCTTTTATACATCTTGTTATATTCATCAGACTCATACTGGAAATTAAGCATCCAGGAGTACAGGATATTTTCCTCTCCCTCCGGAATCAGAAGGTGTGCCTTAACCATAAATTCCGGGTCTAAGCCGATGTAGACTTCTGCGTGGTACATGGTCTTTTTGCGTGTATCGTAGATCGCGTCCATCACTTTTAAGTCCAGATCGTTGGTATCCACGTTCGGACTTCCCGCGATCCTTCTGGCTGCCGCACAGCGTCCGGTGACGGAGCCGTCATTGAACAGCAAAACTTTTGTGTCTTTTTTCAGGCCGAACTCTTCTCCGCGGTAGACCGGCATGTCGGTGACAATGGTTCCCGGAGAATTTTTAGCAAGCTCATATGCCTGCTTCAGGTTTACCACCTCAATGACGTTGTTGCCGTAAAATGCGGCCTCAATGATGGAACGGGTCTTTGAAAAACCCGGTTTTCCTTTTCCAATCTCGTCATGGGCGTAGCGTGCTTTTGTTGACATAATCTTTCCTCCTAAACTTATGTGTTTTGCAGGTACAAAGATCGTACCCGGATTTACAGGTTTTCGTCGATGCGCTGTCTGAGTATACGAAAGCTGTTAGGTCCGGCATCTAATATGATTTTATGAAAAACTTTTTCATCATAAGCATTTTCAGATTTCTCTTTATAATAATCTTTTAATTCCATGAACTCCAGATAACCGATATAGTAGCATAAATAATTGGCCGGATTCTGGATGACATAGCGGTAAAGGGCTTTCATGCTGGAGGTACTGATGGTTCCGTACTGCTGCATATATTTGACTGCCTCGTCAACACTCCAGCCTTCATAGTTGACGCCCATATCCACTCTGGCACTCAGAGCCATATTGTACAGATAATTGTCCGGCAAAAGCTTCTTTAAAGGCTCAAGTTCCTGTTTCATATCGAGGTAACTGTAAGAGTCCATCTCCACGTAGGTGGCCCAGCCTTCGTTGTATCCCGGATAATCCAGAATATAACGTATCGGATGTTCCTTTTTGCTGTGGAAATAAGTGGTCTGGTACAGATGCCCGGGATAGCCCTCATGAGCCAGCGTCGGGTACAGGGATTCCTGGCCGGTCTGTGCCTTGTTGACATAAATGACGTTTTTCTTATAGTCATCGATGGCAGGAATCATGTAAAAAGCCGGGCTTGAGTTTTCTTCCAGAGAAGAATGGACATATTTGATGTCACACTCTACTTCGGCGGCAGCAGGATACTTATCTTTTATTTTCTGCTTCAGCTGTGACAGGATCTTCGATGGTTTTTTGCTTGAATATTTATTCAGATCTAAATCTAAAAAAGCATGGTAGATGGAGGGATCTTCTTTTATGATCTCTGTCATCTCTGTCTGAAGGTAAAGAAGGTGTGCTTCGGTGGCCTTGATCATCTGAGGCACGGTCTTGTCAGAGCCGGTTTTATAGGAGGCGAGAGCAGAATAATAGGACTTCCCATTTTTGAAATGGGCATAGCCCTGCCTGTTCTTTCCGTTTCCTTTCAGGTTCTTCAAATCACTGTACAGATTCTCATAGGCCGGAATCACTTCTTCTAAGATCAGGCGGCGGTTTTCCTTCCGGTAATTTCTCTTCTGGTTGGTGCTGAGGTCTGAAACCGAATCAATATTTGTGTTGAACACTTCGATCATATAATTGTGGTCGGTGGCCCTTGTAAAATCATTGATTTGTTTTAAGACGGCATCGGCATCCGCATCTGACATGAAATATCCCCGTTTGACCTGTTCCTTTTCGTAGCGGATGACCGTGTCGAAATAGGAACCGACTTTGGAGAGCAGAGAAAGGTAGGTTTCTACATCTTCCCTGGTTCTTAAAGGGTATTCGCACAAAGTCACGGGAAGCTGGGCCTGGGAGCCGAGAGTAGGGCTTAAAACCGTCTGAAGATAGGGGTAAGGTGCCAGTTTCTGCTGGCGCTTAAAGTAATCCATGAGATAATCATAAGACTGCTTCTGACTCTTGGAGAGTATTTTGTAGTTGAAACTCTCAAGCCTTTTTAACTCCTTCTTACATTGGGCTTCTGCCTGGTCAAGGTCTTTTAAGTCGATGTTGCCCAGATCGGCCTTTTTGGCTTTGATGCCGTAGTGTTCCGGATGTGCAAGGGTATAATGCAGATTGACCGTATTGGAATTGACGTGTTCCTTGAAAAGCTGGTTCAAATAGGAGTCAAACTTCTGCCGGTCCGATGCTTTGTCTTTGGTGGATTCTGATTCTTTCGCTGTGGAGGGATTCCCGGTGTCCGATCCTTTGGAACAGCCAGTGAATGCCACCATGACAGCCATGGTAAATGCAAGAAACTTACGATATGTATATTTATGCATAAGAATCCTTTCTGAATAGAATCTCTTAGATACTATTATACTATTTTTTAAAGGAAAAAAATAGACTATCTTTGCAAGATGTACTATAATAAAACACAGTATAATGCGAAAATGGAGGAGAAACATGAGCAAGGAACCATATTATATAACAACTGCGATTACTTATACATCTGGCAAGCCTCACATCGGGAATACTTATGAGATTATCTTGGCAGACAGTATTGCCAGATATAAAAGAATGGAAGGCTATGACGTATTTTTTCAGACCGGAACCGACGAGCACGGACAGAAGGTAGAATTAAAAGCCGCTGAGAAGGGTGTGACGCCGAAAGAGTTTGTGGACGACGTGGCAGGGGAGATCAAACGGATCTGGGATCTGATGAATACTTCTTACGATAAGTTTATCCGCACAACGGACGCGGACCACGAAGCTCAGGTACAGAAGATTTTTAAAAAGCTCTATGAACAGGGAGATATTTACAAGGGACACTATGAGGGACTTTACTGTACCCCGTGCGAATCCTTCTTTACAGAAAGCCAGCTGGTGGACGGCAAATGTCCCGACTGCGGACGGGAAGTACAGCCGGCCAAGGAAGAGGCGTATTTCCTGAAACTGAGCAAATATGCGGACAGGCTCATTGACTATATCAACGCTCATCCGGAATTTATCCAGCCGGAGTCCAGAAAAAATGAGATGATGAACAATTTCCTGCTTCCGGGACTTCAGGACCTGTGCGTGTCCAGGACTTCTTTTAAGTGGGGAATCCCGGTAGATTTTGATGAAGGACATGTAGTATATGTATGGCTGGACGCCCTGACCAACTATATAACAGGGATTGGATACGATTGTGACGGAAACAGCACAGATCAGTTTAAAAAGCTCTGGCCTGCTGATCTTCATCTGATCGGAAAAGATATCATCCGGTTCCATACGATTTACTGGCCGATCATCCTGATGGCCCTTGACCTTCCGCTTCCGAAGCAGGTTTTTGGACACCCATGGCTTTTGCAGGGTGATGGAAAGATGAGTAAGTCCAAAGGAAATGTTTTGTATGCAGATGATCTGGCCGAGATGTTCAGTGTGGACGCAGTGCGTTACTTTGTCCTCCACGAGATGCCGTTTGAACACGACGGTGTGATCTCATGGGAGCTGATGGTTGAGCGTATGAACTCTGATCTTGCTAACACCTTAGGCAATCTTGTGAACCGCACCATTTCCATGTCTAACAAATACTTTGACGGAGTCGTGGAAGATAAGGGTGTTGTGGATGAGTTTGACGACCAGCTGAAAGCTGTGGTTACCGGTGCCAGAGATAAGGTCCAGAAAAAGATGGACGTGCTCAAGGTGGCAGATGCCATGACAGAGATTTTTAATGTATTCAAGCGCTGTAATAAGTATATTGATGAAACCATGCCGTGGGTGCTGGCAAAGGACGAGGCAAAGAAAGATCGTCTCGCCACGGTATTATATAACCTGGTGGAAGGTATCTTAACCGGAGCGGCCCTGCTGGAGCCATATATGCCTGAGACTGTGGAGAAGATCTTAAAACAGCTGAATGCAGAACCCAGAAGGTTTGAGGATCTGACTACATTTGGTCATTATAAAAGCGGTACGAAAGTGACAGAAAAGCCTGAGATCCTTTTTGCGCGGCTTGATGAAGAAGAGGTGCTCAAACAGGCGGAAGAGCTGATGAATAAGCAGGCACAGGCGGCAGCAGGTCCTGTGATCGACATAGAGCCAAAAGAGGAGATCACCTTTGACGAATTTGGTAAGATGCAGTTCCAGGTAGGTGAGATCATTGCCTGCGAGGAAGTCAAAAAGTCCAAGAAGCTGCTTTGCTCCCAGGTGCGTGTGGGAAGCGAAGTGAAGCAGATCGTTTCTGGGATCAAGGCCTATTATAAGCCGGAAGAGATGGTCGGCAAAAAAGTCATGGTCTTAGTAAACTTAAAGCCAGCTAAGCTTGCAGGAGTGCTTTCTGAGGGAATGCTGCTCTGTGCAGAAAATGAAAAAGGAGAACTGGCTTTGGTTGTGCCTGAAAAAGATATGCCGGCAGGGGCGGAGATCTGCTAGAAATATTGGGAAAAGGACCTTATGTATATGTGATCCTAAAAAGTTAGAATTTATAGCGAAGTGGTTATTTACTGCTTCGCTATTTCTTTATGCCATTTGGCTAGCAGGTATTTTACAGGACTTAACCAATAAAGACTCTTCTTGATTCTTTTGTATTATTAAATTTTTAATATATCTTCTCAATTACTTTTTTCAATTCTGCATTACGGAAATCTACATACCCACAGTCCATGTTAAAATTATTATTTTCTGAGATTTTCAATTATTGAAGTATCATTACAGTTTTTGTCCCTTCGAATACTTTTAAATATTAGATTTGTTTTCAGTATATTTCTATAGTTTTCGTTTTCATATTTGAGAATTTTGTAACTAGACAGTGTATTTCATTGTATCAACAGTTCTCTATAAATACTGTTTCAGAAACTCTTATAATTAGATTCTTCCAATTATAATCTACTGGTTGTTTTAATTATTAAGAGTTTATTTTCCTATTGGTCTCAGAAGTATCAGGTCTAGAAATTTAGAAACCAATGATCTATTTAGAAATGGATGGATAATTTTTAATTCCAATGGATAAAGCTTATCTATGTTCATCGAGCTTATTCAACAACGTGAAAAATAACTATAGTATTTTCTTATCGAATAACTAAAACTCTTTCAAAATGTTTAAACAAAATTTTTGTGTTTAGAATTTTATGAAAGCATACTAGATTGGAAATAAATGATTAAAGGGGATATTTATAAAATTGTAATAATGCCAAATAATAATTTGGTTTGGTTTTAATTATAAAATAAAACATAAAGTATA
>OAWS01001521.1_pt1 | contig 11108 bp, 9 predicted proteins | sample 1517141 | NCBI WGS metagenome assembly OAWS01 (sample SAMEA2580173, study PRJEB22360) | human gut metagenome | biome: human gut; feature: human-associated habitat; material: faeces | place: Denmark | collected 2008/2010
TCCGGAAGTGATAGAGTGGCGGGTGGCTCCGTATGCCGAAAAGCTGGAGCAACCTCAGCTGGATTATACCGCTTTCAAGGAAGAACAATACAACAAGCTGGCCGACCATGTGCGGAAGCACCTGAACATGCCGCTGCTTTACCAAATACTGACTCAAAATGATTAACGGACACGGAGACGACGCCTATCGCTATACGGCCATTCGTGCCAATTTCAGTTCGAATGTGTACCACCGGGTGAACCATGACGGGTTGAACCGCTACCTGTCCGGATGCCTGTCGTGCATCCGTTCCTATCCGGAACCGGAACCTTATGCACTGGCTGCCGAGCTGGCCCGGTTGCAGGGTGTCAGTCCGGAAGAGGTCTGTGTGACGAACGGAGCCACAGAGGCCATTTACCTCATTGCCCAGGCTTTTTGCGGAAGTCATTCTGCCGTGTGGATACCGACCTTTAGTGAATATGCAGATGCCTGCCGCTTGCACGGACATCGGGTGGAAGGCATTTCCAGCCTAGAGAAGCTGACGGACGACGAAGGGATTTTCTGGCTGTGTAATCCGAACAACCCCACGGGGCAGACATGGGATGCTGCCACGCTTCGCCGCCTGATAGCCGCATATCCCCGAAAACTGTTTGTCATCGACCAGTCGTATGCGTTGTTTACAGAGAAAGAGGTGCTGTCTGTAGCCGAGACGGTGAAACTGCCTAACGTATTGCTCCTGCATTCCATGACCAAATGCTATGCCGTGCCGGGGTTGCGTCTGGGAGCGGTGACGGGCAGCAGGGAACTTCTTTCCCGGATACGTGCCTGCCGTATGCCCTGGTCGGTCAATGCCTTGGCCGTAGAAGCCGGACATTACCTGTTGCAGCATCCGGAGGAATATCGCATGGACATACAGGCTTTGCTGACGGAACGGAAACGGGTGACCGATGCGCTGGAAGCTTCGGGTGGGGTGGAGGTACTGCCTACGGATACGCATTATTTTCTGGCGTGGCTGCAGAGGGGTACTGCGGCACAACTGAAGGAATTCTTGGCTACCCGACACGGACTGCTGATTCGCGATGCATCCAATTTCGAAGGACTGGATGCGCGTTATTTCCGTATCGCCATACAGACGGAAGAAGAAAACAATCTATTAATTGAAGGCATACACGAATGGATACAGAACTCGTAATGGGATTGATTCCCCTGGCAGGAGGCTTTCTGCTTGACAAGATTTTAGGTGACCCGCTGTGGTTGCCCCATCCGGTGGTAGGATTCGGAAAACTGATTTCGCGGTGTGAGCGCAGAGGAAATCAGGGAGCTCACCGCAAACGAAACGGAGCATGGACCGCAATAGGATTGGTCGTGTTTACCTTTCTGGTGTGCAAAGGATTGCTGGAAGCAGCAGCTCTGCTGCATCCGTGGGTAAAGATAGCACTCTCGGTAGTGGCCGTATTTTATTGTCTGGCCGGAAAAAACCTGATAGATGAGGTACGGATGGTATTTGAGGCAGCGGATATTTCGCTGGAAGCCGGAAGAAAGCAGGTGGCCCGCATCGTGGGAAGAGATACCTCTGCCTTGACTGACCAGGAGGTGCGTACGGCTGCTCTTGAGACCTTGGCCGAGAACCTGAGCGACGGTGTCATCGCTCCGCTTTTCTGGTATTTTCTGTTGGATGTGCCGGGGATGCTGGCGTATAAGATGGTCAATACCCTCGACTCTATGATTGGCTACCGCAATGCCCGTTATAAAGATTTTGGCTGCTGGGCGGCCCGTATGGACGACGTGGTCAATTACCTTCCTGCCCGACTGACTGCTCTGCTGATGGTGCTGGTTTCCGGTCGCTGGTCGTTGCTGAAGTTCGTGGCACATTACGGGCGGATGCATGCCAGTCCTAATTCCGGTTATCCGGAAGCGGCATTGGCCGGAATCCTGAACTGCCGCTTTGGCGGTCCGCACGATTATTTTGGCGAGACAGTTTACAAGCCTTTTATCGGAGACAATCCTCGTCCGCTGAGCAGTCGGGATATGCGTGTGGCCATCCGTATCAACCGTGGGGCCGAACTGTTGATGATATTGCTTATGATAGGGATGTATTTTATTGTAATTCAATGATTTATTGAAATTCTCCTTAAGGACTTCAATGAGTATAAAAAAACGCAAGTGCGTTTGAACTAAAACGTAAAAGAGTTTTGGTCCAAACGCACTTGCGTTTTAAGTAAAACGTCCTTGCGTTTACTTTGAAACGCAAAGACGTTTTGAGGGTTGTTATTCATAGATGTATTCTACGTCCGATTTTTTAAAGCGAAGAAGTCGGGTGTCGTTTGATCCTGCACCGTTCTTGTTGGGATAAAGCCCTGCCATTGTTCCGTTATAAAACCATCCCTGTCCGTTGCTGGGCGAGTGGGTAGCCCATAACATGGCATTGTAGTGTCCATGTTTGATGCCACTGTCATCCCATTGTGCTCCGGGACCGTACCATACGAGTGGTTCGTATTGCTGTTCTGCATTATTGTACATCTGAATGTAAATCAGGTCAGATAGCGCTACGGTTCCTACGGTAACATCATTTCTTCTTCTTTGGCGACGCTGAATGTTTGAGCTTCCGTTCCATGCCGTGGTATGGCTTCCGTCCCACATCAGCCAGATGGTTCCACTGGTTGAGTTTAAGACTCTTTCAAAATTCTCCATGGAAGGAAGTTCGTAGCCGTCGGGTGCCATGGCGGTGGCATCCAGTCTGTTGATATGAGCGCTGGATGGACCGTATCCTTTCAGTTTAGCCACTCCACCGTCGTCAATCACTTCCATACCCTGCGTGGTTTTTTCCTGATACTGCCACTTCCATAGTTTGAAGAACTCTTCAGGAGTACAGTCGCGCAGGTAATCAAAAAGCGTCTTTCCTGCCTTGGCAGCCGGGTCGTTCGAAGAAAGTATCTGGTCGCTGAAATTCTTTGAATCTCCCATGGCATTGTATTTGCACCACCATACACCGTTGAGGTAGGTGACAGGGAGTCCCCAGTTGCGGCGTACGACCGTGTATTCTTCTCTGTCCGTACCGTCGGTATTGCAGATTACCAGTGTAGCTTTCTGCTTGCGTCCGTTGGCCGTAGGGTCATTGGGTTTCCAGCCTCCTATAATGCGGAATGAGTTGGGTGTTTCATCCTGCTCCTCCAGTTTAATCCAGTGACCTTCACCACTTTCGTATTCCACCGTCAGTTTTTTAGATTCCGGCAGAGTGATGAGTCCCAATTCATTGTCAATGTAGCGTCCGAAGTCAAATTCATAGCCGTCATGGAAGTGGATGAGCCCTTCCAGTTTAATTGGGTTTTCAGATAAGACTAATGTCAGAGCGTCTTCCTCATAATTGTGAAGCAATCCTTTCCGGTGGAATCTGAGCTTCAGTTCTTGGCCTGCAACGCCAGGTCTCCATTGTTCTTTCTGAATACGGAACAGGTTCTTTCCTATCGTTTCCGGACGAGTACCTCCCAGTGATTCAATCTTTATCGGCATATTCCCTGGAATGAGTTCCAGTTCATCATCACAGTCGATGGCCAATGTCATCTCTGTAGCTGTATGAGGAAGGGTTACCTGTGTCTTTTCTTCATTTATTACCACATTCTCAGGAAGAATAGACGTCTGGGTATCTACTTTTAAGTTGCCCATACCGGAAGAAAGGGTATGGTCGCCTCCGTTTTCCCATTCAACGATGTTCAGTTTGGCTTCTCCCGTAGCAGAATCCGTAGTAATCTCTAATGTGTACACCACGTTTCGTTTCAAAGTAGATGGAAGGGTAGATTCCAAAGTAGTCTCTTTCCCATTCTTCACGATTTCCATGCTCGCCTTTAAATCTTCTCCAGACTGCTCGTACACGTAGGCTATGCCTTGGGTATTCGTTTCCAGCCATTGTGGAAACTCAATCGAACGGTCTTTTACACCCGCATCAGCCGGTATGGTGACCGGATTTTGCGGAAACAGGAAAGTGTGGTGCGTCATGTTCTTGAGCACGACCTTTTTCACCTTGATAGAGCTGGTGGTCCGGATGGAAAGGTCAAAACGGGCGATACCTCTTTCCAGATGGAGGTGGAGCGCATTCTCAGCAGTCTGTCCTAAGTCAATCATGCCGGAGAAAAATTCCGGTGCATGTATGTAGTCTTCAGCATGTGCAAACGTAATCTGTTGCCATTCATCTTCGGTGATGCCTTGTGCTTTCAGTTCCTGCACATTGATCTGGTCGGCAATGTTGGCCAATATGTAGAGATGACCTGTCTGTTTGTCTGTCTGAAACATATACTGGCCGTCTTTCTGAGTGAACTGGGTATAGATTTCCGTCATCGCACCGTCTTCGAACAGGCAGGCCTGCAGCTCTTTTATCTCACCTTCGCCGGGAAGAGAGGAGTTTTCTCCTTCCACCTGGAACTCATTGATGTGAGTAGTGACAGTTCGGACAGGTGTACTGCTTCCTCCGTCTCCTGTACCTCCTCCTTCTCCTCCGCTGGGGATATCTTCTCCTCCACAGGCTGTTGTAAATAATAGGGCAGAAAGTATGCCGAAAAACTGTATGTATTTTTTGATGTACATATTATACTGGTTTATTTGTCTGTTTAGATATTGTTGTTTTTTTACTCGTAGATGTATTCCACCGGTGTCTTGATGCATCGGATAGTACGGGTTTTCTGTGCATTGTTGCCTGTATACTTGAACCAGTTTCCTCTGCCTTCACTGTTTGAATAACCTTCTATCATCCAGGTGCTTCCTCCATTTCCATAGGTCGCCAGCAAAATCATCATCTTTGATATGCTGGTTGCATCCCATTGGTGACCTAAGCCGCAGATTGTCCAGTGGCTGCCTTCGTATTCAAAATCATAGAAGGTAATCGGACCGTACTGCAATCCCTGGAAAGTCGCATTACGTTCTACGACCTTAAAGTTGAGGCGCTGGCCTAAACCATTGTTGAAGGCACCGGGGTTGAAGTAACCCAGATTGAAATTCGTGCTTCCTGTAAAGAAACGGTAGTCATCGAAGTCCGGAATCTGGTAACCGTCGGGTGCCATGACGGTAGGGGACAGGGTTCCGAAATTGTCCGTCTGGCTTTTGTATCCTTCGTAATAGAATGAAGAGTCATCATGAGTCAGTTGTAACCCTTCAGGATTTCCGGCCTGATACTGGTCGCCCAGAATGTGCAGGAATTCATCGTCAGAGCAGGAAGTCAGGTAGTCTGCCAGACTGCTGTCTTTGGCAGGGTCTGAATTAATCAGAATCTGGTCGTTGAAATTCTTCACGTTACCTCTCAGGTTGTACTTGCACCACCATGTACCGTTGACATTAACTACCGGCAATCCCCAGTTGAGGCGTCGGATGGTATAAGTCTCCGGATGGCTGCCGTTTTTATCTGTAATGATTAATTCGCCGGCCTGCTCTCTTCCGTCTGCTTTCGGGTCATTGGGTTTCCATCCTCCTAACAGACGATAGGTATTGTCACCTTCATCAGTGAGTTTCATCCATTGTGCTTCTTCTTCTCCGAATCTCAGTGTGGCGGTTTTTCCTTCCGGCAAAATCAGGCGAGCCAGTTCTCCGTCCACGTATCGGTTGAAGTCACATTCTCCATTTTCGTCAAACTGGATAAGTCCGCTCAATTCTACCGGATTAGGCGTAAACACCAGTACCACTCTACCAGTTTGTACCTGGTCTTTGTGAACATCCAGATATACATATTCATGTTTGCTACCCGGCATTTTCTGTCTGCTGGCGACATTGATTTGTGCAACGGGAGAAAGTCCTCTGGAGCGAGTGGCTGGAGTGACCGTGACTCCTTGAGCTTCTCCAAAGATGCTGACTTCGGCTCCTGTTTCGGCTGCCAAGGTCAGCTGAAAATTACTTTCCCAGCAAGGAACGAATACGGTGTCGCCACGCTCGTTGATAGTTACTCCTTCTGACAGTTGTGAATTCTCTTTATCGACCAGTCCTTTGAGTGTAAGACCTGATGCGGATGAGTCACCGCTTTCCCAGTTATCCGTCAGTACTTCCACGTTCAGGTTTGCACCGTTTCCATACACTCTTAGCGTGTACACTGTGTTACGTTTTAACGCCGGAAGGGTAGTTCTTAACCTATGCCATCCTCCATTGGCGGTCATCATAATTTCCACCTCATGACCGTGGGATGTTTGTTCCGGAAGGTAGTAAAGAGATTCCTTTCCGTTTTTAAACGGATGTTCTCCGAAGTCTTTTGTCAACTCGTTTTTTTCGAGATTCGTCAGTACACTTTGGTTTCCGGCTTCATGTACTAAACCTGTCAGAGCTACTTCTTTTATTACGATGCGGTTTACTTCTGCATCTTGAAATGAAGACTCCAGGTCGATACGGGCTACCGCACGCTTTAAAGCTACAGAGAAAGAGGTATTACCTGAACTCAAGTCGGCCATTCCGTTCATTAACATATATTCTGATGCCATTTCTTCTGAAGTAGCGGTCAAGTTTAGAAACTCGTCCAGAGTTGTGACATCGTCTGTCAGATTAGCCTTTGAAATCACGCTTTCACCATTGGCCAGAAAATAGATGTTTCCCTTTATCTGCTCAAGGTCAAGCTTACACATTCCTTCATCGTTTACTTGTAAGGATTTGAATGATTCCTTCAGTATCCCGTTCTCAAAGCGGTAGGCATTGAGTGTATGTATTTGCTCATCAGTGTTTGTGTCTGTTTCATTTGTCATTCCAGCCTTGGAAAAGTTGACGGTTAAAATTCCGCCTGAGTCGGGTGACTGCTGAAAATCTTCCTGCAGACAGCCACTTAGTAAAAACAAGCCTGCGCTTGCCAGTGTAAGTATATATTTCATATTCATTTTTTCGTCAGATTTAATTTCGTTTGTTTATTTGTATCGGTGGGGGTTTTGCGTACTGTTCAAATAGTTTTTGGAGTTGATAGGCATATCCTGGATGTTATTGACATAAAAATTGTTCATCAATTTTTCTGCCCATGGTCCATAAGTAAACGAACTGTTGTGTCCGTATCCCATTACGTGTCCCAGCTCATGGAACATGATGCTGCACGAGTAGGTATTAAAGTAGTGTTCAAACCATCCTTGCTGGTAACATCCAAAGGTACTTCCACCTCCTAAACCAACGACTCCGTTTCCTGGGTAGACCAATCCCACCTGAAGGGTTCTGGCCATCCGCATCTGTTGCAATACCGCTTCCACCTTTACGGGCTGTTTGTTGTCATCGTACAGCTGGTCGGCATTGTCACGCAGAATCTGTTCGTGTTCCGGCATGTCAATCATATAGGTGAAGTTCAGGAAGAGGGCTACCGACTCACGGCAATGCACCGGGCGTATTCCCATCCAGTTACCTACCGGACCACCGTCTTCTCTTTCCGGGTCTCCGCCATACAGGCCCCAGTAAATATTCCATCCATGCTTGATATCCTGTAGCTTGGCCCAAAACGGGTCATCCGATTCTATTTTCAGTACGGCATTCGAAAGTTCGGCAGCCGTTTTCTTGCTTATTTCAATCACTTTTCCTGATTCTGTGCGGCACATTACTGAACGTTCTATCAATGGAATCTCTTCATAAAAATCGCAGAATGCCGGAATTGAATCAAAATAGGCCAGGTCGAAATACTCGTTGCTTACTTGCGGCAACTGCATTTTTATCAGTACGTTACTCAGGTTACGGGGAGAGTAAAAACGTGCGTGCAGTTTTCCTTCTTTGGTAACCGACACCTGAAGCGGTTGTGAAGTATTGAACTTCCGGAGTGACGGATTGGTGTACACTTCTTTTGTTTCATCGTCCTGCAGGATGGCTTTATGTCCGCCTGCATTGTATGCTGCAGGTGTGATGAACATCACTATATCCTTGTCATCCGGATGAGTTACTACCGATTCTATGTGATGAATGTGATTGCTGCTTAGTGATTGATGCTCGAATCCATACACCTGACGCCTTTCCTCCTTGCGGTAGTTGCGAGTGGAAATTGTGATTTCACCGTTGAGGTGCGCATTCCCACACAGCGGCATGAAGAGGTAGGAAGTCTGCTCATTCAAGGAAATCGGGTCGAGGGTGCCGTTGCTTTCACCGCTCAGTTCTCCGCTGCCCGAGAGAGTGGTATAAAACCGTACATCACCGAATGACAGACTTTTATCTGTTACCGCATTGCGTACGTAAGGATTATGGTAGGTGAAATTGAAATCTACCCGGCTTACAATCCGTTTTTGGGTTATTTCATCTGTAATTGAAGCCGTTTCCTGTATTCCGTCGGCAGTCTGTACCTCTATGACAGAGAAAGGAGTTTGCGAATAGAAATATTCAGCCTCCAGTGGTTTCTGCAAATCTTCCGGAAATGCCAGCCACTCATCTTGTATACGCTCAGGAGTATGAACGACGGCTTTATCTTTGGTGGCATCGCCTTGGATTCCTAAAACCAGCAGACGGTAATTTCCTTTGTGCAGTCCTTCGGTATAAATTGTGGACGTAGAGGCTTCATAATAGCTCTTGATATTTTTGACCTTTTCACCGTTTTCATCCACAATGAAATAGTGCAACTCATCGTATGGAGAGGTTTCCTTTCCAGAGATACGCGAAGTACTTCCCTCATATCCATCCTTTTGTAATTTGAATAAAATCCCGGATTTGTTTGTAGTAGACGATGTGTCTAATTGTTCTTCCTGGTTACAAGAAACCAATAGCAAAGTGCATAAAAATGCAATAAAAGTAAGTTTTCTCATTTTGTTGTTGTTTTCTCGTTGATTACAATCTATTAAACCAACCCTATAACTTTTTCCGTCGAAAAAATAACTAATTAATCGTTTTATAGTTTAGTTTGTTTATCTCGTTAATGTTTTTGCCTATTCATGTTTTTAAACGTAATATTCCCGTTTTTGTTCAGGCAATTTTTTCTTGATGCTTTAATTTTTGAGAATAAGGGTACGTATTTGTTTGATTATAAAAAGGATAACGTATGAAAATAAAAAAGCAACAGCGTGGATTTGCTGTTGCTTTTGGGTTGATATATATTTGTTTTGCTATTTTTTCTCTTGACTGCTGTTGCGATATTCCGTAGGTGTCATTCCTAAGTATTTTTTTACGTATTGTGCAAAAAACGACACATTGGGAAATTCAAAATCCACAGAAATTTCCTTAATGCTTTTGTTGGAATGCCTCAGCTCAGGAATGATATGTTCAATGGCATTCTCATGAATCAGTGTCAATGCATTTTTCCCGCTGATTTGCTTGACGATGCGCGACAGATACTTCGGCGAGTAACAGAATAAGTCGGCATAGTAAGTCAGTGTACGGTGTTTACCGTTGTCGGCAGTCAGCGCTTCCATGAATTGCTTGAAGATAAAGTCGGGTTGTTTGACTGGAGTGTGATATCCTTGCTTTTCTTTTTCAATGGACTTTCGGGTGGTTTCGGCCACCATCTCACCATAAAAGGCTGAAGCAATGTGCAGCAGGATTTCTTTCTGGTATTTGTCGGGCGAAGTCTGTATCTTGCCCTCTATCAGTTTCAGGTACTGGTGAAACGTTTCATTCCGGTTTTCTCCAAAATGCTTGATGGGGTTTTCCTGTATGTAACATATCGACTTCCAGCTGTATTTCTGAGTCTGGGTCAGCCGTTGGATAAAGCGGTTGGAGAAACAGAATACTTTTACCTTATGGTTGGGACTGGCCATTACCTGACCTATAATTGTATTGGGCAGGCTAATCAGCAGGTCGTTGGCCTGGAGGTGCCGGGCCACGTTGTTCAGTTCCAATTTTACTTCTCCTTCTTCGCAATAGAGCATCAGAAAAACTTCCAGTTTGACATTCCGGTTTTCCGGGAACACATTCTCCAGGCGTTCAGTCAGAAACATGTAGTCATCAATATAGCTTTGGGCATCGCAATGTGCCTGAAGCATTTCCATGTGAATATGTCTAATAATCTCTTCCATAATTCTTTTTTGCAAAGATGAAGATTTTTGGTTAAGGTGCTATGTCTTATTTTCTCTCAAGAATGTCTTCCATATTTCATGATTTTGACGGAAGGGTGGAGAAAATTGAACATCTCTGTGCGAAAATTGGTTGCCTTCCTTTTTCCCTTGCTTGCTACTTTTGCGCGAACAAAAAAAGAAACGAATATGACGAAAAAGATTGGAAAATTAAACGTATGGCTGATGTTGCTGGTTGGCTGTGCGATGGGGATAACTTCCTGTAAGACGGAAACCAAAGAAAACACTCAGAAAGGCTATAACCTTGTAACGCTTACAGCAGATACGGATAAGGAAATCATGACTTCGTATTCTGCCTCCATTGAAGGTATGCAGGATATTGATATTTATCCGCAAGTGTCAGGATATATTGAAAAGTTGAATGTATCCGAAGGAGATGTCGTACGACAGGGAGAAGTCTTGTTTGTGATTGACCAGGTTCCTTATAAGGCGGCTTTGGAAACGGCAGTTGCCAATGTGGAAGTAGCGAAAGCCAGTCTGGCTACAGCTGAACTTACGTATAAAAGTACAAAGGAACTGTATGCCAAGAAGGTGGTTTCCAGCTTTAACTTGCAAACAACTGAGAATGAGTATCTGACTGCTAAGGCACAGCTGGCGCAGGCTAAGGCACAGGAGGTGAATGCGCGGAATAACCTTTCTTATACGGAAGTAAAAAGCCCCAGCAACGGGGTGATTGGCATGTTGCCGTATCGGGTAGGGGCGCTGGTCAGTTCGAATCTTCCGCAGCCACTGACTACTGTTTCAGACAATGCTACCATGTATGTCTATTTCTCGATGACTGAAAATCAGCTTTTGGCTTTGGCACGTCAATACGGTACGATTGACAAGGCGGTAGAAAATATGCCGGCCATTCAGCTTCAGTTGAACGATGGCTCTGTGTACGAAGAAAAGGGAAAGATAGAATCTATCAGTGGCGTGATTGACAAGGAGACGGGTACGGTAGGTGTGCGTGCGGTATTTCCGAATGCTTCCCGTTTGTTGCACAGTGGGGCATCGGGCAACGTGCTGATTCCAAGTGTCTATAAGAAATGTATCGTGATTCCGCAGGGAGCTACCGTACAGTTGCAGGATAAGATTCTGGCTTATAAGGTGGTAGACGGGAAAGCGGTATCTACTTTGATAAAAGTAGCTCCGGTTAACGACGGAAA
>OAWS01001527.1_pt1 | contig 11045 bp, 14 predicted proteins | sample 1517141 | NCBI WGS metagenome assembly OAWS01 (sample SAMEA2580173, study PRJEB22360) | human gut metagenome | biome: human gut; feature: human-associated habitat; material: faeces | place: Denmark | collected 2008/2010
TCATCAAGAAAGTAAAAGAAAAGGCCGTCGGCGAAGAAGTCTTCGGCAGCCTCAACGCGTCGCAGACGGTCATCAAGATTGTCCGCGATGAACTGACGGAACTCCTCGGCGGGACACAGAGCCGGATTACCATCGCCCCCAAGCCACCGACCATCATCATGCTCGTTGGCCTCCAGGGCGCCGGCAAGACGACGACAGCTGCCAAACTGGCTAAGAAGCTGAAGTCCCAAGGCAAGAGCCCGCTCATGGTTGCAGCCGACGTCTACCGTCCGGCCGCTATCACGCAGTTGCAGGTCCTCGGCCAGGAACTGGACATGCCCGTCTACACTGAAGAGGGCAGCAAGGACCCTGTAGCCATCGCCCAACATGCGATACCCTATGCGACCAGCCATTTACGCGATGTCGTCATCATCGATACGGCCGGCCGTTTACATATCAATGAAACACTCATGGATGAACTGATTAACATCAAGAGTGAAGTCCATCCTCATGAAATCCTGCTCGTCGTCGACGCCATGACCGGCCAGGATGCCGTTACGGCTGCGTCGGCCTTCGACAAAGCTCTCGGCATCGACGGTATCATCATGACCAAACTCGATGGCGATGCCCGCGGCGGTGCTGCCTTGTCCATCAAGGCCGTTACGGGCAAACCGATCAAGTTCATCGGCGTCAGCGAAAAGCTCGACGGTCTGGAAGAATTTCATCCGAACCGCTACGCGTCGCGTATCCTCGATTTAGGCGACGTCGAAACGATCATCGAAAAGGCCCAGGCAGCTTTCGATGAAGAATCGATGGAACACATGAAGAAGACCATGAAAAGTGGTACCTTCACCTTCGATGACTTCCTGTCCCAGCTCCATATGATCAAGAAGATGGGCAATATGGGCAGTCTCCTGAGCCTCATCCCAGGCATCGGGAAATATAAGAAAGAACTCGACAAAGTCGACATGGACGGCAAAGAATTCAAACGAATCGAAGCCATCATCACATCCATGACGGCCCAGGAACGGTCGAGTGCTAATCCGAAAATGCTCATCAAGGACAGCCGCAAGCGCCGTATCGCCAAGGGCAGCGGCACGCGCGTCCAGGATGTCAACCGCCTCATCAAGCAGTTCGCAGAAATGCAGAAGATGATGAAGCAGGCCAAGAAAGCACAGAAGAATAAACGACGGGGTTTCATGCCGCGTCTGCCTTTTTAAATGGATTTCCCTTTTTTTGTGGAAATAGATACTATATCAAGGAGGTGATTTTCAATGATTAAAATTCGTTTGGCTCGTTTAGGTGCTAAAAAGAAACCGATCTACCGTGTCGTCGTCGCTGATTCCCGCGATGCTCGTAACAACGGTCGTCCGGTCGCTACGTTGGGCATGTACGATCCGTCCAAAGACATGGACTCTCGTCTGACCGTCGATGCTGAAGCAGCTGTAGCATGGCTCGGCAAAGGCGCACAGCCTACAGATACGATCCGTTCTATCTTCAAAAAAGCTGGCATCATGGCTCAGTTTGAAGCATCCAAAAAGTAAGTGAGGCTGGATACTATGGAAGAATTGATTGCATGTATCGCCCGGTCCCTCGTCAAGAACCCGGATGCGGTTACAGTTACCAAGATTCAAAAAAAAGGCCTCGAAGTCTATCAGCTTCATGTCGCACCCGAAGATATGGGTAAAGTCATTGGCAAACAGGGTAAAATTGCGAAAGCATTGCGCCTTGTTGTCAAGGCTGCGGCAGTGAAGGCTAACAAGAAAGTATCAGTGGATATCGTATAGGAGGAACCATGGATCAGATTACATTGCGCGTTCCTGTCGCTGTCAAAGCAAAGGTGACGCAGGCCCTCAAGGATCGTATCCTCAAAGGTGCTGACCAGGCCCTGAGTGACATCGATCGGGAAATGCAGAACCTGGAATTCCAGGCTAAACGCATGATGACCGAACAGGCTAAAATCGATGCCCAGGGGTTGATTTCCTTGCGTGCTAAAGTAGAAGAACAGAAACAGCGTCTCGCTGCAGCAAAAGCAAAGGCACAGCACGACAGAGAAGAAGCTGAACAGTTGACAATCGGTTCCGAAATCAGACAAGGCACGCTCGAACAGACTGTCGTTGTCAAGGTCGGCGATGATTTAGAAAAATTGATGGGAACAGAAATCTTGCTTGAAGACGGCAAGATTGTTTCTATCCGCCAATAGAATACGATGGCTGAATTAGATCTTTTCACAATCGGTCAAATCGTTGCCCCGCACGGCGTGCGGGGTGATGTTCGTATTTATCCCGATACGGATTTTCCGAAACGATTCCTGAAAATGAAATACGGTTACATCAACGGCAAGAAATATGAAGTAGAATCTGCACGTCTTCATAAGCGGGTCGTCCTCATGAAATTTGTCGGCGTCGATGATCGCAACGCAGCGGAACTCTTGGTCAAGAAAGACCTGCAGGTCCCGCGCGAAGATTTAGTACCCCTGAAAAAAGGCCAGCACTATATCTACGACATCCTCGGCTCGGCCGTATATGACCTTCAGGGCCATGAACTGGGAAAACTTACAGACGTACTGCGCACGGGCAGCAACGACGTCTACGTCGTCACTGCCGATGACGGCAAGGAAACACTCCTGGCCGCCATTCCCGATGTCATCAAGTCCATTGATGAAGGTGAAAAGAAAATCGTCGTCGATCCGCCGGAGTGGGTGGACGAATGAGAATCGACATTATCTCACTCTTTCCGGAGTTCATCGAAGCTTTTTTCCAGCACAGCATCATCGGGCGGGCCCGGGCAGCTGGTCTGTTGGATTTGGATGTGACCAATCCACGTAATTTCACGTATGACCGCCATCACATGGTCGATGATACCATCTATGGCGGCGGCTGTGGCATGCTCATGAAGGCAGCGCCTCTGTACGCGGCTGTTGAAGCCGTGCGGCGCCAGGTGCCGCGGCGGCGCATCATCTTCATGGGGCCCGCAGGGCAGACCTTTGACCAGGCCAAAGCACGCGAGCTGGCGACATACGACCAGCTTATTTTATTATGCGGCCATTATGAAGGCGTCGATTATCGCGTCGAACAGGATCTGGCCGACGAAACCATTTCCGTCGGCGATTACGTCCTCACTGGCGGCGAATTGCCGGCCATGACCGTCACCGATGCCGTGGCCCGCATGATTCCCGGCGTCCTCGGCGCCGCAGCCGGTGCGGCAGAAGATTCTTTCTATTCGTCGCTCCTGGAATATCCGCAGTACACGAAGCCTGCCGTCTTCCGCGGCATGGCCGTACCGGAAGTCCTGAGAAGCGGCGACCACGCGAAAATCGATGCCTGGCGCCGGGAGGCGTCGCTAGCGCGGACCTTGGAATTACGGCCAGACCTTTTGGCGCATTGTGACTTGTCGCAGGCCGACCGGAAGATACTGGCAAAACTGAAAGGGGCGAAGAAATGATGAAATCCCCTTTGTATGTCGGATTGGTTCATTATCCCATATATGATAAGAATTTCAACGTCATCGCTACGGCCATTACCAACTACGATCTACACGACATTTCGCGGTCGGCCAAGACGTATGGCGTCAAAAAATATTTCATCATCCACCATATCCCGGGGCAACTCGATATGGTCCATAAAATCATGGATTTCTGGGAAAGCCCGGTAGGCCGTAATTATAACGGCTACCGCACACAGGCTTTCGATATCGTCGACATCCGCCCGTCCATCGAAGCGGCTGTCGAAGCAGTCACCACCGCAGAAGGGAAGAAACCTTACGTCGTCACGACGGATGCGCGGACCTATGCCAATACCATTTCCTACAAGGATTTGCGGCACAAGCGGGAAGAAGACGATACGCCGATCATCCTGCTCTTTGGTACGGGCTATGGCATGACCAAAGAAACGATGGAAAAATTTGATTTCATCCTGGAACCGATTTACGGCGCCGGGGAATATAATCACTTATCTGTCCGTTCGGCAGCAGCTATCATCTTAGATCGCCTGGCCGGCGAAGATTGGTGGAAATAAAGGGAGGCATTTGAATGTCTGGACATTCTAAATGGGCGAATATTAAACGTAAAAAAGGGAAAAACGACGCAATCCGCGGCAAGATTACGACCAAAATCGGCCGTGAAATCACGATTGCTGTCCGCATGGGCGGCCCGGACCCGGTCGGCAACATGCGTCTGAAACTGGCTCTTCAGAAAGCTAAGGAAAACAATATCCCGAAAGATAACATCAAACGGGCTATCCAGAAAGGTGCTGGCGCTACGGAAGGCCAGAATTACGAAGAAATCGTATACGAAGGCTATGGCCCGGCAGGCGTTGCCGTTACGGTCAACGTCCTCACGGATAACCGCAACCGCGCAGCCGCTGCTGTCCGTCACGAATTTTCCAAATCCGGCGGCAACCTCGGTGCTACGGGCTGTGTCAGCTGGATGTTCCACAACACGGGCATCTTTGTCGTCAACCGCGACCAGGCTGATGAAGACCAGATCATGGAAGTCGCTCTCGACGCCGGTGCCGATGACGTAAAAGTCTCCGATGAAGACTACGAAATCATCACCACGCCGGAAGCTTTCGATGCTGTCGAAAAAGCCCTGGCTGACAACAACATCGAAACGGAACACGCATCGATCACCATGGTTCCGGAAAACACGATTAAACTCACCGGTGAAGACGCTGAAAAAATGGAACGCTTCGTAGACGCCCTCGACGAACTCGACGACGTCCAGGACGTATACCACAACGCAGAACTTCCGGAAGAAGAATAAAGAAAAAAGGGCTGCCGCCTGCACGGCAGCCCTTTTTTCGTGGTTCGTTTGGCGTTTGCCGTTTGACGTGATGGTTTAAACTTTGTAGGGGCCTCCATAGCCGGAGGCCCGCGTGAATCCTGTGGATAGCCTCATTCTGTATTTGCGTGGATTTTCGACAAACGATGAACGACCTACGACGAACGATTTTTTTCAAATGTTGTAATAACAACAGATTCCCCTTCATCTCCATGGTATACTACGTTCAGAAGTTGAGAGAAAGCTCACTCAGAGATAAGATAAAAGTTGTCCACATACTTTAGGAGGTAGTTACTATGTTGAAATCCGTTCTGAATAAATTTGCTGCTAATGAAAAAGTTACGTCTGACATGATCATGGGCGATATCATCCGCCTTTACCCGGAAGTCGTCGATACCCTCATCGGTCAGGGCATGCACTGCCTGGGCTGCCCGTCGTCGCAGCAGGAAAGCCTGGCCAATGCCTGCTTCGTCCACGGTCTGGACCCGGAAACCGTCACCAAAGCCGTCAACGTCGCTATCGAAGCCAATAAGCAGTAAGAGGAGGATATCATCATGAGCGCATTTTTAGGACCTATCCATTTTTGGTTATACAATAAAATCCAGTTCCAGGAAAGCCTGATCGACGAACTCATCCGCTACGCTGCGGACCAGGGCTGGTCCGACGGTGACCTGGCCGACAAATACGGCAGCAAAGACCGTCGCAAACTGGACGAAGTCGTTGACGAATCGAACATCCACGGCTGGCTCCAGTCGCGCATCCACGATGCCGAAGGCCGCTATGCTGCCTTGGTACTCGACGTTGCCGGCAATCAGGAAGACCGCCTGACGGCGCTGAAAAAAGCGGCCTATGATTTCGGTGCCAGCCAGCACCTGAGCGCCGCTACGGCACCGGAAGCCTTCCACCGCCTGGACGACCTGCTCCTGGACGGCATGCCCTGTGACCAGGTCAACCGCGTCCGCGAAAGCGATGACAATCGCATCGCCTGGGACCGCACCATGGACTTGCACAGTGAATTTTGGCAGGGCCACGGCGACTGCTACTATGCCCTGCGCCAAGCCTTAGTCGACGGCCTGCTGGCTGCCACGGATTACGCCTTCACCAGCCCGGCTGAAGGCCAGTATGAAATCGTAAAGAAATCTGCCTAAACGAAAGAGAGGGACCCTTATGTATTGCACGGAAGTCATGGTCAAACAACATGCCAATATTTCAAGGAATTGAGTGCTGCTAGAACAGATTCTTTTCAAAAATGTCGCGATGTATTAGGTGAATTAGAACGGCAGCAGCATCTTGTAAAAAAAGAACGCGATGCTTGTTGTGAAATTTTGGACCGTCTTGATTTATGCATTCTGGCATGGCCCTTGGCGATGGGACGCCTTGTGATATTGTCTATGATTATGTCGATAAGGGCTATCGCATGGAAGGCGGTCAGGCGCAGAAGTTGTCGAACAGTGAGATTTTGGCGTTGTGCAAGATTTTGCTCGACAGCCGGGCTTTTGTCAAGACCGAGATGGAAGCAATGCTGCACAAGGTGATTGCCTGCTGTGTACCGGCATCGAATCAGGCTATGGTGACCCGGCTGGTCAATAATGAGGCCTTTCACTACGTTGAACCGCGGCACCGGACGAGTTTCCTCGATACCATGTGGCATCTCGGCGAGGCTATCCAGCAGCATCGCTATGTCGATGTGGCTTATGGCCGTCTGAAGGACCGGAAAATCGTTAAGCGCCGGCTGAAGCCGCTGGCCCTGCTCTTTTCGGAGTATTATTTCTATCTCATCGCCTTCATCGACGATAAGGATATTGCCAAGATTTATGAAAGTGCCCGGGATATTACGCCGACCATTTACCGCCTGGACCGCATCAAGACCTTGGAAGTGGAACAGGAGACATTCCATATCCCTTATAACCGGCGTTTCCAGGAAGGCGAGTTCCGCAAGCGCGTCCAGTTCATGTATGGCGGTCGGCTGCAGCGCGTTACTTTCACCTATACGGGCTACGATATCGACGCTATCCTGGACCGCCTGCCGACGGCGAAAATCCTGAGTGAAGATAACGGGACCTATCAGTTGGAAGCAGAAGTCTACGGAAAAGGCATCGAAATGTGGCTGCGGAGCCAGGGAAAAAACGTCAAAGATGTCAAAATTGTGGAGTTATGAGCTCAAGGAGTCATACATGGGGGCAGAAACCCTCATGGGATGGCTCCTCTTTTTGTTTCCCGTGATTCTTGTTATAATGAAATAAAAGAAAGCAGGTGAGGCTATGAAGTGGCAGATGCCGATCGGTGTCGATAATTTTTTTGATATACGGAGCAAACATTATTATTTCGTCGATAAGACGAATTTTATCCGCCAGCTCATCGACGGGCACAGTGCGGTGACGCTGATTACGCGGCCGAGGAGGTTCGGCAAGACCTTGACCCTGAGTATGCTGGAGTATTTCTTCTCTATTGAAAAAGAAGCACAGAGCCGCCACCTCTTCGACGGCTTGGCTATCGACCGGGACAGGGCGGATTACATGGCCCATCGCGGACAGTATCCGGTATTGTTCTTGTCCTTGAAGGATTTGAAGGACCTCACGTGGCCGCAGATGTTGCAATCCCTGAGTTCCTGGATCAGCTACTGGTTCATTGACCATGATTATTTAGCTGATAGTCCGTCTGTTAATCCGGACTTGCGCAGGCGCTTTCTGGCACTGAAACAGCAGGCTGCTGGGCAGAATGAAATGCAGCTGGCCCTGGCACTGTTGGTAAAGATGATGCATCAGTATTTTGGCAAGCCGGTCATTTTATTGATTGATGAATACGATGCGCCCATTCAGCAGGCTTGGGAACACGGCTTTTATACAGAGTGCATTGCTTTTATGAAACAGTTTTTGGGCAGCGTCCTGAAGGGCAATCGCGACTTAGATTTTGCCGTACTGACAGGGGTCCTGCGGGTCGCCAAAGAAAGTATTTTCAGTGATCTGAATAATCTCGATGTTTGTTCAGTCATGGATGCTGCCTATCGGGAGGTCATTGGATTTACGCCGCAGGAAGTGGCCCAGATGGCGGAAGACCTGACCATGGCGGAGGTGCTGCCCGACTTGAAGAAATGGTATGACGGCTATCTCTTTGGTGGGGCAGAGATTTATAATCCCTGGTCGATTATCAATTTTTTCCGTCACGGTGAGGTTGGCGACTATTGGGTCAATACGTCGGGCAATGGTATCATCCGGGAAATGCTGCGCCACGTGACCGCTGATACAGAAGGTGATTTGCTAGCTTTGTTGCAGGGGTGCCAAGTGACTGCCTTGATCCGGGAGGGTGTCATTTATGAAGACATTGGCCACGATACCGATGCGCTGTATACAATGTTGTTGACGACAGGTTATTTGACGGCTGTCAGCCGCAGACGAGGCATTGGCGGCATACGCTGTGAATTAGTGATTCCCAATCGGGAAGTTCAGGATATTTACCGCTTTGAAATCTTGGATAAGATGCGAGGCCGTTATTCTGTGTCCCGACTGGAAACCATGTTCGATGAGTTACTTTCGGGCAAAGGACAGGCCTTTTCAGAACTGTTGGGAGGGTATCTTCGGGACTTGGTTAGCGTGTATGATACGGCCCATAAAGAAAGTTTCTACCACGGCTTCGTCCTTGGCATGACGGCGTTATTTGCATCTGATTATATCATCGAATCGAACCGGGAAAGCGGGTACGGCCGCTTTGACCTGGCCATTATTCCCAAGGATGTAGAGAAGGCCGGCGTCATCATGGAATTCAAGGTGGCTGCCAGTGAAGCGGACATGGCGGCGAAGGCCAAGGAGGCGTTGCAGCAGATTGAAGAACGGGAATATGTGACGGAATTTAGCCGGCGGGGAATCCAGACGGTATGGAAATACGGGATCGCCTTTTGCGGGAAACAGGTGGAAGTCGTCCGCGGCCAGTACTGAACGGTATAGGCGCAAGACTATAAAAATTGAATATTCTATGATATAATTAATTGTTATGTGACCTGATGAAATACTTTTGATACTGGAGGTATATGAATGGCTACAGTTCAGGAAAAGATTGACCAGCTCCATGAAAAGCTCGCGAAAATCGAGCTGGGCGGCGGTCAGAAGCGAATTGATTCGCAACATAAAAAAGGTAAGATGACAGCCCGCGAACGGCTGGCTAAATTATTTGATGAAGGCAGCTTCACCGAAATGGGGCAGTTCATTCATCATCGCTGCATGAATTTCAACATGCAGGAAAAGGAAATCCCCGGCGATGGCGTCGTTACCGGCTACGGTACGGTCCGCGGCCGTCTGGTCTTCGCCTACGCCGAAGATTTTACCGTCGAAGGCGGTTCCCTTGGCGAAATGCATGCCCACAAGATTGCCCAGATGCAGGAAATGGCCCTGAAGATGGGGGCGCCTGTCATCGGCATCAATGATTCCGGCGGTGCCCGCATCCAGGAAGGCGTTGATGCCTTGTCTGGCTTTGGACGCATTTTCATGAATAATACGGCTGCATCCGGCGTCATCCCGCAGATTGCCGTCATCATGGGGCCCTGTGCCGGCGGTGCTGTATACAGCCCGGCCTTGATGGACTTTGTCTTCATGGTCAAGAATACATCGGACATGTTCCTTACGGGCCCGGCCGTCATCAAGTCGGTCACAGCCGAAGAAGTAACGGCAGAAGAACTGGGCGGTGCCATGACGCACAGCTCCATTTCCGGCGTCGCTCACTTTGCCTGTGAAAATGAAGATGACTGCATTGAAAAAATCAAGGCCCTCCTCGATTTCCTGCCCAGCAACAACATGGAAGAAGCGCCGGTCATCGATTCCGATGATGATCCGAACCGTGAAGATGAAAGCCTCAATTCGGTCATTCCCGATAACAGCAGCATGCCTTACGATATGCTCGACGTCATCAAAGCCTGCGTCGACGACGGCAACGTATTCCAGGTATTGGAAAACTATGCCCTGAACATCATCACCTGCTTTGCCCGCTTTGACGGCCAGACTGTCGGCATCATCGCCAACCAGCCGAAGTTCCTCGCCGGCTGCCTGGATATCAATGCGTCCGACAAAGCGGCCCGTTTCATCCCCGCCGCGATAACACGGCGCCACAAAGAGCGGCCCGTTTCATCCGCTTCTGCGACAGCTTCAATATCCCCGTCGTCACTTTCGTCGATGTACCGGGCTTCCTGCCGGGGACGACCCAGGAATACGGCGGTATCATCCGTCATGGTGCCAAGATGCTCTATGCCTATTGTGAAGCGACGGTTCCCAAGATTACCGTCGTCACCCGCAAAGCATACGGCGGGGCCTATATCGCCATGTGCTGCCGTCAGCTCGGTGCTGACATGGTCATGGCCTGGCCGTCGGCAGAAATCGCCGTCATGGGTCCCGATGGAGCTGCCAATATCATCTTCAAACACGATCCGGAAAAGGAAAAGAAGAAGCAAGAATATATCAATGAATTCTCGACGCCTTATAAAGCTGCTGAACACGGCCAGATTGATTGCGTCATCGAACCGAAGGAAACGCGGCCGCGCATCATCAGCGCCTTGGCAATGCTTTATAGCAAACGGGAAGAACGGCCGTCGAAGAAGCACGGCAACATGCCCTTATACAGGGTGGGTCAGGCCATCACCACGCCGTTATAAGGAGGCTGCCGTATGATAGAAATTCAATTTGCCGTCATCGTCCTGCTGATTGCTATGACCTTGATTTTGAGTCGGTACTATAATACCCGCTTCCGTGCTTTGGAAGACAAGATGAAGGATGTCGCCGATTTTCAGCAGAGCGTCAAGGAACTGGCAGAAGCCGTCCAGGACTTGAAGGAAGCTGTAAAATCTGAAAAGACGGTCCAGCCGCAACCGACACAACCGGAAAAACAGGAACTGACCCACCCCGTCGTCCCTGTCGGCCAGCGTCAGTCGGCTGTCGTAGCGGTCCGGCCGATGACCGTCGTATCAGACGGGAACCAGGCCACTCCGGAAGGGGAGCTTTCGGATGAAGTCGTCGCCGTCATCATGGCTGCTGTTGCCGCCTATGGCTATTCACCGGCAGCTATCCGCTCTATCCGTCCGCAGAAGCGCGGTTATAAACGCCATCGGGAAAATTGGGCTATGGCAGCCCGCCTGGGTGGCATGAGTCGTTAACTGAAAACGTATTTAGATCCAGGAGGACAAGATATATGAAAAAATTCAAGATTACTGTCAATGGCAAAGCGTATGAAGTAGAAGTCGAAGAAATGGGCGGCACTCCGGTAGCGGCTCCGCCTCCGTCGGCCGATGCCTCTGTCACGCGGATTT
>OAWS01001530.1_pt1 | contig 11007 bp, 10 predicted proteins | sample 1517141 | NCBI WGS metagenome assembly OAWS01 (sample SAMEA2580173, study PRJEB22360) | human gut metagenome | biome: human gut; feature: human-associated habitat; material: faeces | place: Denmark | collected 2008/2010
CGTGATGGCCGTCACGATCCAATAGGCCGGAATGTAGCTGCCTGCGGCATCCGCAATGATGCCGGGAATCGTGTTGAACGCGATGGAGCCGATCATCGTAAAGCTCTGGAAATTCTTGGCCGCGCGGCCGAAGCCCTGCTCGGACGAAATGCTGCGGGCAATGGCAGATAAGCCTACCGTGGACAGCGCCATGCCTAAGTTGATGAACACAACAGACAGCACCGCCAGCGGCATACTCTGCCGCCCGGCAAGGCAGCAAAGCAGCCAGCCGCCCGTAAGGAACGCAAAGAACAGATACGCCGTGCGGCTTGTGCCGAAACGGTCGGTGATGACACCAAACAGGCATTTGCCCGCAATCATCAGCCCCCCGCCCAAAGACAGCATCCGCGAAACCTGCAAATCACTGAACCCCGCCACGGTGTACAGCACCGAAACGTGCTGGTAGCCGCCGCCTGTTACCGCACCCAGCATCAGGATGCCCAACAGCATGCCCAGCATCGTGCGGCGGTCAGCATCACGGCCTGCGGGGGCGGTGGCTTGCTCCGCGCTGTGGGGCGTGCCATAGGCAGTCAGCCCCATCTGCTGCGGGCGGTCACGGAGAAGCAAAAGCACCGCAGCCGCGATAATGGCCATCAACACAGCCATCACACGGAACACGCCGGGCAGCGAGACACGCTCAATCAGCGCGGACAAAATCATGGGAATCGTGATGGACGCAGCGCCCGTGCCCGCAGCACAAAGCCCCAGCGCCAGCGCCGTGTGGTCAGCAAACCACGCGTTGATGACGATGGACACCGGCACCATACCGGCCAGCGCATATACCACACCGCCCAGCAGCGCGCCGCACACAAAGCCGACATACCCGGTGGAAAAGCTGTAAATCAGGTAGTCCACCGCCGCACCTGCCAATGCCAGCGCCAGACCTGTGCGGTAAGAAAATCGGCGGTAGTACGGCTCCAGCAAAACGGAGGTAACGATCAGCGAGACAAGGCAGACAATTGTAAAAATGCTGGAGCCCTGCGTCTGGGTCAGGCCGCCGTACTCAATGATATACGGCAGATACGCGGTAATGGAGCCTGCCACAGCGCCCACGCAGAACATGGACAGGATACCGCACAGGCAGATCACGAAAGCATACGGCAGCCCCGTGCGTTTTGTTTCACTCAAAGAATCTCACCATTGCTTTCAATCACTTTTTTGTACCAGTAAAAAGACTTTTTGCGGCTGCGCGCCAGCGTGCCGGTGGCATCGTCCTGTTTATCCACATAGATAAAGCCGTAGCGCTTGCGCATCTCGCCGGTGGAAGCCGACACAAGGTCGATCGGCCCCCACATAGTGTAGCCCATCAGATCTACCCCATCCTCGGCCACGGCATCGTGCATGGCTTCGATGTGCTTTTTCAGATATTCGATGCGGTAGTCATCGTTCACGCTGCCGTCTGCCTCGCGGACATCCAGCGCGCCAAGGCCGTTTTCGGCAATCAAAATCGGCTTCTGGTAACGGTCGTAAACCTGATCCAGCGCGATGCGCAGGCCCATCGGGTCGATGGCCCAGCCCCAATCGGTGGCTTTCAGGTAGGGGTTCTTGACACCCAGCGTTTCTTTCAGCGGGGAGTTTGGGGCGACCCACGGAGCGTTGGGGTCGGTGCTGACGGTGGTGCTGCGGTAATAGCTGAAGCTGATAAAATCCACCGTGCCCTGTGCCAGCGCCTGCTTATCTTCCTCGGTGCAGTCGATATGGATGCCCTCGCGCTCATAGCGGCGCAGCTGGTAGCTGGGGTAATAGCCGCGGGCCTGCACATCGGTGAAGAAATAGCATTTTTGGGCGCGTTCCCATGCCTTATGCACATTGGCGGGGGCGCAGTCTGCCGGGTAAACCACGGCCTGACTGATGGCGACCATGCAGCCCAGCTTGTTTTCGGGGTCGATCTCATGTGCGAGCTTGACCGCCTTGGCCGAAGCCACCAGCTGATAGTGGGCGGCGGGCAGCATGACCGCCGGGTCACAGGAGGTCACGCCCGCGCCGAGCCAGCCGGTCACGTTCATGCTGTTGATTTCATTGAAGGTGATCCAGTATTTGACCTTGCCCCTATAGCGGCGGAACAGCGTTTCGGCATAGCGCAGATAGCAGTCGATGGTGCGGCGGTCGCGCCATGCGCCCCACTTATTGACAAGACCCAGCGGCATTTCATAGTGGCTGATGGTCACGATGGGTTCAATTCCGTACTTATGGCACTCATCGAAAACAGCATCGTAAAAGGCAAGGCCCTTTTCGTTGGGGGTCTGCTCATCGCCATTGGGGAAAATGCGGCTCCACGCAATGGACATACGGTAGGCGGTAAAGCCCATCTCGGCAAAGAGGGCGATGTCCTCTTTGTAGTGGTGGTAGAAGTCGATGCCCTCATGGTTCGGGTACCAGACATCGGGCAGCACGGTGAAGGCTGCGCCCTTTGGCAGATCGTGCAAATCGATCATGGAAATTTTGCCGGTGGTTCCGTCCTGATTGCGATAGGTCAGGTAGCGCGGCTCGGTGGCCGTGCCGCCGGTCAGCACGTCATCGGTGGAGGGGCCGCGGCCGTCTGTATCCCACGCACCCTCCAACTGGTTAGCAGCGGTAGCGCCGCCCCAAAGGAAATCTTTGCGGAATCCGTGGTTTGCTTGCATGGTAAGCTCCTTTTATTCTGCTTCGGCGGCGGCCACTTCCGCGGCGGTAGGCTCAGCCTTGACTTCATCCTTGTAGGTGATAAAGGTGATGACAAAAGAGACAGCCATGCCGACAAGGATAGCGACCACGGACCAGCCTACATCGTAGAAGCTCTGGGTCTCCGGGTTCAGGTAGGTAGCCAGTGCAAAGATGCCCAGACCACCCATAGAGTAACGCTTAACGCCAAGGCCGCCCATGATGGCACCGCTAACAGCGGAGGCAAGGCAGGAAATGACGAACGGATTTTTCTTGGGCAGGGTGACGCCGTAGATAGCGGGTTCAGTGATGCCGAACAGGCCGGAGATAAAGGCGGGCAGCGCCACTTTCTTGAGCTTCTCATCCTTGGATTTCAGGTAGATAGCCAGAACCGTGGCAGTCTGGACAAAGGTAGCAGGCATGGCCGTGGGAATGATGTTGTCATAGCCGACAGCCGCCATGCTGGTCAGGGCCAGCGGGGTCAGACCCCAGTGCAGGCCGAAGATAACAAAGACCTGGAACATGCCGCCGAGGATTGCACCGGCCAGCAGACCACTGACGCCGAAGATGGTATTGAACAGCTGGGTGATGAGGGCGCAGAGGATGCCGGTGATGGGGCCGATAACGAGGAAGGTCAGCGGGACAATGATGATCAGCGTGAACAGCGGAACGAAGAACATCTTGACGACGTTGGGGATGACCTTTTGCAGCAGCTTTTCCAGCTTAACCGCGAAGAAAACCGCCACGATAATCGGCACAACGGTAGAGGTGTAACCGCCGGAGGGCAGCAGCACGGGGATACCGAGGAATGTGGTGTAATACTGGGTAGCAAAGATAGTGCCAGCAAAGGCGGTGCCGATGGCCTCGGCATTGCTCAGCTCCACAATGGCCGGGTAGCACATCGAGCAGCCGATGGAGATGCCAATGAACTTGTTGCCGCCCATCTTCTCCGCCGCCGTCATGCCAAGGATGATAGGCAGGAAGTAGAAGAAGCTGGTGCCGACAGCGTTTAGGATGACATAGGTGCCGTCGGTGGCAGTCAGCAGGCCAAAGAAAGATGCCACTGCCAGCAGGCCGCGGATGATGCCGACGCCGGACAGCACGCCCAGCACCGGCAGGAAGGTGCCGGAGATCAGGTCAATCAGCGCCGCGCCGGGGGAAAGTTTCTTTTCATCGACTGCTTCTTCTGCCAGCTTCATATCGCTGGTAAAATGGCCGACCTGGCAGACCGCGTCATACACAGCGCCGACATGGTTGCCGATGACGATCTGATACTGACCGCCGGTCTGCATGACCGTAACGATGCCATCCGTGGATTTGAGGATGTCGGTGTTGGCTTTGCTCTCATCCTTGAGCTTGAAACGCAGGCGGGTAACGCAGTGGGTCAGGGAAATAATGTTTGCCTTGCCGCCAACATTCTGAATGATGATGCGGGCAAGACCATCGTACTTACTTGCCATGATTCTACTCCTTCTGTTTTGTTTGGTTATTTCATCCAGCAGCTGCTTTGTGCCTTTATTATAGCGTTGCAGCAACCAAAACAGAAGATTCACTTCGTTTACAAGTATATACTTACAGGTTTATACCCAGCACATAGTAAAAGCGCAGGGGTGCCTTGTTTGGACACATCTGCGCTTTGTGTTCCCTATTCAAATATTTTCCTGCCAGAATGTCACGGCGTGGTCGAGCCAGCCCTCGGCCACTGTACCCTCGCCCAAGCCAAAGCCGTGGGCAAGACCCGGATAGATGTCGATTTCGGCGGGTGTTCCCTGCCGGAGAATGGCCTCAATGCGGCGCTGCATGATGCGGTAGTTGGCAATGCCGTCCGCCGTGCCTACGCAGTTGTAGGTCGGCGGCTCGTTGCCGTACACTTCGGACAAGCCCGTGTACTGCATAATGACCGCACCGGGGCGCGGGTATTCCTTTTCACCAAAGGCTGCTGTGCCGTAGCTGCCCAGCCACGCAGCCATTCGCGCCCCGGCGGAGCCGCCCCACAGCGAGTAGCCGTCCATGTCAATTTGCAGTTCCTCGGCGTTGTCGTGTAAAAAGGCTATGGCGCGGGCCAGATCTTCACAAGCCGTCTCTGCGCCGGGACGGTAAATCAGGGCAAAGGCGTTATAGCCCCGTTTGGAAAGCTCCAGCGCATGGGGGAAGCTGTCCTGCATGGCGGCCACATACATAAACCCGCCGCCTGCGTTCAGAATCGCTGTTTTTGCTCCCGGTTCGCCCCGGAAGAAGAACAGCCCGGTATCTTCCTTGGCGGGGTCGGCGGCTTTTTCGGCATCGGTGTAAATGTCGTAAAAAATGGTGTTTTCCGCTTCGGCCTGATCGTGCAGATAGTTGGCAATTTCCACCGTGCGGTCCGGGTTGACATTATTGTACCAGATCAAAATTTCATCAAGATTTTCCAGCGTCAGGTCGGCGGGAATTGTCAGGTCCACCGGGAAAATCAGGCGGCCATAGTCGCCAAACGCGGCATCGTTTATCACATCCTGCACCCGTGTGCTGCCGGTATAGAGCTGTGCGGTGGCAGTCTCGGCGGTTTTCGGTGTGGTTTGCGGCGGCGCTGCGGGCACTGACCCGCAGCCGGACAACAGCATCGCAAGGGCGCAGCTATACGCTGTGCCACGGAAAGAGGATGATTTTTTCATTGCCTATTCCCCCTTTGAATACTTTTTATAAGTAGTATAAGAAAACAGAGCCTTCGGCGGAAGACTCTGTTTGTTAATCAGTATGTACCTGTCGGTTTTTACTCGGCCAGCGCTTTCTGCATAGCGGCAATGAACTGCTTTACGGCCAGGGTCGGCTTCTCGGCGTGCAGCAGGCCGTAAGGGACCTCATGGTTCCAGTTCACGGGCAGGATTTTCAGCATCGGATGTACCTGCTGCCACTGTGGGATGGCCATAAGCAACGCACCATCATTTCCGCATTTGTTGAACACATCCACGCTGTAAAAGTCAAAGTCCACAATGTGAACCTGCGGGTGGTTTTTCCACAAGTCATCGCGCAGTTCATCCACATGGTGGCTCCAGCCACGGCGCATCAGCATAAAATTCTGACCGTACAGGTCGCTGACTTCCAGATGGTCCTTTTGCGCCAGCGGGTGGTGCAGTGCCACGGCACAGCAGATAGGTACCATCGCAAGCTGTGTGCCTGCGCACTGGCGCAGATCCAGCAGCGTATCGTCAAAAATACCGCCCACCACGTCAATGTTTTGGCCAAGGTTTTTTAGGATTTCGCGAGCGTTCTCTGGTGTATTGAAAAACGGCACCAGCTGGAATTTGATGTCGGCGCACTCTTGCTGAATCTTCGGCCAGACATTCACCAGCGGCTGGGGTGTCATGGGCGAAATACCGATGCGCACCACCTTGCTGTCTGCGATCATCGCGCATTTGGCACGTTCCAGCGAAGCTTCGCAGTAGTCAATGATGTACTTTGCATCCTTGTAAAAGGACTGTCCCGCCGGAGTCAGCTTCAAGCCGCGGTGGCTGCGCACAAACAGCGTAACGCCCAAGTCTTCTTCCAGTAGGTTGATCTGTTTGGTAACGGCAGGCGGCGTGATGTACAGTGCATCGGCGGCTTTATTAAAGCTGCCCAGTTCTGCCACTTTCAAAAACGTATCCAACTGCGTATTGTACATCATAGCGGTTTGCCCCCCTATCGCATTTTTTACCTATTTTACCTTTATTTTAGGCGAAAAAGTGTGGTTCGTCAACCGATACGGTGTGAAGATTGCGGGGAATTTATGTGAAAATAGTGCTTTACTGCACCACACGGCTGCCGCCGAACACCTGCGACATTTCCATGCCGCCCAGTGCTGTATCAATGGCCTGCACCTCTGCGGCAGAAAGGCAGACGTCGGCAGCACCGGCGTTTTCTTGCAGGCGTGCAGCCTTGCGGGTACCGGGAATCGGCACAATATAAGGCTTCTTGCATAGCATCCATGCCAGCGAGATTTGGGCTGGCGTGGCGTTCTTCTCCCCTGCCAGCTTGTTCAGCAGGTCCAGCAGGGCGCGGTTCTGGTCGATACCCTCCGGCTGAAATTGCGGCATCACGCTGCGGTAGTCTGTACCGGCTTCAAACCGGGTATTTTTGTCATACCTCCCCGAAAGGGAGCCGTTTGCCAGCGGTGAAAATGCCACATAGCCGATGTGCAGTTCTTCCAGCATCGGGAACAGTTCCTCGTACCAGCGCGCCATCATGGAGCAGCGATTCTGGATTGTCGTGACCGGGCAAACTGCGTGGGCGCGGCGGATGGTTTCCGCGTTTGCTTCGGACAAGCCCCAGTGGGTAATTTTGCCCTCGCGGATCAGGTCGGCCATGACCCTGGCCACTTCCTCGATAGGCACTTTCGGGTCAAGGCGGTGCTGGTAGTATAGGTCAATATGGTCGGTGTTCAGCCGCTTCAGCGATGCTTCCACCGAGGCGCGGATGACCTCCGGGCAGGAATCCGGTACCAGCGGCTTGTTGACCGCCGGGCTGGACATATCAAAGTGAATGCCGAACTTGGTTAGCTTGTCAGCCCAGCCGGGAATGAACAATGCGCTGTCTTGATAGCGTAGTAGCCGTGGTCGATACCGATAATGATACTCATGGTGGAAATCCTCCTTATTATAATAGGTATAAAATGGAAAACTTGAAAACAAACTGAAAACTGCCGGGAAAAACAAAAAATCCCCGCAGCCAACAGGAAATTGGCTGCGAGGAAATTGAAAACATTCTGAAAACAGCAGGATTTATTCTGTTTTTTCTCAAAAAAAAATGCCCCCTCCCCTGCCAAATTCCGGAAAGAGGCAGGAAAAGTGGGCATCAAGTTGGGAAAACCGCACTAAAATGGTTGGACAACACTGTAAAGCCGTGTCCAAAAATTGGTTGGTGAAATCTCCAATTTTCAACGATACAGCAAAGAAAAAAGACTGTGACATCTTTTTCATCACAGTCTTATGTCTGAGTGTGACAAAAAAGACACCCTGTTTTGAAAGTGAAAAATCAACGATGCAGAGAAATTTTATTGTTTTCTTTCGCTGAAGGGCCACTGCAGCATCCATTCCAGATACTCTGCTCCTGTAATTTTCCTCGTTCTTAATTTTTCCTTTTGGCTATACAAACTTTTCAAAAGCAAATTTACGTATATTAGGGTAAGCTGACTTGTCAACCTGTCTGGCAGCAGTAACAAGGCCACGTAGACGCTGACGACTTTTTTTATCAGTGGGATTATTGCGAAGATACTTATGCTCAAACATAATCTTTTTCCTAAGTGAGTTCTTGACGGTGGCTTTGCCCGCACTATTGATAATAACACCTGTCACCAATTTAGGGTATGTTCTGGAATACCCTTTCACTTTTTTTCGGGAAACTTGGTAATTATATTTTCGGATAAGTGACAATACCGTTTTTCTAAATTCCGAGGATATTTTATGTTCGCTCGAAAATACCACATCATCTACATAGACGGTCATTATTACATCGTTATCATCTGACAATGCCTGCAATTCATCAAACATTTTGTGATTAACCAAATATGAAAGAGTTTGACTTGTTGGAGCTCCAGAGATCAGATGATTACAGCATTTAACTCCTTTAGCTGCAAGAAAATCGTAAACTTCCGAAAGGCACTTTTGATCGAGCTTTTTAAGATCGATTGTTGTTAAATTTGTCAGCACCTCGGCAACATCAGGAGAACAGCACAAATCTTCAAAGAAAAAGCGATAAACTGTTTCTCTGCTGATTGAAGGGAAAAATGCAGTCAAATCAATCTTATATAGATTCCGAGTGCCCTCGCCCAAATGCTGGCGAGCATTATCGGAGTATGATTTTCCCTTAATACCGGAAAAAACATTATCGGGTACCTCAATTTTCCCCAATAATGTTTTTATGCACTTTTGTACAGTTTTCAACTCGGTCTGTGGAGGCTCAATTAGCCGAGGCTTTTTAGACCTATCTATATAGGGACTAATCATCGAAACAACATAGTCTTGTTTTAACAAATTCCCATTTTTTATATGTAGAACATATTTTAGCATTTTTTTAGATTGAATTCCGTATAGTGGGCAATCCGTATATTTCAAAAGGCATTACACCTCAATTCTTAAAATGTGCTGGTGTTAGCTGTTGACTACTATACCGATTATCCAACGGACAAAATCGGGAAGTAGTTCAGGGCAGCAAAAGGATACAGCCAGTACGGCTACTGCAATCAGTACAATGACAATCACAGCAGCAGGGACATGAGAGCGAGTCTCATTCGTGGAAACCTTGTTATTGTCACCGTAAACATTGATATTGATGACAATACTGGGCTTGTCCGCTTTTTTCACGGAATTCACCTCCTTGTTATTATTGGCCCTCAAGACGAGGGGACTTCCCGTCCGCCAACAACAAGGAGATATTGCAGCCTTATATCCTAAATTCGCACCAGCACAAATCCGACTTCCCAAACAGTTTGTTCTGCTCGGTCCAACACCAAATCACTTGACACGGTCACAACGAAACACACATAACCTTGCTGACGACCTCTTTATAAAAGGTATATGGAAGGCCGTCTGTCAGATCATACTCGGCACAAGCTTTTCGTATTTGCATAGTTGCCGGGTCGGCATCTCCTGCAGAGCAGAATTCATATTCCAGTTCCGCCCGGCGTAAGATTTTGGCGATTAGCGCATCGGCATTAGGCTCTGTTTCCAGCAAATCCGTTTGAATTTCTCGTGCTAGTTTGGCGGCTTTTATGGATTGGACATTGCGCTGTGTTGTTGGTGAGCGAATAACCTCTGAATGTCTCTGAATCCACTCTAATTTTATTGTAATAGCATCAGACAATTCTTTTTCTTGGATGGGTTTCGTCCACATTCCACATTGGCGGCAAAACCATTGTTCGGTTTTAGGCCGCCAATATAAGCGTTCTCCGCAGCATCCGCATTGCACATCTTGGCGAAACGGCTGTAAAACCGTAGAGTATGTTTGCGCTTTTCTCTGGCGAAATTTTTCTACCACGCGATATTGGGTCTCTGTAATGATAGGCGGATATTTTTCATTGCCACAGTAAATTTCATTTGCAAGGACGCGGCTCACCATGTTCTGATTCCATTTTTGAGTGTCCTCATGGTACGGCGTTTTCCTCGTTGTCATGCTCTCTGCAATCTTCCGGAGGGACTTCCCTGCTGTGTATTCCTCAAAAATATATTGCACAGCTTCGGCTTCTTCTTGAACTATAGTTGTTTTTCCGTCTGTGATTTGGTAGCCAAATGGCAAATATCGCTTTTTCATTTTTCCGTCCGTTCCTCCGAAAGTTTCATACCATTGATGAGTTCAAATTCTATCGCCGTATTACTGACCGACACTTTTTTGACCATCTCGGTAAAAGTATGCTCATCAAAGTATGTCAACGGCGGACCGGAATCCAATATTTTCTCAATCTGCCTTGTGCTTTTCAAAGTTTGTTCAACATTCTTGCTAATGGAAGTTCTGGATAGCTGAACTCTTTTCTCGACAAGCTGCTGTTCTATAAGGGTTTTGCGTTCTATGTATTGGGCATCTTCGATGTAACCTTGTGCATAGATTCTTTCCAAATTATGATTTTGTTTTGCAAGACGTTGAATTTCTGCATAAATAGATTCACGTGCGGCGTTCTGGTGTTCCTGTTGTGATTTTAGCAGCAAAAGGCTGTCTACCATCGGCCGGAATATCCTTGCACGATTTGCTTGCAGCTTGTTATACATTACCTCACAGGCCACGCGGCTGGCGGGATCATGCTGCAGACAGGCGTCCAGCACGCTGTCGGCAATAAGATCGCACAGCTTGTCGGGATGACCGCGCATAACGGATTCTGCGGTGTAAAAACGGGGATGCTCGTTTTCCTGCATGGTTTCGGTGTTTGCAAAAATGTCGTTCATAAGTTCTTCTCCTTGCTTGTTGGATGATTTCGGACAAAGGAAAAAGCCCGCAGGCGGGCTGCGGGCTAGGATGGTGATATTCATATCAGCGCTCCGGGGATTCTTTTGTTTTGGGCGGCGGAGCTATAACGCGGGTATATTCTTCCGGCGTGGTGTGTTCCACGCACAGGGTCTTGCCCAGCAGGAAAAACAGCTGCGGGTCGTGGTACAGTTCCTCGTAGCGCTTCATCTGCTGCGGGGTAAGGTCAGTAAAATCGTTGCTGGTCAGCCCGCAGACGAAAAATGTGCCGTGGATAATGTCATAGTCGCCCAGCATACGGTTCAGCGGCAGGTTTTCTGCAATGCCGTTGTCATTACAGACGTTATGTGGTGCACCACATAACGTCTGTAATGAGTAGTTCCTACAAATGAGTAGTAATTGAGCAAAATGCCCAGAATC
>OAWS01001537.1_pt1 | contig 10912 bp, 9 predicted proteins | sample 1517141 | NCBI WGS metagenome assembly OAWS01 (sample SAMEA2580173, study PRJEB22360) | human gut metagenome | biome: human gut; feature: human-associated habitat; material: faeces | place: Denmark | collected 2008/2010
GTCACGCAGTCGGAATGGCTCCGGCGTGAACGGATCTGCCGTATCATGGAAGACATGACCTACCGTCCCGAACTGACACTGAAGGAAGTGGCAGAGCGCAACCATTTCCTTTCCAAGAGCAACTTCCACGATTTCTGCCTCAAGAGAATGCTCAAAAGACCGGGTAAACTGAAACGGGAAGGGTATGAAAAATGGTGTGAGAGAAGACTGGCTTATTACAATAACCACTCCCAAGCGTGTTACCGATAATGACACCCCGAAGCGTACATGAGACTATACCGAATACTGATAGCAGCAGGATATATATCCATATTCCTGCTGGTGCTGCTGGCTGCATATATTTTTCATAACGAACAGCATACACTGGAATTGCTTGAACAAAAGAATAATACAACCAACGGGCTGCGTAAAAGCATCAACCGGCTCAACATGCAAATAGCCGGGCTTTCATTTCTCGGAGAAACCGTCATGGAATGGACGGACAGCGACAAGGAAGAATACCACTTGCAGCGTATGGTTATCGACAGCACGCTGTGTTCTTTCCGTAACGTGTTCCGTTCCGAACAGAAAGGAATAGACAGCCTGCGCAGGATACTGGCAAACAAGGAATCGCAGCTGAATGATCTTGCCGCACTGTATCTCCGGCAAAAGACCCTCCACAGGCAGATAGCCGACAGAGTGCCCGCCATAGCACGGAAGAGTGCGGACGAAGCCGCCCGCAAGCCGAAACGCAAGGGATTTCTGGGTTTGTTCGGCAAGAAAGAGGACGATACGCCCACATCCGCCACGGCCATGCTCCACTCGCTCAACAGCCATGTGATAGCGGAACAGAACCTGCAGGACAGGTTGCTTTCGGAGCAGACCGACAGACTTGCCGGGCGGAATGCCATGCTTAACCGGCAGTTGCAACAGCTAATCCGGCAGATAGACGGCAATGTGCAGGAAGACCTGCAACGGCAGGAAGCCGAGACCGCATCCGAAAGGGAACGGATTTTCATGCAAATCGGCGGACTGGCGGTATTTGCCCTTGCGCTATTGCTGGTGCTCTTTTTCGTGATACACCGCGATGCCAACCGCATCGGGCAATACAAGCGCAGGACAGCCGAGCTGATCGGAAAGCAGCAGGAATCCCTCCGGCAGAACGAGGCACTGATCGCCTCACGCAAGAAAGCGGTACAGACAATCACCCATGAGCTGCGCACCCCTTTGAACGCCATAACGGGCTACACCGGACTGATAGAGAAGGAACACGACCCGGAGAAATCCGCAAAATACATACGGAACATCCGTCAGTCTTCAGACCGTATGAGAGGAATGCTCAACACGCTGCTTGACTTCTTCCGGCTGGACAGCGGCAAGGAACAGCCCTGCCTGTCCCCCTGCCGTATTTCCATCCTCACACAAACACTTGAAACCATGTTTGCACCCGAAGCCATGAACAAGGGGCTGGCTCTGGAGGTGGAGAACCGTGCGGATGCCTTTGTCATAACCGACAAGGAGCGTATCCTGCAAATCGGGAACAACCTGCTATCCAACGCCATCAAGTTCACGGAGAACGGGTATGTCTCATTGCTGACAGAGTATAGGGACGGGATGCTGGCATTGACAGTGGAAGATACGGGTACGGGCATGACCGACGAGGAGCAACAGCGGGTGTTCGGAGCGTTCGAGCGGCTTTCGAATGCCGCCACGCAGGACGGTTTCGGTCTGGGCCTCTCCATCGTGCGCCATATCGTGAGAATGCTCGGCGGCAATATCCGCGTGGAGAGCGAGAAAGGGAAAGGAAGCCGTTTTATCGCAGAAATACCCGTACATATCATCGAAGAGACATCCCTGCCGGATGTGGAGAGCCATGCCCGACGCACCCCGCTGTACCGGGATGTCATAGCCATCGACAATGACGGGGTATCCCTTCAGATGATGAAGGAGATGTATATTCATGAGGGTGTGCGTTGCGACATCTGCACCAACGTGGCAGAACTGGTTGAGATGGTACGCAGGAAAGACTACAGCCTGCTGCTGACCGACCTGAATATGCCGGAGATAAACGGCTTGGAGCTGCTGGAACTGCTGCGTTCCTCGAACGTGGGCAACTCAAGGACCATTCCCGTTGTCGTGACGACCGGTTCAGGCAGTTGCGACTCGGAGGAACTGCTGTCGCACGGATTTTCGGGCTGTCTTTTCAAGCCTTTCTCGATTTCCGAGCTGATGGCGGTAACCGACCAGTGTGCAATGAAAGGGGAAAGATCCGAAAAACCGGATTTCTCCTCACTGCTGTCCTATGGCAACGAAGCCTCCATGCTGGATAAACTGACAACGGAGACTGAAAAGGAGATGCAGGCACTCAGGGAAGCGAAATGCCGAAACGATGCGGAAGGTCTGAACGCCCTTACGCATCATCTGCGCAGTTCGTGGGAGATACTCCGTGCAGACCAACCGCTAAGGGTACTTTACAGGCTGCTGCACGGTGAAGGCACTCCGGACAATGAAGTATTGTCCCATGCAGTGAAGGGCGTACTGGACAAGGGCGCGGAGATTATCCGGCTGGCGAAAGAGGAAAGGAGGAAGTACGGTCATGGATAAGACAAGGGTTATCGTAGTGGAGGACAATATCGTATATTGCGAGTTTGTCTGCAACCTTCTGGCACGGGAGGGATTCCGCACCGTGCAGGCTTACCGGCTTGCTGCGGCAAGGAAACTCCTGCAACAAGCCTCCGACGGGGACATAGTGCTTTCAGACCTGCGCCTGCCTGACGGCAACGGCATAGACCTGTTGCGGTGGATGCGGAAAGAAGGGCTGGTCCAGCCGTTCATCATCATGACCGATTACGCCGAGGTGCATACCGCCGTGGAAAGCATGAAACTCGGCTCGCTGGACTATATACCCAAGCTGCTGGTCGAGGACAAGCTTGTTCCGCTGCTCCGCAACATTCAGAAAGAACAAGACGGCAGACAACGGCGTATGCCCGTGTTCGCCCGTGACGGCTCGGCATTCAGAGCCGTCATGAAGCGGATAAAGTTAGTCGCCCCGACAGAAATGAGCGTTCTGATACTCGGTGAGAACGGTACGGGCAAGGAGCATATAGCCCATCACCTGCATGAAAAGAGCAAGCGTTCCGGCAAGCCATTCGTGCCGGTGGACTGCGGCTCGCTCTCCGTCCAACTTGCGCCGTCGGCATTTTTCGGGCATGTCAAGGGCGCATTTACGGGTGCTGACAACGCCACGCAAGGATATTTCCACGAGGCAGATGGCGGTACGCTGTTTTTGGACGAGGTAGGCAACCTTGCATTGGAAACGCAACAAATGCTGCTTCGTGCCATACAGGAACGGCGGTACCGTCCCGTAGGCGACAAGGCGGACAGAAATTTCAATGTACGTATCATTGCCGCCACCAACGAGAATCTGGAGAAGGCGGTAAGCGAGAAGCGTTTCCGGCAGGATCTGCTGTACCGCCTGCACGACTTCGAGATTACCGTCCCTCCGTTGCGCGACTGTCTGGAGGACGTCATGCCGCTGGCGGAGTTCTTCCGCGAGATTGCCAACAAGGAACTGGAGTGCCGTGTGGAAGGGTTCAGTTCCGAAGCCCGGAAAGCATTGCTGTCATACCCGTGGCCGGGCAATGTGCGCGAGCTGCAACAAAAAATCATGGGAGCGGTATTGCAGGCGCAGGAAGGTGCGGTCCGAAAGGAGCATCTGGAACTTGGATTGGCGGAAACATCCGCTTCCGCCGGTTTCGCACTGCGCAACGATGCGGAGGAAAAGGAACGGATCATGCGTGCCCTGAAACAATCCGGGGGAAACCGATACACCGCCGCCAAAATACTGGGAATAGGCAGGACAACTCTCTATAAAAAGCTGGAAGAGTATGGACTGAAGTATAAATTTGAGCAATCATAGCCCGCAATTCATTGGAAATGGCTATATTTGCATGACATATTAGAAGGTAACGGCGTTTTGGAAAGTCCATCCGCCGCATATATATAACATAAGACCGCAAGGCGTCCTAATGGAAATCTGGTAAATTGACACTACGGAGACGATTGCGTGAAGCTTATGCTATGCCTACGCATAGCGTGCATTCACGTACTCTCCGTAAAGGCTTTACCAGAGCCTCCATTAGAAGTAGTGTGTTTGCACGCTGCTTTTTTGCCCTTGCCGAACAAAACGAAAGGGAACGATTATGGGAAAAGTTCAGGTTCTTGCCGTCCTCTCGATGGACGGGTGTCTTGCTTCCGAGTTGCATGGCAAATCGTATAAGGAACTGTGCCTTGACTGTTGCGGCATCAATGAGATAAAGGAGAACGCCCTTTATCATATCACACCGGATTATTCCATCTCCATGCTGGATGAATGGAGAAGACATGAAACGGATACCTGCTATCTGGCGGAAGCCTCTCCCGAAAAGACAGATTATATCAACGGACTGCTGCGTATGCAGGTGGTGGATGAAATCATCCTCTATACCGTTCCTTTCATAGCCGGGACAGGAAAGTATTTTTTCCGGTCCGCCCTGCCACTGGTCAAATGGACGCTTGTATCACAAAAGAAATTTCCCAATGGCGTGACCTGCCATATCTATAATCGTATGACTTCCGAAAGAACAGCCTGAAAAAACGACTTGCTATCCTATTATTAAAGTACCGAAAAAGTACAAATGTTCGGAAAGTGAACACTTCTGTTTGACTGCGAACCTTCTCAAAATACAAATATTTATTTTAATATCATTGATAACCAGTATATTATAAATAAGACACTGAAGATTCTGTCCGTTTTGACGCACTTTTTGCCGTACATATTCATGTGCGCACCCTAACAGCAAAATGTTGAATTTCAAAATTAACAGGATATGAACTATTTCTTACTGGCGGATACCGAGTTCTTCCGCCGTATCAATGAAGCCGGAGACTGCAACATGGAAACGGCATATATGGCTTTTGCCAACCAAGTAATCGAACTGTGCGGCAGCATGAATACGAGCCATGCCATCATCGCGCTGGCTTACATTGAAATCGAGTTGCAACACCACCCCATGCGTGTGCTTTCCGAAGAACGTAAGGAAGCCGCCGCCTATATCGGCAAGGCCCTTTCTTTCGTGAGGAAGATGCAAAAGTTCCTTACCACTCCCCAAGTGCCGCCACTATCCTATCTCCCTTCTTCAGCCGAAACGCCATCCGACAATCCCGCTCCGCCGCTTCAATGGACGGGCAACGCCATAGACCTTGTGGAACTTATCTACGGCATCTATGAGATGGGCTGCATCAACAACGGTGAGATGCCGCTCAAACAGCTTGCCCCGCTGCTGTACCGGATATTCGGTGTAGAAGCCAAAGACTGCTACCGCTTCTACATCGACATCAAACGGCGGAAAACAATCAGCCACACGCATTTTCTCGAACAAATGCAGGAGAAGTTGAACGAGCGGATAAGAAGGGATGAGGAAGCGGAATTGAAAAGAAGATAGCTGTTCTTGAAGAATTTGCGTCCATTATCTTGAATAAAAAGCAATTTATTTCTTGTGCGTTACGCAAAAAAGGCTTATCTTTGCTACGTAATTAAGAAGATATGCGGCTCAGACCGTGTTCAACGATAACAGTACCCGTTTGGCATACCGTAAGATCTGCCGGCGGGTCATTCTTTTTTATAACGGTATGGCAAACAAGAAATCACGTTCCATTGAAGAACAAATAGAACTGCTCAAACAAAGGGGGATGATTGTCGGGGATGAAATTTTTGCCGCCCGGCATCTGGCCCATATCAGCTACTATCGTCTGAAAGGCTATTGGTGGGATATGCAGTATGACAAGACCCATCATCTGTTCCAGCCTGATTCCAATCTGGAAGATGTCGTCACACGCTATTATTTTGATAAAGAACTGCGCCTTATCTTATTCGATGCCATCGAAACAATAGAGATCACCCTGCGTACAAAGATGATTTATCATCTGTCACAATCTTACGGAGGGCTTTGGTATCGTGACCCGAAGCTATTTGCGGATGCCGCTTTCCATGCCCAGCACCTCAAAGAACTGATGGAAGAGTTCTTGCGGAGCAACGAGATATTCGTGAAGGACTACAAGCGCAAACATCTTGTTACGAATACAGACGGAGAAAGGATACTTGACGAATACCCGGATGCGTGGATTATATTTGAGGTGGCCACATTCGGCACACTTTCCAAGATATACAAGAACCTCAACCATCAGTTGCCCGAAAAATCGGCAATAGCCAATGATATGGGGTTAAATTTACACAGTGAACTGTCGGGATGGCTGGAAGCCATTTCATACATGCGCAACATCATCGCGCACCATTCCAGAGTATGGAGCCGGAATATGGTCAAACGCCCTTGTGAAATCCGCAATCCGCGAATGGCATGGCTTTCCCGCCCGTTGACCGAGGTACAGCAGAAAAAACCGTTCTATGTGATTACAGCCATGCTATACCTCTGCAATGCCATAGACGAGGGAGATACGTTCAAAGAGAAGTTACTGGCATTGTTTAAGGAATATGCGGATGTGCCCATCTACAAAATAGGTTTCTTCAACCGTTGGGAAGAGGAACCGATCTGGAAAAAGATGTCAGAATAGAATCATATGGCGAAGAAGAAGAAAAAACAGCAGGGACACTATTGCCGTATCTGTGGCGACTACAAGGCGAACGAGAAATTCAGCGGAAAGGGACACACCCGGCATATCTGCAAGAGTTGTATGTCAGCCATGCGTAGCGGCAAGAATCCGGAGGATATTTTTCCTGAGCCGTTACCCGTGAACCGTGAAACTATACGTTTCAATAAACTGGGCAAAGAAGAAAAAGCCGTGTTGAAAGCGTTTATCACCGAAGCCACAACCGAATACTGGCAGGAAAACAGACAGATACCGTTTGCGGACAGTTTCTCCGAACTAAAAAAATACATCATAGGAACTTATGATGAAGAATGCGGCATACTTCTGAAAGATGATGCCGAACTGAAAAACTACTTTCAGACCCATACGATAACGACCATAAACAAATTGCTTAAGGAGGAAATTTCTGAAAATCAGGATTAAGACAAAGGGCGGAGCAAGGTATCAAACTTGCACCGCCCTTTGTTTTGTACCCCGTCGGTTATTTCTGCTGCAACAGATGTTTCAGGTTCTCGTCACCCGCGATTCGTTCCAGCTCGTCTTTCACGATTTGTTTCACTTCCTCCTTGATGCGCCTGTAATTCGCCTGCACCGTTTCCTTCATGCAGTCGTTGCCGTCCTCGTCCGTGAAGTCGGTAATGACGGGTATCTTCTTATAGGCTTTTTCCTCACGCTTCACCTTTTCGGCATCCACGACAATCTCACAATGGAAAATCTTCTGCTCAATGCGCTCGTTGAAATTGTCAGACACCGAACCGACAAACATTCCCTGCGTCAAGCCCGAAATCTTGCTCGGTGGGATAAGCGCATCCATCTGCGTGTTGATGGAGGTGGAAACGTCCTGCCGGTTGATGGAGATGGACTGCCTTTTCTGCAACACCTTTCCAAAGCGTTCCGAAAGCGTCTTGGCGGTTTCGCCCACCACCTGACCGGAGAAGATATTGCCGACGGTGTTCATCACGACTTTGGCTTCTTTGTCGCCATAGTCGCGCACCAACTGGCTGAAATCCTGAAAGCCCAGACACACCGCCACCTTGTTGCTTCGTGCGGTGGCGATAAGGTTGTCCAACCCCTTAAAATAGATTGTGGGCAGCTCGTCAATGATAACCGATGACTTCAGCATCCCTTTCTTGTTGATGAGCTTCACGATACGGGAGTTGTACAAGCCGAGAGCCGCCCCGTAAATGTTCTGACGGTCGGGATTGTTGCCGACACAGAGGATTTTCGGCTCTTCGGGATTGTTGATGTCCAGCGTAAACTCGCTGTCGGACATGACCCAATAGAGCTGCGGGGAAATCATCCTCGACAGTGGAATTTTTGCCGAAGCGATCTGCCCCATGAGCTGTTCCGCAGCTCCACCGAGCCACGCATCCATAAACGGTGAGAGGTAGTTTTCCAGTTCCGGGTAAGAGGTCAATATCGGAAAAATATCCTCATAACGGCGGTTCAGGAACTCAATGGCATGAGGGAACGTACAGTATTTGCCGTTCTGATAGATTTTCAAATACCATATAATACTGGCAAACAAAATGATAAGTGATTCCACAAAGAAGTCGCCCTGCTTTTGCACCCAACTCTTATTGAGGTTGAGCATGATGGTGTACGCGCTCTCGTAAGCGTCCGTAATATCCTCCATAAAATCCGGGTGTATGGGATTGCAGCGGTGGCTGCGTCGCGGGTCATCGAAGTTTATCACATAGAACTTCGGCTTCACCTTGTATCCCTCCGGGTGGTTGAGCAGATGGTTGTAGGCAATGGTCGATAAGTCACTGAATTTGAAATCATAGACATACATCGAGAAGCCCTTCTCAATCTGCTGCTTGATGAAAGAGTTTACCACCGCATAGGACTTTCCGCTGCCCGGCGTGCCCAATACGATGGAGGCACGGAACGGGTTCACCACGTTTATCCAGCCGTTGTTCCAACGCTTCTTGTAGTAGAAGCGAGTGGGCAGATTGACCGAATACTCGCTTTCGATAAGCCGTGTTTCCTGCATGAAGCTCTCGTTCTCGTTGTTGAACACGTCATCCATCAGGTTGTGTTTCAGCAGGCGGCTCATCCACAGACCGCCCATCATCAGGCAGACATAGCCTGTGCCGATAGTAAGGATATACAAAGCCGCAACCGCTTCCACCGGGAGCGGCAAAGCCAGTATCCACCAGTTCAGGAAAAAGAGCACGAACCCGGCGGCAAGCACCGCCCATATCTTTTGCCAAGTGATTTTCTCTCCCTTGACTCCCTTTGTGCCCAGACAGGACAGGGCAAGCAGGAGGACGGCAAACAGTTTCGTGTAGAGGATGGAATGGAACAGTCCCGCCGTGCGGTCAAAGTTCATCAGGATTTTATCCACCACGCCGATATTCACGCCCCCCAGACTTATGGCTTCATAGCAGAACCAGTACACGTTCATAACCACTAAAATAATACTCACTGCACGCAGGAAATCCATGATTTTCGCCAGTGCCCTCAAATCGTCTTCTTGTTGTGACATACGTTGAAAATTTTTAATTGTTGAAACTTCTGTTACATTCTCAAGCCCTTGCGCTTCTTCTTTTTCTTCTTGCGCCACATCGCCCGGATGAAGGCTTCCTCCTCGGCATCCACTGCCGGACCTTCGGGAGAGAGCAAGCCCATACCGCCATCCGTGTCATCATGCCCGGAAACGGTCGGCCCGCACATATCTTCCCCGTTTTCCACCGGAATGGAAAGCGTGAGCGGCGGCTGTCCGGCATAAGGCAGCGTGAAGTGTTCCTGCAAGGCATTGGCGGAAAGTTCCTTGCCCATGCGTGAGCCGTTCAGCACGCATCCCGTGCGGTGGTCAATGAAAGTGGCTCCATAAATGCGCCCTTCCTCCGTATGGCGCAACACCGTGTCAATCCCTTTCTCCTTGAGCCGGGAAACGAATGTTTCCTTGTCATACGTACCGACGAGAACGGAAAGGACGGTGCGCTTCGTCATTTCGGCGAGCTTCCTGTCTTTAATCTCTTGTTTGGAACGGGCAAATTTCCTCTCTACGGCTTCATAGCCGGCAGCCTTTCCGAAGAGCGAGGACTTGAAAGGGTTGCCCACCTTGTCGCCGGCATCATCGGTGGCAGAATAAACCAGCCCGTGATACTCCCTTCCGCGTACATTGCCCCGCGCTTCCTCCACCGTCACATTATACAAGGAAAGGAGGGCACGGTATTCACCCATCGTTTGGAAACAGTATTGGGCGTTCAACGCCTTGACCGTGTTCCCTACCTGCTTCTTCACATCGCCTGCCGAAGCGTCCACCTTGTGCAGCGGTGTATCAAGACGACGGTTCCGGCGTTCCGCATCGTGAAACCCGTACTTCTGTTCCAGCTCACGTGTAATCTGCTTGCTGCGGTAGAAATTGTTTCGGGTGTCGATGCTCCTGCCGTTTTCGTCCACCCTGACCGTCACAATATGCAGGTGGTGGCGGTTGATGTCCTCGTGTTTGAACACAAGATACGGCTGGTTGCCGTAGCCCATCTTTTCCAGATACTCGCGTGCGATGTCCTGAAGCTCCGTGTCGGTCAGCACATCCTCCGGGTGCGGGTTGAGAGATATATGCACCACCGGTTTCTCCACCCTCGACTGTGCGGGCATGAAGGATAGAAAATCCTCCATAGCCCTATGGATGTCCACCGTTCCCGAACCGTCATTGTAGATGCGGTTGGTGGTGAGCAGCCGCCCTTTCGCTTCGTTAATCTTCTCCCCGTTGTAGGCGAGTGCGCCGTACAACGAATTTCCTACACTGATTTTTGCGACCATTTCGCCTCCAGCTCTTTTGAAAGTTCCACAATCCGGCGGCTCAGTTTCACGAGTTCCACGGTCTGCCCTTCCAATTTGTAGAGCAACGCCATCGCCTTTTTCTCGGAGAAATGGCAACGCAATTCCTTCACGACCTGGTTGTAGTTCGTGCCGACAGCGCGGAACTGCGCATGAAAATCGGACAGCTTGGTGTAGTAATCCACCAGCGTCCTGTCCACTTTCAGCACCTTGAAAGGCTGCCCGAAGAAGTGCGCCTTGATGAAAACCGACTTGGCGTAAACGCCCGATTTCTCGAACATGGAGAGGAAACGGTTGTGTTCCGCCCCGTTGAAGCGGACGGTGTAGCGGAACACCGCCGGATCAATTTTGGGATTTCTCCCTGCCTTACTCTTTTTTTCACTCATATAAAATTGGATTTAGCGGTTTGACGGCATAAGCCGCCGCTTCGGGGCACAGATACCGCAGGTTTGAAAGGCTTCCCGACTTTGGAGGGGAAACCCGCCTAAGTGGCAGC